>Ga0316191_10001082_pt1 | contig 18677 bp, 19 predicted proteins | sample Eddworburr2cm_MG_FD_204928 | JGI IMG/M metagenome (GOLD analysis project Ga0316191, IMG submission 204928) | Coastal sediment microbial communities from Maine, United States - Eddy worm burrow 2 cm | ecosystem: Environmental > Aquatic > Marine > Coastal > Sediment | place: USA: Maine...
GGGTAGCAGGTCATCTACCTCATCATCAAGGCGCAGCTTCCCTTCTTCGTAGAGCTTCATGATGGCCACAGAAGTAAAAAGTTTGGAAATAGAACAGATACTATACAGGGTGGAAGGAGTGGCTTTCACCTGATTCTCCACATTGGCCATCCCAAAGGCGCCTGACCATAACACTTCCTGATCATCTACCACAATGACTGACATGCCCGGTAAATGATCATAATCTCTTTGTGCATCCAGCCAAACCTCAATCAACTTCAATGCTTCTGTGTAATCTGTTTGTTTGTCCTGTGCTGTACCTGACAATGCCAGGGTCATGAGCAATATCAGAATGATTGATTTTTTCATGTGGATGGATTTGTTACCTAAATTAGTCAATTCATGCTGCTTAGTCAAGTTGAGGGTCCTTTCATCAGTCCCTTAAGTATTGCTATATTAGTTGAGCCATTCCCAAGCGCCCGACAAGGATGTTCAGACACTACTTTAAAACCGCCCTCAGGTTTTTGTATCGGAACAAGCTCTACACAGGCATCAATGCCCTGGGGCTATCCCTGGCGCTGGCTGTTTCCTTTATCATACTGCTCTTTGTGATCAATGAATTTAGCTATAATCATTGCCACAAAAACCGAAAGCAGGTGTACCGGGTGGTCAGCTACCACAAGGACATTAAAACGATCATGGCTGGGACACCCTATGTGCTGGCCACCACGATGAAAGATGAATTCCACATGGTGGAAAAGGCCGTCAATGCAAGGTTCCTGAGGGGCTTCAAAATAAAGCAGGGTGAGGAGTTTATTGACATCCGTTCTGCCCTGGCCACCGAATCGGAGGTCTTTGACATTTTTACCGTTCCATTTGTAGGAGGCCAGTTGTCGGACGAGCCCCTGAAGGACCTGAACTCCATCGTACTTTCACACAAGCTGGCCGATCAGTTCTTTCCGGGCATGGATCCGATTGGACAGGAACTGGAGGTTCTAATCAATAATTCTGAGCAGCTCTTTATAGTCAGTGCAGTGTTCGAGGATTTTCCCCGGAACTCCACTTTCAGCGCCGACTGCATGGTAAATAGCCAATGGACCCTGGCTCCCCTGAATGAGGTTTTTGGTGTAACAGATATGGATATCTCCTGGCGCTTTGACTTCTGGAGAACCTGGATCCTGCTTTCAGAAGAAGGAGATGCAGCTACATTGGATGCCCAGTTTGAGGCCTTTGAGCTTAAGCATATAAGCGAAGATCCACACGTACATTTTTCTCTGCAGAATCTTTCGGACGTTTATCTGAGATCAGCGGACATTTCCAACACCGGGAGGGCCGGAAACATAAAGAACATCAGGTTGTTTTCCAGCATTGCATTCTTGATTGTACTGATTGCAGCCATCAACTACATCATTTTATCCGTTGCAGTCTCCACCGGGAGGGCTAAAGAAATAGGGATCCGGAAAACTGCCGGTGCCAGCATCAGGCGCATACGGACCCAGGTCCTGAGCGAATCTGTTTTGCTGACCCTGAGTGTTCTTCCCCTGGCAGTGTTATTTATGTGGCTCGGGAAACCTTATGCGGAGAAACTGTTTCAAACCTCCCTGGAAACCATGCCCGGCAATGTCATTATTTACATCCTGGTATACCTGTTTGTAACCCTTTTCATAGGCCTGGCCTCCGGGCTCTATGCCTCCGCCTACCTGAGCCGGATGAAAGTGCTGGATGTGCTCAAACAGAAGGTGAATTTTGGAAGCCGGAGGAAAATTTTCCGTTCGGCCCTGATAGTAATTCAGCTGGTGATCTTCTGTTCCTTTGTGGCGGGGACCCTGGTTATTCGAGACCAGTACCAGTATGCCCTGAGCAAGGATCCCGGTTATCACAACAAGGACGTGCTGCAGATTGAACTTGGTCGCGGATTTCAGAGCTACGAAGCATTTCTGAATGGGATCCGATCCGTTCCCGAGGTGATTAACGCTGCCGGCACCATGGACGGACTTCCCATGAGTGGTTGGATGGTTTCCATGCACTCTAATTTTCAGGATAAAGACGTGAAGGTGAAAGTGGAAGGATATGCCGTGGACTATGAGCTGGTGGAAACCATGGGGATCACCCTGCTGGAGGGCCGGACTTTTTCGCCGGACTATGGCAGCGACCTTAACCGTTCGTGGATTCTGAATGAAACGGCCGTAAAAGAACTGGGAATTGAGGATCCCGTAGGCCAGGTGGTTGACAGTTTCTATACCATCATAGGGGTGGTAAAGGATTTTAACCTTCATTCCATCCACACCGAAATTCCTCCACTCTCCATTTCCATGACAGATAAGTACCTCCACAACCTACTTATTCACTACCGGTCGGGGACCCTGGAGGATCTGATCCCAAAATTGAAAAACGAATGGGAGAAGGTGGAGGCGGACCAGCCCTTTGTATTTACGACCATTGAGGAGATTTTCAGGGATACCTATTCTGCCGAAAAGAATTTAAGTACCATTCTATCCATAGCTGCACTTTTTGCCTTACTGATTGCAGCCTTTGGTTTGTTCGGTCTGACCCTCTTTGTGGCCCGGTCCAGAACCAATGAGATCGGGATCAGGAAGGTATTCGGCAGCCCGGAAGGTGCCATTGTTTATTCCTTTCTGAAAAGCAATTTTATGATGGTAGTAGTGGCTGAATTGCTTTCGATCCCCGCGTCCATTTACTTCCTGCAGAAATGGTTGAACAACTTCCCCTATCGGACAAACATTGGCTGGTGGGTGTTTGTGATTGCTTTTGTCATCGCCAGCGTGGTTGTGCTGCTTACTGTATATTTTCATTCCCGAAAAGCCTCAAGAGTGAATCCGGTGGAGGCCCTGAGGTATGAATAATACTGAATCTGAAAAATGCAGATACTGACTAAAGTATCCGAAACAGCCCTGATCACCCTTCGATCGAGAGTGATTGAAGCCCGGAAAGCCAATCCGGTTCTCCGGGATCCGGTGGGAGAGGAGTGCTTTGAGGCTTTGATGTCCCTTGCACCGGACGATCTTCGAAAAAGGGTAATGGAGAGGAAGCTCTCTCCGTTACTCACCCTGCATATTGCCCTTCGTGCTCGAAAATATGACCAATTGTGCAGGGAGTTTTTGGAGGAGTATCCGGACGGACTCATCGTGAGCCTGGGATGTGGATTTGATACCCGCTTCTGGAGGCTGGGAGGTGGTGCACTGAATTACATGGAGCTGGACCTGCCCGGGATCATCAGAACCAAGAAGGACTTGCTGAAAGACAGGATCACTTATGGCTTGTTGGAAGATTCAGTGTTGGAAGAACAGTGGATCGCAAAAGTCGCGAAAGTACAAGCAGAACGGGTGCTGTTTGTGGCCGAGGGCCTTTTCATGTACTTACCCAAAGACAAGGCCATACAGACCTTGACTCGATTGGCAGAAACATTCACCAGTTCCAGGCTGGTCATGGAGGTGGTGGCAGAGAAATATACCCTTGGCTGGAGGAAAAGAATGGTGGAACGTAAGATGCGAAAGGGAGCCGGCTCCACTGCAGGGGATTATTACCAGTATGGAATCAGGGAAGGAGGTGACCTGGAATCCTACCATCCTGGTTTTTGCCTAAGGGGAGAATGGACCTTCTTCGAAGACCAGGATCTCAAACCCGTCTTCCTCCGGTCCTTCAGGCACTTTAAATCCCTTTCAAAAACCCAGTATACGGTAGTAGCAGATATCGATTAGACCTTTTCCGTGATTGCTGTTTCTGCGAGTACTTGGATCAGCTTCTTGCAGCCTCCTTTTTTTAGAAATTCAGTATGCTCATCCAGTGTCTCGAAGCGCTGTCCACAGATCTTTTCACATTCTATTACATAGTCAGTCTCTTCATAGAAAGCTTTCAGGGTAAGATCTGTACCCGGATCAAAGCCTGCAGACTTCCCGGTTTCTTTGCGGTTATGGATCAAGGCATTCATCCAGACTGCTGCTGCCAGGGCTCCGCAACCACTTCCACTTAGTCCCAGACCTCCTGCAAATCCGGCCACCATAACTGCCTCTTCTTCGCTGCCTCCCATTAGCCGGACCACTTCTGACGCGCAGCTCAGGGATCCCAGCGGCAGATCAGTTCCTTCCTGTGCAAATCCTTCATTAGCAGCATCCAGCGCCTCAGGAGCCCATCTCCCGGCCAGCTTAAGGCAGTTCACGAATTTGCCTTTGAGCATGTATTTAATGAAGCTCTTTTTATTGGCAAAATCAACCTGGGCGATGTCGCCACATTCAATACTATCCGTCCTGTCTACAAATGATTTCATGATATGCTGGGTGGCCAATATGGCTAATCCGGTGGCCTCACCAGACTTCTCGTTTCTGCGAAACGCTTCAGCTCCTGCAGCCATGGAAGCTCCCCATAGCATGCCGCATTGATAGCCCTGTTGCAAAATCCCTCCTGCCAGAGGATCTATGGCCTTTTCCTCCTCATCCCGGGGGTGGCCAAATTCGCGATCCAGAATATGGAAAAAGGTACGTGAGCAGGTTCCTTTTTTTATGAAAGTCCGTTTGGCCTTGAGTTTGACTCGTTCCGATTTAATCGTTTTCATTAGTCGGGGCTTGATTAAGATGCATTCTATTCAACGAATGAATTTATGTATTAATGCCGACTCATGCAATTACCATTTCTTTTTAGCAAAAGCAACTGTTATCATAATTAGCAGATAAGCAATGCTCAGATAAACCAGGATGTCGCCTGCAAAGGAATAGACTGTTCGGATGCTTTTCGCCGGCAGATGAGCCATCATGATTTTACTGTTATCATCAAAGCTGCTCATTTTCGAAGTCATTTCCCCGTAGGGTGTGATAGCTGCAGAAAGACCAAACCTTGTGGATCGTAGAATTGAATGGCCTTGTTCAATGGCTCTGAAAGCTGCCATTTTAGAATGCAAAGGATCAATGCCCCGCCAATCTGATGAGGGTATGGCTACTATATCCGCGCCTGCATCTTTATTTCCTTTAGCAAGGTAGGGAAAGTCATAATCGTAACAGATGGCTCCTCCTATGTTCGATCCGGCGACTTTTTTGATTCTTTGTGGACCTGTACCCTTTACAGCTGGTTCGCCTGCAACAGGTTGATGCTTGAAATATTCAAATTCTACAGAACCATCAGGATTAAAGAACTGGAATTTGTTTTCATATCGAAAGGGAGATTCTGATATGGGGACCACATATCCTGCAACAATGGATACCCTATTTTTCTTAGCTAGCTCACTGATTGAATCAAGCCACTGTTTTTCATTGTCCGGTTCCAGATAAAATGCAGCTTCGTTCCATACTACCAATTCTGCTCCGGATTCAGCAGCTGTAGCTGTTCGTTTAAAGATAGCAAGGATTACTTCCTCGTTGGATTGCTTTGAAGGAAGAGGCAAGCCGCTAATATCGGAATCAGTACCTACGGCCGCCATGCTTATGGTTTCCTTTCCCTTTGATTTGCTCAGATCATATCTTATGGAGCCAAATACGAGCATGAAAGCAATAATAGATAGAGGGATCATCAAGCTAAGACTCCTCTGGCGATTTACCAGAACCTTTGCAATGGAAGCATTCATCCAGTATATGATAAAGCTTAATCCGGCCAGACCAAACAGAGATAGAGATTGCATCAGGGATATAGTGTTGGCCTGCGTATAGGCAGCAACTCCCCAGCTTCCAAAGGGAGTAAATGTGTATTGAATCCATTCGGAAACAACCATGGTGGCTGGAAAAATCAGAACCGACCACTTAAGGTTCTTAAACTTCGCGTATAACAAGTACCCAGGCAGGTGAAAAAGTCCAATGGGTATGGCATATAAGGGGATGACAAAATAGGGAACGGGATGTGTGATAATTTTTGATACAATCACGCACCAGGCCAGGATGAGCGTTAAGGCAAATAGCACTCTTGATTTCCATCCATTTGTCCGGCTAAGGTAGATTAGAAAGGGAACCATAGCAATCCACCCCATCATATCAATATTAAAGGAAAAGTGAGAGGCTGTCATGGTGAGGATGCCGGCAAGTAAAAACCAGAAGGGCTTAACACTTTTCAGACTGACTTGAAGGTTCTGAGCTTTTTGGATTTGTGTTTTCATCGCTTTAGTTTTAATGTCTGATACAAAGCTCAGACATAAACAAGCGGATTCCATTAACAAATGATAAAAAGCGATTTTAAGTAAGAAGCTCTTTTCTTAGTCTGCTCAAGGAGATGTTTGTAATACCCAGATAGGTGGCAATGGTGGTGTGGGGGACCAGGTTTTCCAGCAGGGAATACTGCTCTCTGAATTTCAGAAGTCTTTCTTTGGCTGTGAGAGAAGCATGCCCGATTTCTTTTTCCACCTTGTTTTTTAATTCAATCTTCAGAACCATGTTCCCGAATTCCCGGGCATCCAAATGATCGACCATCAGATTTAGAAACTTGGAAGCATCCATCACTCCCATCCTAATGTCGGTCAGGGCCTGAAAGTTTAGATTTGAAATACCTTCCACTGTTCGGGTGACAAAAGGCGATAAAACAGAACCAGGATTAAAAAAAGCGATGGTTATCTCCTCTCCTTCAGGACTCAGCACAAAGCTTCTGCAAATGCCATCTATTAAAAAATATTCATAGTAATCGTGGGTCCCCTTTTCAATAAAACAGCTTCCCTTTTTGTATTCCTGGTATTCTACTAAATCAATGATCTGGTTCAATGAATGACCAGACACCGGATAAATGGAATTAACTATGTCATCTATTTCTTTCATATTGCTTGTACTAACTCCTAAATATAGTCCAAAGAGATGATATCATTGACTGCGTAATGGCCTAGCCTTCTCCCCTTCAATTGCCAGAGTCTGAGATATACAATTATTCAGTGAGCTAATTAGAATTGTCTGATATATCGGATTTTAATTTCATCCTGATTCTCGTTCTGTATGCAGGAGTAATTCCATGGTGCTGATGTCAGAGTTTCATGAAAGGGATTTTCCTGTACTTCTTTAGACCAGAGAAGATGAATGGCATGGCCGCCTGGTCTGACCATACGTTCGATCTCCTTTAGCTCCTGGGGAAGATTCCACCCAATGGCATTGGAAGTGATCAGCACATCAAGAGAGTGATTTGGAAGGGGTATGGAATCCAGGGTTCCGTCCATCACAAAGATATTATCTACATTTCCCTTGAGAGCTTTCTCTTTTATGAAAGAGCGTAAACTGGTGACCGGTTCAACAGCATATACGGTATGAGCTAAGGGTGACACCATAAATGCAATCCTCCCCGATCCTGCTCCCACATCCGCAATTACTTTCCTTTCCAAAGAGGTGATGGAACTAATCTCATCCAGTTCCCACTTGATGGGTGCTTGTGTATCAAAATGTTCCGGGAATTTGTTGTAAATAATCAGATCGGCAATTTCCCAGAGAGCTTCCTGGCATTGTTCACCAATGAGTGTTTCATCTTCGATTACTGAATTCTCTAAAAGAATCTTATCCAGGAAGCTTGCGACAGGGGGGTATTTGGATACCAGAAATCTGTGAACCACGGGATTGGCTCTAAGCAAAGTGGCAAATTCCTTAAGGGCCACACGCTCGGGCAGGCTTTTGATCTGGAAGGTCTCAAGCAAAAGCAGATCCTCCGTATGAATGCTTATCCCCGGGAACAGCTCCCGGAGTTTATTGGAGTATCCCATCTTTCTGAAACTTATCAGTATTTATATAATCGATCAATCGTTCTCCCTTCAATTCAAATGAGCTAATTGAGCTTTGTATAGCTCTTTTATTCATTATCCTGTATACAAAGGATTTAGTATATTCGTTGAGAGCCTTTACTGATTCCCATTGGTACATTCCCTGCCAGAAGCCATTTTCCTTGTTAACTCCATACATTTTAATATGGAATCCAGGATATCCCGTGATGATGAGCATGGGGATGATGGAAGCGATTTTATTCGCCTGGAGGGACAGCCGGGAAAACTTAAATCTTACCACAAAAATGCTTGAGGCATCACTATCTGGAACAGGATGTACCTGAACATGACGGAAGATGGTATAGGACTGTCCATCAAGCATTACCACTTCTTCTTTAAGGTGTTTCTTTGAAAAACGAATTCTTCTCAAGATCAATCTGACCAGGGAAAGTCCCAGGCAAACCGGAGGGATTTTTCTGAGGGTGGAGGCCATCTTAGTAAATTGATGATATTAGTCAAAGAAATTCTTCATCATAGCTGAGACCATGTGAGAAAAAACAGGTGAGGCGAAAATAACCCCATCAGCTTCCATCATTTTCTCCAGGATCATATCCCTTTCATCCTTAATGGGGCACTTTTCTTCCCCTTTCACTACACAGCTATAGCAACCCTTGCAGAGACTGAAGTTCAGGTCATTGAGGTGCAGGATTTCATAATCAACATGGGAATATGCATCCCCGATTTCCTTCAGCGCTTTGTAACTGTTTCCCTTGCGGGGACTTCCGCAGATAGCCAGGAGTTTCATTGTACATCTCCCTTCTGCATTTCTTTCTGAATCATTCTTTCTTTCGATCCAGATCCACTGGTGAACACAAAGGTGACTAATGCATGGACAATGACTCCGCTACCCCATCCTATGATGGGCCATATGGCCCAGAAATAATCACTTGCCACGGTCAGATTCAGAATGGTAAGTAAAGTGCACACCCCGAGATACACTCCAAGGTGAATGTAAAAGCCCAATCTGGCTTCCACTTTCTTTTTGGCTTTTGCATAAGCTTCCTGATTTGTCATAATTGTTTGTTTTGGGGCAATCACTTTCTATGCAAGTTAGTGAACAATAGAATCCAGGGCAATAGAAGTTAAGGTTATTGCACGAAGTTTTCGGAAGACTTATATATTTGTGTTCGAATCAAATCCCACTTAAATAATGCTTTTGAAAAAATCTCTACTTGCGGTCTATGTTATTATCATGGTTTCATGCTCAGACAGGAGCGAGCTGTCTCAATGGCGAGGACCTGACCGTAATGGCAAATATCCTGAAACAGGGCTGTTGAAACAATGGCCGGAGGATGGACCTCAACTGCTTTGGTCCTATGAAGGATTGGGAGCCGGACATGGAAGTGTATCCGTAGCCGGGGATCAGATTTTTGTATTGGGTATGCCGGATACACTGGGAGTCATATATTCTTTTGACATGGATGGCAATCTCTTGTGGCAGAAGGAATATGGCTTGGAGTGGTATATAAATTATACGGGTTCCCGATCAAGCCCAACCATCCTTGATGAACTGCTTTATTTTGTCAGCGGTCAGGGTGTAGCATTTTGCATGGAGAAAGAATCCGGCGAGATTATGTGGAAGGTTGATATGTTCGAGAAATTTGGAGCTCAGCAAACTTCCTGGGGAATAGCTGAATCCCCTCTGATAGACGGGGACCGGATCATCCTGACTCCTGGCGGAATGGAGCATAATGTGGTAGCTCTTGATCGTTTTAGCGGAGAAACTGTCTGGACCAGCAAAGGAAACGGCGAACAATCAGCCTACTGTTCGCCCATCCTGGTAGAACATAACAATGTACGGCTCATAGTGACCATGACAGCCGCATCGGTGTTGGGTATTGATGCAGAGAATGGCGATACCTACTGGAGAGTAGCCCATAAGCAGGGAAATAAAATAAATGCAAACAGTCCGGTATACAGCGAGGGAAGGGTGTTTAGCGCCAGTGCACAGGCAGATACCACACAGGGACATTTAATGATACAGCTTTCCGAGGATGGGAAGACTGCTGAGGTGGGTTGGCGCATCGAAAATTTGTTTAACCTCCTGGGAGGGATAATCCTGCATGAAGGTTCTTTGTACAGCTCGACTTACGATAAAAAGGAATGGTTTTCTATCGATGCTGAGACAGGGAAACTCAATTATGTTTCAGACCAGGTGTCGGGGGGCGCTCTTATTTTTGCTGAGGGACTTTTTTATTGTTATGGAACCGATGGGGTTTTAGCCTTGATTGAGGCTAGTGAAACAGAATGCAGGGTGATCAACAGTTTTGAGATTCCCCTGGGGACAGACCAACATTGGGCACACCCGGTTATTCATGATCAAAGACTGTATGTGCGACACGGAGATGCCATTATGTGTTTTGATATTGCAGCCGGATAAGGAAGTATTAGCTGAATGAGGTTTGATACTACCTTTAGATATGATCCTTCAAAAAAATCCTTTAACTTTCTGCAGTAAATAGTTTTATCAAATAATAAAAAAATCACATGAAAAGCATCCTCACATTTACGGGAATTATCGTTCTGGGCATATTTTTGTCATGCACAGGCAAGAAGAATTCAGGTACAGAACAAGAAGCAACAAACCAGGACGCGGAGCTTAGCCAGGCTGCTGAATGGATTTCCTTGTTTGACGGAAAGACACTCAATGGCTGGAAGCGCTATCATGCAGATGAGATCGGTCCGCTTTGGAGTGTTGAAGATGGTGCTATTAAATGTGACGGGCAGGGGCATGGAGAAGGAAGTCCTGAATTTGGAGGCTCACTGATCACCCTCGAAACATTCGGAAATTTTGAGCTTGAACTCGAGTGGAAAATCTCCGAAGGAGGAAACAGCGGCATTTTGTACCACGTGGTTGAGAAATCAGAATATAGTCATGCCTATGTAACTGGACCTGAATTTCAGGTTAGAGATGATGGCCCGGCCGATGACACCCTGTCGACCGCAAAGCAAATGGCCGGCTCAAATTATGACATGTATGCGGCACCCTCCACCAAAAAACTGAATCCCGTAGGGGAATGGAATACAGCCAAAATCGTTTACAAAGATGGAAAGGTTGAACACTGGCTGAATGGGGGAAAGGTCGTAGAGTTTGATGAAAGCAGTGAGGATTTCAAAGAGCGGTTTAACGAAAGCAAATGGTCTTCCGGGGAATATCCCCATTGGAATACTTATAAGGAAGGCGCTATTGCACTTCAGGATCATGGTGCCGCGGTATGGTACCGAAATATCAGGATTAGGAAACTGTAATCTGCCTTAGATATTGCTACCACTTCAACAGGTAAGCAAAAATCAGGGGAGCGGCGATGGTGGCATCTGATTCGATAATGAACCTGGGGGTATTAACGTCCAGTTTTCCCCAGGTGATTTTCTCATTGGGAACCGCACCGGAGTAAGAACCATAGCTCGTAGTAGAATCCGAGATCTGGCAGAAATAGCTCCAGAAGGGGGTATCTGTTCTTTCCAGGTCCTGGCAGAGCATGGGTACCACGCATATGGGGAAATCCCCGGCAATTCCGCCACCAATCTGGAAAAATCCAATTCCATTCCCGGCACTGTTTTCTGTGTACCAATCGGCCAGCCACATCATGTATTCAATGCCCGATTTTACAGTGGATGCCTGGAGCTCTCCCTTGATGCAGTAAGAGGCAAATATATTTCCAAGGGTCGAGTCTTCCCAGCCCGGAACCACAATGGGTAGGTTCTTTTCAGCAGCAGCCAGCATCCAGCTGTTCGCCGGGTCGATCTCGTAGTATTGTTCCAGTACACCAGAGCGAAGCAGGAGGTACATGAACTCATGGGGGAAATACCTCTCCGATTTGGATTCAGCATTCTTCCATATCTTGAAGATGTGCTCCTGGAGGCGCCTGAAAGCCTCCTCTTCCGGAATGCAGGTATCGGTGACCCTGTTCAGACCCCCATCCATTAATTCCCGTTCCTGCAAGGGAGTCAGATCCCGATATTCGGGGATCCGTTTATAGTGTTTGTGGGCCACCAGGTTCATTAGGTCCTCCTCCAGGTTGGCGCCTGTGCAGGAGATAATCTGGACCTTATCCTGCCGGATCATCTCGGCAAGCGATTTCCCCAGTTCGGCAGTGCTCATAGCCCCTGCCAGGGTCACCATCATTTTATTTCCCTTGTCCAGTTGTTCCCTGTAGCCCTGTGCAGCATCCACAAGGGCAGCCGAATTAAAATGTTTGAAATGCTTCAGCATGAATTCGCTAATGGGGCTGTTTTGATCTTTCATTTCAAGATTATTTTATTGTCTGAACTTGTAGGACAGAAGCTTATAGTAGAGTTTGGCCACCAGGAAACCAGGAGCTTTAAGCCCGGCTATGGGGGCGAATTCAACAATGTCGAAACCAACTACCGTTTTCCTTCGGAAGACCTTTTCAAGGTAGACCAGCATGGTATACCAGTCCATACCTCCGGGTTCAGGAGTTCCTGTGGATGGCATGATCGAAGGATCCAAAACGTCGAGGTCTATGGTCAGATAAACCTGGTCGCCCATTAAAGCAATGGAGCGTTCCATCCACGAGGTATCCCTGTGGATCTCATGGGCAAAAAAGCATTGGTCGGGATTTAGAAAAGCTTTTTCCGAGGTATCCATGCTGCGGATTCCCACCTGGATCAGGTTGGTGGTAAGACTCGCGGAATGAAGAGCACAGGCATGATTATAAGGGGAACCCAGGTATTCGGGCCTCAGATCGGCATGGGCATCCAGTTGCAATACAGTCAGGTCGGGATACTTGTTCCGGAAGGCTTCGATTATCCCTATGCTTACTGAGTGTTCTCCTCCGAAAAATGTGAGAAACTTCCCGAAACCAAGCAATTCTCTGATTTTACTTAAGACCGCTTTATATACTGCTTCCGGGGAACTGGTTTCACTGATTTCCGGGAGAATGTGAATGCCATTCCTGAATACCTCCGAATCGGTTTCAATATCGTAGATCTCCATGTTTTCTGCCGCTTCAAGAAAGGCCTCGAAACCTCCGTCGGCTCCCTTTCCCCAGGTGCTTGTCCCGTCGTAGGGAATGGACTGTAGAAGAATGGCGGCCTTGTCAAACCCGGCATATTCCTCATCGATCCCGGCAAATGTTCTTAGATCATCCATTGTAACCCAGTATGTTGAACATCTCGCTGACCGATTGCTCTTCACGGTACACATGGTCCACGATATTGCCCTTGGAGTCCCGGTCAATAATCACATGCTTGGGGGCAGGAATCAGACAGTGTTTGATCCCTCCGTACCCGCTGATTGAGTCCTGGTAGGCCCCGGTATGAAAAAATCCCAAATAGAGAGGTTCTTTATCCCTGGGCTTGTACCTGGGAAGCAGTACCTCCTGGTTCAGGTCTTCGGAATTATAATAATCCGAATGGTCACAGCTTATGCCCCCGATATTCACCCTGCTGTATTCGTTGCCCCACTTATTTACCGGGAGTAGAATGAACTTCTCATGCATCGACCAGGCATCGGGGATGGTATTCATCAGGCTGTTGTTGATAATGTACCAGGTTTCTGTGTCGTTCTGTTGTTTTTGCTCCAGGACCTTGAAGATGATGGCCCCTGCCTCACCCACTGTGTACCGGCCGAATTCGGTGAAAATATCGGGTTCCATTACATTTTCCTTCACGCAGGCTTCCTTGATGTTCTTGATGATCTCGTTGATCATATACTCGTAACTGTATTCAAAGCCCAGGTGGTTCCGGATGGGGAATCCTCCACCCAGGTTAAAGGAGGTGAGTTTCTTGCTTTCCTTCTTCAATTCTACGTAGAGTTTAAGCGCCTTCTGAAACTCTCCCCAGTAGTAGAGGGTATCCTTGATCCCCGTATCCACGAAAAAATGAAGCATTTTCAGTTCCACCTTTTCGTTATCACGGATGCGGGTCTTGAAAAAATCAATGATATCACCGGGAGGAATGCCCAGCCGGGAGGTATAATAGGCCGATTGCGCTTCTTCGTTGATGGCCATCCTGAGCCCGATCTTGACCGCATGCTTCGGTTTGAATCTGAGCAGGCGATCCAGCTCGTCCGTGCTATCGAGGATGATGATTGAATTTTCAAATCCGGCCTCCTGCAGGGCAAGGATCTTACGCAGGTATTCCTGAGTCTTAATGCCGTTATGAACGATCAATCGCCCTGAATCAAGCATTCCTTTCTGATGTAGATTCAGGATCAAATCAATGTCAAACTCAGAAGAAGTTTCCAGATTGACCTTATGCTTAAGTGCTTCTTTGACTACATGGTAGAAATGATTGCATTTGGTGCAATAACAGAAATAATATTTGCCCTGGTATTGATGTTTCTTAATGGCCCGGTTAAAGAGGTTACGGGCTTTCTTGATCTGGTCGCCAATTTTAGGCAAGTAGATAAACCTGAAAGGCGTTCCATGTTTCTTGATGAGGTGTTTCAGGGAAACGCCGTGAAAGGTCAGGTTTCCTTCCCTCAGGTCAAATCCCTCCTGGGGGAAATAATAGGTTTGCTCGATTAAATCGAAATAGCTGTTCTTCATCTACTTTCGTCCGCTTAAGCACAATTTTCTTAAATATGTTTTTAGCACATGCAATATCAGAAAAAAAAGCAGAATATTGACTGCACATATAACATTGTATTATTATGCTGTTAATCATTGATAATCAGAGCAGTTTCATCAAGAAATTCAAAAGAAATTTTCTGAGCGAACAGAACATTGAGTATCGCTTTGTGGACCACAATGAACCCCTTGTGATCAAAGAGGAAGAAAAGGTGGAGGGGATCATTCTTTCTGGAGGCAAGGGAAGTCCGTATGAACCCTTAAACCTTACAGCGGATTTCGTGGCCCTGATGAACTATGATGTCCCCACTTTAGGTTTGTGCCTGGGCTATGAGAACATCGCAGTGGCTCATCTGGGAAGGATTAAAAAGCTGGAGAAATATAACCAGCGTCTGGAAACTGTAAAAATCACAAAAATGGAGGACCCCATTTTCCAGGGATTGATCTCTGATGAAATGACGCTCAGAAAACAACATACATACAAAGTGTGAAAAATGCCTAAGGATTTCATAAACCTTGCACATTCGGAAACCTGCGATATTGAGATTATCCGGCATAAGGATAAGCCCATCTATGGCTTTCAGAGCCACCCTGAAGTAAGTGGGGTGAATGGGCTATTGATTATGCGGAATTTCCTTAACATGTGTGGATTCGAAGTGATGTAAACCATGAAAGTAGCGATCATATTTAACAGGGACCTGAGCGGAGTGATCAACGTGTTTGGGATGCAGAATAAGGAAGTTTATAATCCGGAAACTGTAAACAAAGGGCTACATCCCTGGAATCCGGCGGACACAATGTGGAAGTGATTGATGGCAACATGAAGGTCATCGAACAATTGCAGCAATTCATGCCCAAGGTAATAGATGGGGAGCAAATGGGTATGGTATTCAATATGACCTATGGAATTCAGGGTGAAAGCCGTTATACCCATATCCCCTCCATGTTGGAAATGCTGGGAATTCCCTATGTTGGATCCAGTCCCTCTGGCCATGCACTGGCTCTGGACAAGGTTATCACCAAGATCATACTTCAAAAGAATGGGATTCCGACTCCCGATTTCTGGGTGTTCAGCAGCGGGGATGAGGATTTATCGGGAGTGAAGTATCCTGTGATCGTAAAACCCAAAATGGAAAGCGTATCATTTGGTCTGCGGGTGGTCCACAATCCCAAGGAATTGAAAGAAGCTGTTGATTTTATTGTAAAGGAGTTTGAGCAGCAGGCGTTGGTGGAACAATTTATCAGAGGAAGGGAATTTGCAGTTGGACTGATAGGGAATAGCCCGATTGAGACTTTCCCTATATTAGAGGTCGACCTGGAAAACGATCCTGATGCTATCCAAACAGAGGATCACAAAAGAACAAAACCCAGGAATAAGTTGTGCCCTGCTAATATCCCGGATGATCTGGCTGAAGAGATCAGAAATCAATGTAATGCTGCCTTCAAGGCGCTCCAATTAAGGGACTTTTCCCGGGTGGATATACGTATGGATGAGCACAACAATATCTATATCCTGGAGATCAACAGCATGGCCAGTCTTGGAATGACAGGATCCTATGTGCATGCAGCAGGGTATGATTACAAAGCTCTGGTAAATAAGATGCTGGACGTTGCTGTAGTCCGGTATTTTTCGAACAAAGTGGACAGCACGGAAAGAGGCACAGCGAGTAAAAAGGTTCCGGCACACATCAAAATCAGGGGATTCCTCAGAAGCCATTCCGATTCTGGCCATTTGCCTGACTTTAGCGATAAGTAAAAACAGGATCATTCACAAACTGTTTATGATCCTCCTCATTGTGATCCTCCTGCTTGATGTACTTCTAATAAATTATTTGATTTCCAATTGAACATGAGCATCGAAGAAATCCGCGAATACTGCCTGCCAATTTTTTTCTATTTGAATAATTGATGAAAATTATCGGGGGTGATGAGCGTAAATGAGTGTTCCGGGTAAGAATTGCTGAAAGCAGTCGGAATCGCTGCTTTCTTTGTGGGAGAGTATTTAAATTCAAAAACATGCAACATACCACCATACTCTTCGATATAATCAATCTCCTGCTGGTTGTATGTGCGCCAGAAGTAAGAGTTCACAAATTTCCTGTTATTCTCAAGGTGTTTCATCCGTTCCAGGATGCAAAAGTTCTCCCACAGTCCCCCGGTATCATTTCTTAATGCAAGAGGGTTGAAATTCTGAATCAGGCTGTTTCTCATTCCCAGGTCAAAGAAATAGATCTTCTGAGTTTTGCTAATTTCATTTCTCATGTTTCGTGAAAAAGCCCGTAGCCTGAATATCACAAAGCTCTTTTCCAACAATTCAATATATCTTAGTACAGTATGAGAATTTTGTTTTAGAAGCTTTGCCAGTTCATGTATCGAAACCTCCGAACCGATTTGCAGAGCCAGTGCCCGTAATAAGTCAATAATGAGATTGGGTTTCTTGATGTTTTGGTATTGTAATACATCCTTATACAGGTAATTGCTTGCCAGTTCATTTAATTCTTCGATGGAATCCTCTTCGCTCTTATCATATACTTCAGGGTACAAACCAAAGCGTAAATACCTGTCCATTTGTGCCATAAGGTCAGTGAATGAATGCTCACTGGAGACTTCATGAACTGAGAATGGATAAAGCGTGTATTTTCGCATTCTACCGGTAAGAGCTTCACTTATTTTGCTGGCCAGATCGAAGCTGGATGAGCCAGTGGCAATAATCTGAGTTCCAGGGAATGTATCTACCATGATCTTCAATATCAACCCAATATCCCGAATATTTTGTGCTTCATCCAGAACCATTAGCTTATTGTTGCCAATGATATCTTTTAGTTTCTCACTATTCGTGGTTTCCAGCGCTGTCTTATATTGCAGCAATTCACAATTGATGTATTTGCTCTCTGGATATTCCTTTAGAACTTGCTTTACCAGAGTAGTTTTACCCACCCTTCTTGCTCCATAGATAATAATGACCTTGCCTTTAAAAAGGTTCTGTTGAATATGATCCTGTATCTCACGATTAACATGCATGGCCTTTGTATTGGCAAGGTAAATATATTAATAATTGACACAAACTTCAAAAATTCATATTAATATTTGAAGTTATTTTAGGAAAATCTTGGTAGCATACAATAGAAGATGACAAAAGATGTATATTTTTACTCCCATGAACATCGAAGATATCCGCGAATACTGCATCACCAAACCAGCTTTCACCGAAAGCATTCCGATAAATGACACAGCCCTTGTATTCAAGGCGATGCACAAGCCCATTATCTATTTTTGAAATGCTGTGAAAGAGATTATCCAGCGAATTAGGATAATAATATTCAGACATAAGCCTTCAAACCTTGTGGTTGTTTTACCTGATGCCTTATTAGTATGTATACTAAACAAAAAGAATCACCAGGAAATAGGCGGAAATTCCTACCCCGAGTTCCTATGACAGTTAGTTTATAATGCTATTATTCCTTATAAATCTCTTTCCAATCTTCTTTCATATCCACTACCAGCCAATTGTATTTTGAGGCATCATCCAGGCCTTTGTTTAAACGGCCAATGGAAGATTCGCGGTCGTATGCATACTCTCGCACTGAGTCGGTATGATGCACAATCATTCCAAAACGGGGGCCTTCGCCCTCCACGGTCCATTTTAGCATGGCATAATCTCCATCCGAATTACCGGCCGTAAACACGGGTCTTTTGCCAATATGTTGATGAATCCCTACAGGTTTATCTTCCTTATCGTCGATAAAATTGATTTCGGGAAGTTTGATTAAAACTGACTTTCCATCAATTTCAGCATATTTTACTTTGCCGGAACTGCCAATTACATGATCAGATGGAATTCCATAAGCCTCTTCAGTCCATGGACGCAAAAAATCAATGCCCCCGCCGGAAACAATAAATGTTTTATATCCGTGTGCTCTCAAATAAGTGAGAAGTTCAACCATGGGTTGGAATACCATATCTTTATATAATTTTCCTGTTTTTGGATGTAAGGCGGTGCTTATCCATTCTTTTACTACCTGTGAAAATTCATCGGTGGTCATTCCTGCATGAGTAGCCATAACTATTTCCAATATTGCGTGTTCTCCTCCAGCCATTACTGTTTCCATATCGCCTTCAAGCACTGCTTTAAATGGTTGAGTGGTTTTCCATTCGGGGTGGTCAGGAGCCAAGGTTTTCACCCGGTCCATGGCAAAAGCCAGCTGAAAATAGAAGGGTTGCTCGGTCCACAAACATCCATCGTTATCAAAGCAGGCGATGCGATCGGTAACGGGAATGAAGTCAGCGTTGTTCTCTGATGTGGTTCTTGTTACAAAGTCAATAATGGATTGTTTTGCATGACCATCATTCCACGAGGAAAGCGGTGCAGAGGTTTTAATATCTGTATTCTCTTTTGAAGAATCCTTTGGGTTTATAGTGTGGCAGCCGTTTACCAGTAATAT
>Ga0316191_10001085_pt1 | contig 18673 bp, 17 predicted proteins | sample Eddworburr2cm_MG_FD_204928 | JGI IMG/M metagenome (GOLD analysis project Ga0316191, IMG submission 204928) | Coastal sediment microbial communities from Maine, United States - Eddy worm burrow 2 cm | ecosystem: Environmental > Aquatic > Marine > Coastal > Sediment | place: USA: Maine...
GCTTCCAGGCTCAGGACGATCATGCCCAGGACCAGTCCCATGAGCATGGCTCCCAGTGCAGGTACTGCCGGAACCCACAAAAGAGCAAGCAGCAATATCCCCACGAACAGGCCAGTTTCAAGCATAGGCAGCCAGTCTGGCCGTAACAGAAAGTCGCCCTCGATGAGGTTGGAAAGACTGCTCGCAGCAATCGTCAGCGGCGACATGTGCAAATCGACAGGTGTGGCAAGTCCAGGCATTGACGCGCTGGTTGACTCTCCGATCAATACAATCCTTCCACTGACTGTATCCGGTGTAACGTTGCCCGACAATATCGAACTGGCGGTGACTTCTTCGAATGCAGGTTTATCGATGGTGCCTGTGTAGTAGCGATTGAGTATTTGTAATTCTGGTCCGGTATTTATGATGCGATCATCGATGGAGAGTGCATTCGATGATGCAACAATGATCTCCCTCTTCGTATCGGTCATTGCGGCATTGGCTGCCAGGGCCAGCGAAGGTAGGTAGATACTGTCAGCATTTATTACCAATTTGGCCCTGCGGATGATGCCATCATCGTCGGGCCAGAAATCGGCGAAACCAATTCCGCGGATCGACTCGCAAATAGTAGCCGGGGGTGCCGTCACGTGGCGCACGCGATCAATGTTTTTTAGTCCACTCGCATCTGCACCCTGAATATTGGCCGCATGCATGGCGCAGTTTTTGATGGAATTGTTTTCTATCGCAAAACTGGTGATATGGGAGGAAAGCAGGATGTTCTCAGAATCTGCCAGCAGCTTCGCCAACGCTATCCGGTCATCATATTTTTTGCGAAATTCCGTCAGGCGGTCCGTTTGAGGGTCACTGTTACCGCTTGCATTTGCGGCACGCTGTGCCTGAAGTTGCAGTTGCTCCAGTGCCTGTATCTGATCCTCATCGGGCACATCCGGAAGATTTAGCGGTCGCGTGGCGACAATCAGCTCTGCGCCAAGTTTATTGATGCGCTCCACCAGTTCGCCAAATTGCTGTCCATCCCAGATGTTTTTCTGTATTTCTGCACGGGAATCGGTGGTTACGAGAAGGATTTGCTCGCTACCGGTTTTATACTGGTATCTTTGGAAGTAATCGTAGACCAGATTTTCCAGCCCACCGACACGGCCAATAAATGCGATTGCGATTGCGATTACTATTAGCGCTATTGCCAACCACAAGCGGCTAGAGCCGGATTGCGAAGTGTGAGAGCGGGAATTCATGGCGACATATTATGAAAAAGAGCGGTCTTTGAATGAGAACCAATTGGCGTTTTTCCCTACAACCAAGCGGCTTTCGGACATTTTGTGATGCCGTCAGTGAGACGTTAGTCACAGTTTTGTCCTGATGAGTCGCGCAACGGTGTCATATACCTGCAGTGATTGCGGTGGTCACACGCTGAAATGGCAGGGCCAGTGCCCCGCGTGTGGCAGCTGGAACACCCTCGTTGCCGGTATGCCCCCCAAGGCCCGACGCACGGGTTACGCGGGTGAGATCAAGGGTCTGAAACTGGCGGACGTCGAACGCGCAGCGGTCGAGCGAATATCGACGGGTATTGCCGAGTTTGACAGGGTCCTTGGCGGTGGCCTGGTGACGGGTTCCGTTGTGTTAATCGGTGGCGAACCCGGCATCGGTAAATCTACGTTGCTGTTGCAGGCAGCCGGCGGGCAGCCGGATGACCGGCAGGTGCTCTATGTGACCGGTGAGGAATCCCTGCAACAGATCGCGATGCGGGCGGGGCGTTTGGGTGTTGATGTAGACAATCTTTCAGTTCTGGCAGAGACCTGTGTTGAGCATCTGGTTCGGGCCGTCGTCAATGAACCGGTTGCCTGCGTGGTAGTCGATTCAGTGCAGACCATGTACAGCGAGGATGTGGCATCAGCACCAGGGTCGGTAACGCAGTTGCGTGAATCGGCAGCCCAGTTAGTACGTCTGGCGAAAACCACGGGGACCACGATCCTGCTGGTCGGCCATGTCACGAAAGAAGGGCACATCGCAGGGCCGCGCGTACTGGAACACATGGTGGATGCCGTGCTCTATTTTGAGAGTGAATCGGACAGTCGTTTCCGGATACTCCGTGCAGTCAAGAATCGTTTTGGTGCGGCTAATGAGCTGGGTATCTTTGCGATGACTGAAACAGGTATGCGTGAGGTCAAGAACCCATCAGCCATATTCCTGTCCCGCCATCCCGAACCGGTTGCGGGTTGCGTAGTAACCGTTTCACGGGAGGGTAGTCGACCTCTATTGATAGAAGTGCAGGCGCTCGCAGATCAATCAGGTGGTGGTCATGTGCGGCGGCTTGCAGTGGGTCTGGATCAGAACCGTTTGTCGATGTTGCTGGCAACACTGAATCGACATGCCGGGGTGTCCGCTTATGATCACGACGTGTTCGTTAATGTAGTGGGTGGCGTGCGAATTTCTGAAACCTCGGCTGATCTGGCGGCGCTGGTCGCGGCGGTCTCGAGTCTTAAAGATGTGCCCGTATCACAGAGTACTGTTGTCTTTGGTGAAGTTGGTCTGGCGGGCGAAATAAGACCCGTTTCGTTCGGCGAAGAGCGCTTGCGCGAAGCCGTAAAACGCGGTTTCGATCACGCGGTGATCCCGCGTGCCAATATGCCTAAAAACCCGATCAAAGGGATAAAGTTGACCGGTGTCGATTATTTGCGTGGCGCGCTTGATGCGCTGGGGCTCGAATAGCGGACCAGCCGCAGACTGTCTTTATTACGAAGATCGCCTGATCAAATGCTCGGCGGTTTCAAACAATTGAAGATGGCGCCGCCTTCGCTTCGGGTGAATGTATCCGTACGAGGTTGACTACGTTGTCGCTGGTTTGCACGATTTCTATCGGGTAGTCGCCCAACTGCAAGCCTGTGCCCGTTTCGGGAATCGTTTCGAGATGCTCAAGGATGACGCCATTCAGGGTTTTTGCTCCGTCTGTCGGCAAGTCCCAGTTCATCATCCGGTTCAACGAGCGAATATTTGCGCTGGCATTGACCAGATAAGATGAATCACCTTTATCAGGTGTTACGTCCGTGTGTGCAGGCGTTATGTCAGTGGTGAATTCACCAACGATTTCTTCGAGTATGTCTTCTAGTGTTACCAGGCCCTGGATGTCACCGTACTCATCGACCACCAAAGCAGCACGCTTGCGATTTTGCTGGAACTGCACCAGTTGTTTGTGCAACGCGGTGCCCTCGGGGATGAAATATGGATCATCCATGATGGCGGCTAGCTTGTTAGGGGCCAGATCGTCAAGACCTTCATTCAGGATCAGGCGTCTTAAATCCAGCATGCCTATTACGTGGTCGATACTGTCTCGATAAATGGGCAGACGGGTGTAGGTGCTCGTGCGAATGGTTTCCAGAACGGTTTCCCAGTCGTCATCGAGATCAATGCCGGTGATGTCATTGTGCGGCACCATGACGTCATCTACTGACATTTCCTCCAGTTCGAGAATGCCCTGTAACATGCGATGGCGCTTACGAGGTAACAGGCTCCCCGCTTCATTCACAATAACCCGCAATTCTTCGAGAGTGAGGTTGTCTTGTCCTGCATCGGTTGGATTGACACCAGCCAGTTTTAGCAGCGAGTTGGCTACAAGGCCAATTAGCCATATTAGTGGAAACGCGATTTTCTGCAGCGGGTAATAAATATAGCTGGCCGGAAACGCGAGGCTTTCGGGGTGCAGTGCCGCCAGTGTTTTGGGCATCACCTCGGCAAATATCAGGACAACGAGCGTGAAAACGACCGTACCTGCCACCGTTATCCATGCGGCTGAACCGAACAATCTGAGCGTTATTGCGCCTGCGATCACCGCTGCCGTGAAATTTACGAGGTTGTTGCCGAACAGAATAAGGGTTATCAGCCGATCCGGGCGCTGCAGCAGGCTTTCTGCAAAGCGCGCGCCTCTGTGGCCGGACCTGGCTTTATGGCGTAACCGATAGCGGTTTAGCGCGATAAGCGCTGTTTCGGTACCCGAGAAAAAGGCGGATAGAAAAATTAGAACAATAAGGAATCCAACGAGGAAACCTAAGGGGACATCGTCACTCAAGAGAGTGAAACTCCATAAAGCCTGACAGGTGATCATGTTGGCTAACCCGGAGCCCCCCTGTCAAGGAAGGATTTCGCGTTATATACGCGGGCCGGCCGCCAGATTCCGGCATTTTCGATGGCGCGGTAAGCCGTTACAATGCAGTATCTGACAGGAGGCATGTAAGCATCGGTTTGTCCGGCAGCAGTTTAGCTGGCTTCAGGTTTGAACCCGCAGCTTTAAAATACGGCTTTGAGAATATAAGGAACGCTAAATGTTCGACGGATTGAGTACGCGACTGAAGGGTATTTCGAACAAGGTTCGGGGCCGCGGTCGACTGACGGAAAACAACGTTAAAGATGCCGTCCGCGACGTACGCATGGCGCTGTTGGAAGCCGATGTTGCCTTGCCGGTCGTTAAGAGTTTTGTCGCCCGCGTTCGCGAGCGTGCCGTAGGCGCAGAGGTTGCCCGCAGCCTCAGCCCCGGCCAGGTCTTCATTAAGATACTGAACCAGGAATTGACACGCTCACTCGGCGGCGACACAGAAGAGTTACAGCTGCGGCAGCAGCCGCCGGCGATTATCTTGCTCGCGGGTTTGCAGGGCGCAGGTAAAACGACGACTTCCGCAAAGCTCGCATCCTGGCTGAAGGGTGCCCCAGGTAAGCGCCCGATGCTGGTTAGCCTGGATACGCGCAGGCCGGCAGCGATGCTGCAATTACAGCAGCTTGCCGAACGGGTTGATGTGCCGTTTTTCGCTTTCAGCGAGGGTGATACACCCATTGATATCGCGCGTAAAGCGCTGGCTGAAGCTCGCAAAAACCTGATTGATGTGCTGATTCTTGATACCGCCGGGCGAACTCGCCTGGAAGAAGACTTGCTCGATGAGTTGAAAGAATTGCACGCTGAATTTAGCCCCGCGGAAACATTGTTTGTCGTCGATAGCATGGCTGGGCAAGATGCGGTTAATGCTGCGCGCGCTTTTGGCGATGCATTGCCTTTAACTGGCGTGGTGCTGACTAAAACTGATGGCGATGCCCGGGGCGGTGCAGCTTTATCTGTCAAAACCGTAACTGGCAAGCCTATTAAGTTTATCGGTACCAGTGAAGATATAAGTGGCTTTGAAGTGTTTCATCCGGAACGGATGGCGCAGCGCATTCTTGGTATGGGCGATGTATTGAGCCTGGTCGAGGAAGTTGAGCAAAAGATTGATCGCGAGAAAGCTGAGAAGCTGGTCGGCAAATTACGCAAGGGTAAAGGTTTCGATCTGGCAGACATGCGCGATCAACTAAGCCAGATGCTTGATATGGGTGATATGCAAAGCTTGCTTGAAAAAATGCCGTTGCCCGGTAACGTCAATCCCGAAGCGCTGGCCAAAGGGATAGATACCCGGATGCTGAAACGTCAGGTCGCCATTATTAATTCGATGACGCCCGGCGAGCGGCGCTTCCCGAAGACCATAAACGGATCCCGCAAAAAACGCATCGCAGGTGGTGCAGGTCTGCAGATTCAGGATGTAAATCGGCTGATCAAGCAGCATATGCAGATGCAAAAGACCATGAAGAAGATGGGCAAAGGCGGTTTGCAGAATATGATGCGCGGCGCTGGCGGGATGTTTCCGCCACGCTGAAGTGCAGCATCAGGCTCCCAAACAGGGGGCATTTGGCCTCGAATTGCACGAATTGGCTGAAAATAGTGTAAATCAGCTGCTCTGGCGGGTTCACATCCCCGAAAAATCCAGTAAAATTCCCCGCTTACGCAGATCGGCGGAACCTCGGTTCCGCCGTTGTTTTGTTGTTCCCCTGGATTGTGGTTTATTTCACAATCGACCGGGGTTTGCCCTAGCGGGCTTTGAATTATTAGTGGAGCAGTATTAGATGGTTAGCATCCGTTTATCGCGCGGTGGTGCCAAGAAGCGACCGTTTTATCACATTGTTGTAACTGACCAGCGGAATCGCCGCGATGGTCGTTATATAGAGCGTCTGGGTTACTTCAATCCGATTGCCGTTAATGACAAAGATAAGCTTCGTCTTGATGTGTCTCGTATCGAGTACTGGGTTGACCAGGGTGCGCAGCCTTCTGACCGGGTTAAAAACTTGTTAAAAGGTTACAAGAAGCAACTGGCTAGTGCGCCGGCGGCTGAAGCAGCAACCGAGGTTAAGGCCGACGCCTAAGCAGCATTGCTGCGGTTCAATTTGAAACTGCTCCAGCTGAAATAAGATCAAAGCGTATGGAGCAGGATAAGTCTGTAGTTGTTCTCGGCCGTATGGCCGGTGCTTACGGCATTAAGGGTTGGGTCAAGATAAGTTCTTACACCAGCCCGCTTGAAAATATTTTTCTATACACGCCCTGGCAGTTGCGCCAGAGTGATACTGGAAAAGTAATCGCTACAGCAGAAGTAGTTGAAGGTAAAACGCACGGCAAAGGGCTTGTTGCAAAATTTGCCGGCGTGGCAGACCGTGATCAGGCGGGCAATCTCAAAGGTTTGGAGATTGTGGTTGATCGCAGTCAATTACCGAACCCGGAAGAGGGTCTGTATTACTGGGCTGATCTTGAAGGCTTGCGGGTAGAAACAGGCGACGGCAGAGTGTTAGGCCACGTCGACCAAATGATGGAAGCCGGTGCCGCGGATGTAATGCTGGTGTGTGACGAGAATAAGAGTCGACACCTGATCCCGTTTATACGGGATGAAGTGATATTGGCGGTTGATCTGGACGAAGGACTGATCCGGGTGAACTGGAAACCAGATGAGAGCAGCGAGCAGGCCTGATGGATATAAGTGTCATCAGTCTGTTTCCGGAAATGATCCGGGATGCGTCGGATTATGGCGTTATCGGCAGGGCGCTAGAACGCGGTCAGGTCGGTCTGGAATGCACGACGCCACGTGATTACACGATGGATGCGCACAAGACGGTGGACGATCGCCCTTATGGCGGAGGTCCCGGGATGGTGCTCAAGGTGGAACCGATGGCCCTGGCCATCGAAGCCGCCAGAGAGAAATTACCGGCGGGTAGTCGGGTGGTTTTTCTCAGCCCGCAGGGCAGGGTGTTCGATCAGGATATCGCCCGGGAGATGGCAGAGTTACCCGGGCTTGTGCTGGTTGCCGGCCGGTACGAGGGCTTTGACGAACGTTTGATCGAGTCCTGCGCGGATGATGAATTATCGCTGGGTGACTATGTCATCAGCGGTGGAGAAATGGCGGCACTGGTAGTTATGGATGCAGTGCTGCGATTGTTGCCGGGTGTTCTGGGCGACGAGGCATCGGCAGAGCAGGATTCGTTTACGGACGGTTTGCTGGATTGCCCGCACTATACGCGGCCAGAAGTTGTTGGTGAGCGGCGAGTGCCGCAGGTGTTGCTGGAAGGTAACCATGAGATGATTCGCCGCTGGCGGCTTAAAGAAGCGCTCGGCAGAACCTGGTCACGGAGACCGGACTTGCTTGAGCGGCGGAAGTTGACGGATGAGGAAAGCAGGCTATTGCAGGAATATGTAGCAGAATATGAAGCCCCGCGTGACTAGGTTGGTTCGCGCGATTAGAATTTTTTAGTGTTTAAACAGCTTTTTAAATTGCGGTGCAGAAAATGCACCACAAAATACAGGTGATTAACAATGAGCAAGATCATTCAAGAACTGGAACAGGCCCAGATGGAACGCGAAGTGCCTAACTTCGGTCCTGGTGATACGGTTGTGGTTCAGGTGCGTATTCGGGAAGGCGAGCGTGAGCGTTTACAGGCCTATGAAGGTGTTGTTATCGCGAAGCGAAACAGAGGTCTGAATTCAGCCTTTACGGTACGCAAGATTTCCCATGGTGAGGGTGTTGAACGTGTCTTCCAGACTTACAGCCCTGCGATCGCAAATATAGAAGTAAAGCGTCGCGGTGCAGTGCGCCGCGCCAAGCTGTATTATTTGCGTGAGCGCAGCGGCAAGTCTGCTCGCATCAAAGAAAAAATATAAGTCTGGCAGAGCATGGCGGGGTCATCATGATCAATATTCGTCATCATTTGCAGTTGCTTTCAGGTCGCCGGCGTCAGCCGGCGGCTTTCGTTGTGGTCAGTGTTATCGCGACGCTATTGACAGGCGGTTGCAGTTCTATAGTTGAAAAAGTGTCCTCTGATATGGCGGGCAATCTTTCTGACGCTATTCTTAACCAGGATGATCCGGAACTGGTTCGCGAGGCATTGCCTGCTTATCTATTGCTGCTGGATAGCCTGAATGGTCCTGAGACCGACAGTGTTGGCACGCTGTCGGCGGCGGCGCAGCTTTATGCCGCCTATGGGGCTGCGCTCGTTGTAGATCCTGAGCGTGCGAAAATTCTGACCAGCCGGGCGCGGAACTATGGTGAGCGTGCACTGTGTGCGGCCGAAAAGAGCGCCTGTGACCTCGACAGCATGGATTTCGATGGCTATACGCAGGCTATTCAATCAGTCAACGAGCGCGATGTTGAAGCGTTATACAGCTATAGCCTTAGTAGCCTGGCATGGATCAGGTCAAATTCTGACGATTACAAAGCCCTCGCTGATTTACCGAAAGTTGAGTTAGCACTGCAGCATGTCATGACGCTTAACCCCGGTGATCTTGCCGCGAGCACGGCCATGTATCTTGGGATACTGAATACGCTGCGGCCGGCTGCTCTGGGTGGTGACCCGGAGGCAGGACGCGAATGGTTCCTGCAGGGAATTGAGCTTTCGGATGGCAAGGATCTGAGCATTAAGGTTGAGTATGCGCGCGGATATGCCCGGTTGTTGTATGAGCGTGAATTGCACGATCAACTGCTGAATGAGGTGCTCGCAACCGACGTTGAGCAACCAGATCTGACGCTGTTTAATCTGCTGGCCCGCGAGCAGGCAGAATTATTGCTGGCGTCGGGCGATGAATACTTCTGATCTATGGTCCTATCCGAGTGCACTTGTGAAGGCTTAAAAACTGGAATTACAACAACTTATATGGATATCATGAGAGTTAATCGAGTAATTATTGCAGCGCTGTTCGGCCTGTTCGGCCTTGCCCTGGCCATGCCGGCCACAGCCGCTGTGCTGAAAATCGCCACCATTGCGCCAGAGGGATCGGAGTGGATGGTGGAGCATCGCGCGGCTGCAAAGAAGATTAAAGAGCTAACCGAAGGGCGCGTATCGCTGAAGTTTTATGGCGGTGGTGTGATGGGCAATGACCGCAAGGTGCTGCGCAAGATACGCATTGGTCAGTTGCAGGGGGCAGCGTTCACGACCAGCGGTTTGGCCGAGCGTTATCCGGGTATGGTGCTGTATGGCATGCCTTTTGTATTCCGGTCGCAAGATGAAGTGGATTTCGTTCGCGAGCGGCTGGACGGTGAATTGTTGCAGGGCCTGGAGGATGCCGGTTTTGTTTCTTTCGGGTTCGCCGGAGGCGGGTTTGCCAATTTTATGAGTAACCAGCCGCTTACAGATCATGCGAGCTTACAAAGCAAAAAAATATGGGTTCCGGAAGGTGACGTCATTAGTTTTACGGCGCTGGAGTCCATGAACCTTTCCCCTGTCGTACTGCCTTTGTCGGATGTGCTTACGGGGCTGCAGACCGGGCTGCTGGATGTCATCGTAACCCCGCCGGTAGCGGCTCTGCTGTTGCAGTGGTATACCAAGGTTAAGTACATCAATCCGTTGCCGATTGCCTACACGATCGGGTTAATGGCCATCGAAGCGCGCGCATTCGAACGTATCGCGCCCGCCGATCAGGAGCTTATCAGGGGCGTCCTGTCCGATACTTATTTGCGACTGGACGAGATCAACCGGCAGGACAACATCGAAGCGCGGGAGGCCTTGCTCGCAAATGGTTTGCAAATGGTTGAGGTCAGCCAGAAAGATATTCCCTATTGGCGCGAGGTCGCCGAAGAAACTAACGAGCGTATGTGGAATGAATCCGGTGCTGATCCGGCACTTTACCGGAAACTCATCGATCTGCTTGACGAGTTCCGCGCTGCTGATTCGGCAGTCGAGTCCATTGCGGACGTGGGCATGTGACGCGGCGGCCTGCTTTCAAGTCCGTGCTCGAAAAAGCTGAGCTGCTGGGGCGTCTGCTTGAAAACGTCCTGCTCAGTTTGCTCCTGGCGGGAATGATAGGGCTTGGTGCCAGCCAGATTCTGTTGCGCTGGAGTGGAGCAGGCAGTTTCGTCTGGGGGGACGAGGCTATACGCCTGATGGTTTTGTGGGTCGCGATGATAGCGGGCATTGCTTCAGCACGCGAAGACCGCCATATAGCGATCGATGTGCTATCACGTTTTCTCAGTCCTCGGGGCAAGTCGATTGCCGCCTTAATCGTGGATTTTTTTACCGCTGTCGTTTGCCTCACGCTGGCCTGGTATGGCTGGCGCATGGTTGAGTTCGCGATAGAGGATGGCGATGTATTTTTCGGTGGGCTGCCAGCCTGGATTTTTCAGGCCATCATTCCAGCCGCATTCCTGCTCATGGGCTACCGCTATCTTGTATGGTTCGCCCGGCGTCTGCGTGAAGTCGTGACGGGGCAGCAATCGACGATGCAGGGCGCACAGCCGTGATCGCCGTCAGTTTATTGCTGGTATTGCTGGCACTACTGGGCGCACCCTTGTTTGCCATTATTGCGGCTGGTGCCCTGATCAGTTTCATCAGCATCGACCCCGAATTGGGCATTGCGGTGCCGATCGAGATTTTCAGTATCGCTGAGATGCCGATATTGCTGGCGATACCGCTGTTCACGTTTGCCGGTTATTTACTCAGCGAAAGTCAGGCACCTGGGCGACTCGTGCGACTGACCAGTGCGTTGCTGGGCTGGATGCCGGGAGGCCTGGCTATAGTCTCTATCGGCGCTTGCGCCTTTTTTACCGCGTTTACCGGTGCGTCGGGTGTAACGATTATCGCGTTAGGGGCCATCCTTTACCCAGCACTTGCCCAGGCCGGTTATGACGATCGTTTCAACCTGGGGCTGGTTACTGCGGGCGGCAGCCTCGGACTTTTGTTCGCCCCGTCGTTGCCCCTGATCCTCTATGGGGTCGTCGCAGAAGTGAATATCGACGATCTGTTTATTGCGGGTATTTTGCCGGGCATGCTCATGCTGCTTTCTCTGGCGGCTTACTCATTGTGGATGAATCGCGGCAACCGGGTGCCGCTCTCGGATTTTTCCTGGAAAGAGGTGGGGTCGGCGCTACTGGAATCTGCCTGGGAGTTACCGCTGCCACTTGTTGTGCTCGGGGGTATCTATTCAGGCTTGCTCGCTGTATCCGAGGCGGCAGCAGTGACGGCGGTCTACGTGGTGCTGGTGGAGGTCGTTATACGGCGTGAGATATCGCTGAAGAAATTGCCGGGCATCATGCGCGAATCCATGGTGCTGGTGGGCGGAATTCTTTTGATTCTCGGTGCCTCACTGGCATCGACCAATTATGTGATTGATGCGGAAGTGCCACAGAAACTGATAGGCATCGTCACAAATCTGGTTGATAGTCGCGTTAGCTTCCTGTTCCTGTTGCTGCTGTTTTTGCTCGTGTTGGGTGCCTTTCTGGATATATTCTCGGCACTGGTACTGGTAGTGCCGCTGATACTGCCGGTGGCTGCGGAGTACGGGGTAGAGCCGATTCATCTGGGCATGGTGTTCCTCGCAACAATGCAACTGGGCTATCTGACGCCACCTGTGGGGCTTAACCTGTTTATTGCCAGTTATCGCTTTAACAAGCCTATAGTTAGCGTCTACCTCGCGACTATTCCGTTTCTGCTGATACTGTTGGCGGCAGTCATTGTTATTACGTTCTGGCCTGGTCTTTCCCTGATGTTGCTGGGCTAATAGTCGTTAGGAATTATTATTTACCGGAGACGCACAATGCATAAGCGTATGCAGGCATTATTGTTGGGCTCGCTGAGTGTGCTCGCGAGCGGCTCTGCGGTATCGGCGGATGCCCCTGAATTACGCGTACCCCTTGGGTTTCAGATACAGAAGGTTGCTGATGTCCCCAATGCACGTTCGCTGGCAATGGGCGACAACGGCACGCTGTTTGTTTCATCGCAGTTTGCCGGCAAGGTGCATGCTGTCACCGACGTGCTTGGTGAGCAGCCCCGGGTTTATTTGCTGGCCGAAAAGTTACGGCTGGCCAATGGCATCGCGTTTGCAGACGGTGATCTGTATGTCGCCGAGACGGGCCGGTTGTTGCGCTATGCGGCAATTGAGTCACATCTGGATGATCCTGGCGAACCCGAAATTCTGGCCGATGATTTGCCGACTGGCGGCAAGCTACACAGCTGGAAGTATATTGCGTTTGGTCCCGATGATAAGTTGTATATGAGTGTCGGCGCGCCTTGTAATATCTGCGATGAACCCGATTACGGGCTGATAATACGCATGAATGCGGACGGTACTGACCGGGAGATTTATGCTCGGGGCATTCGCAATACCGTCGGTTTCGACTGGCAGCCGGAAGCGGATGTGCTCTGGTTTACCGATAATAACCGCGACATGATGGGCGATGATGAGCCGCCGGGAGAGCTGAACAGGGCTGCCCAAGCTGGGCTGCATTTTGGATTTCCTTTTTGTCACGGGGTGGATACTGTGGAGCCAGAACCTGAGCTGGCGGCACTGGGCCAATGTGCGGATTCCGAAGCGCCGGTGCTGGAGCTTCCGGCGCATACTGCACCGCTTGGGATGGTCTTCTACCAGGGTGAAATGTTTCCTGAGGCTTACCAGGGCCAGATTCTCATAGCGGAACACGGTTCATGGAATCGCAGTCAGAAAGTTGGTTATCGTGTGTCATTGGTCAAACTGGATGAGGCAGGCCAGCGAGCCATCAGCTATGAGGCCTTTATAGAGGGTTGGCTTAGTGACGAGAAAGCGAGCGGCAGGCCGGTAGATGTGCTGGTCGCGCCCGATGGATCTTTACTTGTCAGTGATGATAAGGAAGGCAGAATTTACCGTGTCACTTACGTGGGCACAGAAAAGGATTAAGTAAATATAATGAGCGGAAAAAACCCTGTAAGCCGTGTGTTCGGATTTGTCTGGCGATTGCTCGAGCGGCTCGTCAAGTCGATCCAGGTGCTGGTATTCCTGTTGTTCATCGTGATTATTGTTTCAGCACTGTCAAACTTGTCAGGTGGCGGTATCAAGGTCGCGGATTCAACGGCATTGTTGATTGCTCCCAGTGGCTTTCTGGTGGAGCAGCCTGAGGGTGAGCCGCTTGACCGTGCATTATTGGAAATGCAGGACGGCGAGCGTCAGACCGTTGTACGAGACGTCGTTAAGAGCCTGCAATTAGCTGCGACAGATGATCGGATCAAGGCCGTGGTGTTATTGACCGATTATCTGCAAGGCGGTGGTTTAAGTAAGCAACAGGCTATTGCTGCCGCGTTAACTGAGTTCAAGGCCTCCGGCAAACCAGTTATTGCAATGGCTGACAGTTATGACCAGAGCCAATATTATCTCGCGGCACAGGCTGACGAGATTTATATGCATGATTTTGGTCTGGTCTTGATAGAGGGCTTTGGTTATTTCAAGACATACTTCGCCGATGCAATCGAAACGCTCAAAGTCGATGTAAACGTGTTCAGGGTGGGCGAATTTAAATCGTTCGTTGAGCCGTATCTTCGTAATGATATGTCTGCAGAGGATAAAGAGGCATCGCGCCCCTGGGTGGAGAGCCTGTGGGCTATTTACGTGGAGGACGTAGTTGCTGCGCGTGATATGGATGCAGATACTTTCGATCGCTATATTAATAACCTGGCTGAAGTGCTGCTCGAGTCAAATGGTGATGCAGCCAAGGCTGCCCTCGACGCAGGCTTGATTGATGGATTAATGACGCACCAGCAGTTTCGTAACTACATGATCGACATGGTAGGGGTCAGTTCCGAGAAGCCGGATTCTTTTGAGAATATTGATTACCGTAATTATCTGATAGCAACTGATACGGTAGCTGAAGATGAGCCCTCGCAGAATGTTGCCGTCATTATCGCTTCGGGCAATATCGTTGACGGCGAAGCATCGCCGGGCTCTGTCGGCAGTGCCACGTTGAATAATCTGATTCGTCAGGCCGCCAACGATGAGTCTGTTGCGGCCGTGGTTTTGCAAATCGATAGTCCCGGTGGAAGCATGTTTGCATCCGAGGTCATATTCGATCAGCTGGAAGAAGTAAAGGGTATGGGCAAACCGCTCGTTGCTTCAATGGGCAGTACCGCAGCATCCGGTGGCTACTATATTGCGATGGCCGCCGACGAGATCTGGGCCGATGAAAGCACAATAACCGGGTCTATAGGTGTTGGCGCAATGTTTCCCACATTCCAGCGAACACTGGCTGCCGTAGGCGTAGGCGTGGATGGTTTTGGCACAACTGAACTGGCGGGACAGTTTAGCCCGGTAATGGAATTGGGTGTTACGGGCCGTGAACTCATGGATATCAGTATTCGTTCGGCCTACGATGTTTTTATCGGCAAAGTCGCCGAAGCACGTTCGATGGATGTAGAACGCGTTGATGAGATTGCGCAGGGCAGGGTATGGATTGGTGGTGACGCACTGGAAATAGGGCTGGTCGATAATCTCGGCGGCGTTGACGCGGCCATAGTCTCGGCCGCATCGCTTGCGGGCCTTGCCGAAGGTGAATACGGTATCCACTATGTAGCGCGCGAACTGAGCTTTTCAGAACGCCTGTTACTGCAATATGCCCGGCTGTTCGGAATGCTGTTCTCGTTTGGCGATACGGGTGGTGATGGCTTCAAAAGCCTGCTGCAGCGCGTGACGGGCTCTATACAGAATGAATTGGCCGTCTTCGATCTCTGGGATGATCCGCGGGGAATCTACTATCATTGTTTCTGTGAGATTCGCTAGCAGGGCCGTCAGGACACACCTGTTTTTTTCGGGTAATCAAAAAAAGCCGGTGGGTTCCGGTTGCTTGCAAGGTCGCTCCAGTCAGCAATGTTGGCATCGACTGCGAAGACACCGCAGGTAGGGATATTGTCTATTGGCGTTGTGCAGATATGGTTTGCCAGTTCAGTTAGCCCCGGGTTGTGCCCCACGATCATAACGTCGTTGTATTCGCTGCCTTCGCGCACGAGTACTTCGAGGATTGTGGCAGGGGAGGCCAGGTACAGTTCGGGTGCCGGCTGAATAAACTCTTTGGGGTACCCAATTTCCTGAGCAATCGCTCTTGCCGTCGTAATGGCGCGCACGGCATCGCTGCTCAGGATTAGAGAGGGACGTACCCCGCTGTTTTTCAGGCGCTTGCCTATCAGGCCAAGATTTCGTTCACCACGAGGGTTCAATGGCCGGTCGAAATCATCCAGTGCCGGGTTGCCCCAGTCAGACTTAGCGTGCCGAAGCAGTGTGATGCGCCGCACAGGAGTATGCGCCTACATCATGCCCAGTTCTAACTGGGCTGTTTCGGACATCATTTCGCGGTTCCATGGCGGGTCGAATACCAGTTCCACATCTGTCGCGGTGACCGTGGGGATCAGGGACACTTTATCGCGCACATCTTCGACGAGTATCTCACCCATGCCGCAGCCGGGTGCCGTTAGCGTCATGATCACGGTGACCAGTCGTTCGTTTTTTTCATTGTGCGTAATTTTGCAGTCGTAGATCAGCCCAAGGTCGACGATGTTAACGGGGATTTCCGGGTCAAAAACGGTACGCATCTGATCCCAGACAATCTCATTGAACTGCTCATCAGACGCGTTTTCAGGTAACACCGGCGGCTCAATAACCTCTTTGCCCAAGGCATCCGCATCCAGCCCCGAAATACGAAACAGGTTGCCCTCGTGGTATATGGTGAAACTGCCGCCCATGGCCTGGGTGATGTAAACCAGCGCACCCTTTTGCAGATCGATTTCCATTCCGGCAGGCACTACTATCGCCTTGATGTCGCGTTTCAGGACTGCTGGTTCGCTATCTTGTGAAAACATGATGTACCTTATTCTTCTGTGCTTACTTGATTCGTTTTGCCGGACAACGCCGCTTCCGCCGTGCTCCATGCGAGCGACGCACATTTTATGCGCGAAGGGTACTGGCTGACACCTGCCAGGGCCTCCACCTCATCCAGAGCCTTGTTATCTGCCGGCATTCCGGTGCTGAATATATGCTGTGCGGCACCAATCAGTTTGCTGGCTGCTGCAACTGACTGCCCCCGGATTGCCTCGGTCATCATGGATGCCGACGCGACGGATATGGCGCAACCTGTGCCTTCGAAAGCGACATCGCTGATGTGATCATCATTCATTTGCAGGTAAATTTTGAGTTTATCGCCGCACAGAGGGTTAAAGCCCAGGGCCTCATGAGTTGGCGTTGGTAGCTGACGAAAATTATGCGGGTGCTTGCTATGATCGAGCACCCGTTGCCGGTATATTTCCTGCAGTTCATTCGTCGCCGCATTCATGCGAACATTTTGGCTGCAACAGCCAGTCCTTTTATGAGTTGATCAATATCCTGGCGATTGTTGTAGAAAGCTATTGATGCTCTTGCAGTGCCGGGGATATCAAAAAATTCCATGACGGGCATGGCGCAGTGGTGGCCGGTGCGTATGGCGACGCCCTGATGGTCCAGCACTGTGCCCAGATCATGGGGGTGTATGCCGTCAATAACGAAGGACTGGACTCCCGCTTTGTGCGCGGCGGTGCCAATCAACCGGATGTTGTCCACGGTTGCCAGCTGATCCGTCAGGTAAGCCAGCAAGCTGGCTTCATAACGCGCGATGCGTTCCATGCCGACAGCCTGCAAATAGTCGATAGCGGCGCCCAATCCAATTGCGCCAGCAATGTTGGGCGTGCCTGCTTCGAATTTGTAGGGCAGCCGGTTGTATACGGATTCTTCGAAGTTAACGCTGAGGATCATCTCGCCGCCACCTTGCCAGGGGGGCATGCGGTCAAGCAGTTCTTCACGACCATACAGCACGCCGGTCCCGGTGGGGCCACACATCTTGTGTCCGGAAAAGGCATAGAAATCGCAGCCGAGTGCCTGCACATCGACTGATGCATGTGGCGCAGCCTGCGCGCCATCTATCAAGACCGGTATATCCTGGAGATGCGCGGCTTCGATAATCTGTTCGATCGGATTGACTGTGCCCAGTGCATTTGAGACGTGAGCGACGGCGATCAGTCGGGTCGCCGGGGTGATCATGTCAATCATGTCATCGAGGAGCAGTTCGCCGTCGCGATTAATAGGTGCCACGCGCAGCGTCGCTCCGGTTCGCTCGCATAGCAGCTGCCAGGGAACAATGTTCGAGTGATGTTCCATGTAGCTGATCAGGATTTCATCGCCTTTATGGATGTCCTGACCGAAAGAGCCTGCAACCAGATTGATGGCTGCAGTCGTGCCGCTCGTGAATACAATCTCGCTTTGCGAAGACGCGTTAATGAAGCCCCGTACTTTCTCGCGTGCACCTTCGTAGGCATCGGTCGCGCGATGACTCAGTGTGTGCACGCCCCGGTGGACATTCGCATGATCATGGGTGTAGTAATGGCTGATCGCTTCGATGACGGCCTGGGGGCGCTGCGCAGAGGCCGCGTTATCCAGATAGGCCAGCCGGCAGCCATGCACTTCCTGATGCAGGATCGGAAAATCAGCCCGAAGTCGATCGACGTCGAGTTCCGCAGCGATCGGATCAGGCTTGATGTCGGCAGGTTGGCTCATACGTCACTAAACCTGAGCGTGCGCATGGCTTGCTGAGCGCGCTCGACCACAGCAGGGATGCCGGTGTCTGTCAGCAGTTCGCTGGCGAATGCCTGGACCAGAATATTGCGTGCCTCTTGCGGCGGAATCCCGCGAGATAGCAGGTAAAACATCGCGGTTTCGTCCAGTTGGCCGGTTGTAGACCCGTGGGCGCATTTCACATCGTCAGCGTAGATCTCGAGTTCCGGCTTGGTGTTTATTTCTGCGCCCCGATTCAACAGAAGGTTACGATTGGTGAGTTCGGCGGATGTTTTCTGTGCGGCCTGTTGCACCAGGATGCGACCGTTAAATACGCCCCGCGCATTGTCGGCGAGAATAGCCCGGTAGCGTTCGCGACTGCGCGTATTCGGCGCTGCGTGTTCAACCGTCAGCCGCGAGTCAATATGACGTGAGCCGTCAGCCAGCAGCAGGCCCTTCGCATCAGCCGAAGCGCCTTCACCGGCCAGGTTCAACCGCAACTCATTGCGCGCCATACCCGCTCCGGCATCAATGTTTACGGAGTTAAGGTGCGCATTGCGCTCAAGCTGAATGTATTGAACGGCCGTATGCCAGGCTTCCGCATGGTCTTCCTGGAGACGGTAGTAGGCCAGCTGGGAGTCCTGGCCGCAGTGGATCTCAGTCACCGCGTTGGTGATGGCGGGGACTGCGCCGGAAAAGTATTCAATGATGGTCGCCTTGCTGTCAGTGCCAAGGCTGGCAAGCAGCCGGGGCTGCACACTCGTTTCTGCGGTAGCCGAGAAGTAATCTATATAGACAGGCTGCTGAAGCTCGATACCGGTCGGTATCAAAATGGCGACTGCCGTCTCGCTGAAAACAGAATTAAGCGCGACAAACCCGGAATCGGAATTACTGGCCAGGCGACCCAGATGCTTTTCTATAATCTCTGGGTTTGTCGTGGCCAGATCGGCCAGCTTCCCGACCAGAATGTTCTCAGGCAGAACCTTAGAGGATTTTTCGGGGTTGTAAACACCGTCCACAAACGCAATCCGGATGGCGTTC
>Ga0316191_10001087_pt1 | contig 18661 bp, 12 predicted proteins | sample Eddworburr2cm_MG_FD_204928 | JGI IMG/M metagenome (GOLD analysis project Ga0316191, IMG submission 204928) | Coastal sediment microbial communities from Maine, United States - Eddy worm burrow 2 cm | ecosystem: Environmental > Aquatic > Marine > Coastal > Sediment | place: USA: Maine...
ATCCATGTGCAGCGTGCATGTCAGCTGGCCTTTGAGCGCATTCGCTATGGCCGTCATCTCCTCCGCATCTTCAGCAACGATAATCATGCCGAGCGGACCGAAAACTTCCTCCCCCAGCTCGTCATTGGCCAACCATTCCTTGCCGGTCGTAGCAAACAGGTAGGGCGTTGCGTTGCGGCTGTCACAAGAGGTGCTGAGCACGTCGCGCACACCACTCGTGGATTTAATTCGATCTCGACCCCTGTAAAAGGCTGACGCGATTCCATCCGTGAGCATGGTCTGGGCGCCGATTTCGCTCAGCGCCTCCTTGGCGGCGACCGAGAACGCATCGGCGGCCTCACCACCGATGATGACTACGATACCGGGGTTGGTGCAAAACTGGCCCGCGCCCATCGTCAGGGATCCGGCCCAGCCGCCCGCAATCGCGTCGCCGCGAGCCGTCAAAGCCCCAGGCAACAAAAACATTGGATTGACCGAACCTAATTCGCCGAAGAATGGAATAGGCTCAGGGCGAGCGGCACACAAATCGTACAGAGCCCTCCCTCCGGCCAGACCACCGGTGAACCCGACAGCTCTTATTAGTGGGTGGCAAACCAACGCATGGCCGACAGAATAATCCCCACCTTGAATCTGAGAGAACGTCCCGGGATGCACGCCACAGGTTTTGATTGCTGCATCAAATGCCTGCGCCACGATGTCGGATATGCCGGGATGAGCGCTGTGGCCCCGCACGACAACGGGACATCCTGCGGCCAGTGCAGCGGCCGTATCACCACCCGCTGCCGAAAACGCGAGCGGAAAATTTGAGGCGCCGAACACGGCAACCGGTCCAATCGGGCGTTGCATCAAACGAATATCAGGGCGAGGCAAAGGTTCGCGATCCGGTAAGGCCTCATCGTGTCGTCGATCCAGATAGTCACCGGCCTCGATTGTGTCGGCGAACAGCTGCAATTGGCCAACTGTCCGACCGCGCTCTCCATTCAAGCGCACTTCCGGCAGACCGGTTTCTCGCATTCCGATCGCGGTGATGTCCTCGCCACGCGCATCGATCTCGGTTGCGATCGTGCGCAAGAAGGTTGCCCGATCCGCTCTGGATGAATAGCCGTATGACAGAAATGCCTGCTCGGCAGCGCGCACTGCCTTGTCTACATGCTCCGGCGTTCCGACAGCAAAATGGTCCGCGGCGCCATCAACAGGCGTGTTCTCAAATGTCGTGTCACTGCCGACCCACTCACCTGCAATCAGATGTCTTCCGTTAAGCATGTTCTCTCCTGTGATCGACCGTAAAGTGTAGCACCCGGGCGTCGACTCGGTGTGATCTCGCACGCGCCAATGAAGGTCGATGTGCTGCGACCGTAATGCTAGGCTTCATAGAGCGGCAATCAAAGTCTCTCGGGTAAGCATCATGACAACACGTGTTCTTCAGACAAGCGCCCTTTTATTCACGGCCCTGCTGGTGTCGGGAAACCTGCTCGCAGACACAAGCGTGCAGTTGCGCGTTCTCGAAACGACGGATATCCATGTACACATCGTCGACTATGATTACTACCAGGACCAACCCAATGAATCGGTCGGCCTGGCTCGCACAGCCACACTAATCGCCGCCGCGCGCGCGGAGGTCCAAAACAGCATCCTGGTTGACAATGGGGACCTGCTGCAGGGCAATCCACTCGGCGACTATATCGCCAGGCAGCGCGGCCTGAACGACGAAGATGTTCATCCGGTTTACAAGGCAATGAATCTTCTGGACTACACGGTCGCCAATGTCGGCAACCATGAGTTCAACTTCGGCCTGGAGTTTCTGCAACGGAGTGTTGCCGGAGCCAATTTTCCCTACATAAGCGCGAACGTCTTTGTTGACGATGGCGCGAACAACGATACGCCGTATTTTGATCAGTACCTCATAGTCGATCGCAAACTGGTTGCCGAGGACGGCAGCGAGCATGACATCAAAATCGGCTTTATCGGCTTCGTACCGCCGCAGATCATGCAGTGGGACATGTCGAACCTCAAGGGGCGAGTTGTCGCTCGTGACATCATTGATACGGCGCTCGAAGTCGTGCCAAGAATGAAGTCAGAGGGTGCCGATATTGTCATCGCGATTCCACATTCCGGCATTTCGACGTCCGATCGCCACGGAATGGACGAACACGCCAGTTACTACCTTGCAAACGTCCCGGATATTGACGCAATACTGTTTGGCCACAGTCACCGGGTTTTTCCAAGCGATTCTTTTTCAGGCATCCCGGCCGTGGATATCGAGAAGGGCACGATCAACGGCGTAGCGGCGACAATGCCTGGTTTCTGGGGCAATCACCTTGGCCTGGTAGATTTGCAGCTCAGCGTTTCTGACACCGGTGAATGGACGGTAACGGAGGGCGTCGGCAGTGTCCGGCCAATTTTCAGGCGCGACGGCGACAAACTCATTCCGCTGGTCGAGCCCATGCAGGAAATTCTCGATGCCGTACATGAAGAGCATATGGCCACCATCGACTTCGTTCGCACCGGCGTTGGCGAGATCACCGCGCCTATTAACAGCTTTTTTGCCCTGGTACGGGACGACCCTTCCGTTCAAATCGTTACCAATGCCCAGAAACGCTACGTCGAGCGACTGATTGAGGGCACGGAGATGGACGGTTTGCCGGTCCTTTCAGCCAGCGCGCCGTTTAAGTCCGGCGGTCGCGGCGGCGGTGACTACTTCACCGACCTCGACGCCGGGGAAATCGCGTTGAAACATGTTGCTGATCTCTATATCTATCCGAACACGCTGCGCGCCGTATCGTTGAACGGGGCACAAGTGCGCGAGTGGCTCGAAATGTCCGCTGGCGTATTCAACCAGATTGATCCAGACAGGCGCGATGAGCAGGAACTCATCAACCGCAGCGTTCCCAGCTTCAATTTCGATGTAATAGACGGCGTGACCTACCGCATCGATGTTACTCAGGCACCGCGCTATGACAGAGACGGCAACCTGATCAACGCCGACAGCCACCGTATCGTCGACCTGAGTTTTGACGGCAAGCCGCTGGATCAGGGTCAGACCTTCATCGTGGCTACCAATAACTACCGCGCCGGCGGCGGCGGTAACTTCCCGGGTCTGGACGGAAGCAACATTGTGATCGAGGCACCTGACACCAATCGCAGCGTACTCGCCGATTACATTTTCGAGTTGAAGAAGCTGGATCCATCGGCTGACGGCAACTGGTCATTCGTCCCGATCTCTGCTGACGTCAACGTGACCTTTGCAAGTTCACTCGACGCAGACAAGGCGCTGCAGCCCGGTGCAGCAATCGAGAAAGTCGGTATGGACGATAACGGTGCCGGCCGCTACCGGATCCGTTTCTAGGCGGCGAGTTCGGCTTCTCTTTCGCGCAACAAGTCCTTGTACGCTTTCAATCCTGCAACAAAGATAACAAATGCCAGGAGTCGAGACGTTCCGCCAACGATAGACAGGGAATAGCCCACCTTATCGGGGTCTGCGAACACGTAGTCGGTTAGCGCAGCAACGATCGTCGGACCAATCAGAAGTCCCACTGAGTTAGACAAGAAGAAATAGATTCCTGCGGCCAGGCCAAGCATGGATGCCGGAAACATTCGTTGCATGGCCGATGCCGCGCAGGCGAATCCCATGTTACTGCCGAAGATAGCGAGAACCATCAGCCATAGCGCACTTGATGCCGTCCCCATCAGCGGATACAGAAAACTAAAGGGTGTCGCGATTGCCGCACCAATAGTCACCATGATGAGGCTCGCTCCCTGCATGCCTCTCTTGCTCAGGCGATCGGCAGTAATACCAGCGAACAGCATTCCACAGAGACCTCCAAAGAGCTGCACCATGCCGTACATGAAAGTCACGGTAGATGGATCGCGGTCATAGGTCCGAGAGAGAAAAGTGATATCCCAAAAGCCTTGTGAATACGCCGCGAGAGAGATCAGCGCCATACCGACATACAGCGACGCTATCGCCAACCAGTTTTTCTTCGCGTAGATTTTGACATCCGCAAGCTTGGCCGCTTCGCTGGCCTTCAAGCCGCTTTCCTTTCGTTTCTTTGCAGCGGCGGCACTTAGTGTTCTCGGCTCGCGCACAGTCAGCAAGCCAAGCGTCATGATCATTCCGAGAGTGCCCAGGAACAACAGGACCAACTTCCAGGCGGCTGACCCACCGATGAAAAACACATCGCTCCAACCATCAGCGGCAGTAATATCCTGCGCGATACTGAAAAGGTAGCCGCCTGCGGCAAACGACAGGCCGATGCCGATCGGCGCGCCAAGCAGAAAGACGCTGGTCGGCGTAGCCAGTCGCTTCGGCGGAAAATAATCGGCAAGCAACGAAAGCGTTGACGGCAGCAATGCTGACTCACCGAGTCCGACTCCCATACGCAGAAACAACAGCTGCCAGAATTTGCTTGCCAGCCCGCTGAGGGCAGTCGTCAGGCTCCAGATAAATACGCCCATCGCGATCAACCACGGCCGATGCAACGAATCGGCGAGTCTGCCAACGAATACTCCGACAGATGCGTAGAACAGACCGAAGGACAGGCCGCCGATTAAACTGATCTGCACGTCCGACAAGGACATGTCAGCTTTAATCGGATCAATCAGCACCGCAATGATCTGTCTGTCCATGAACGACAGAACGTAGAAAAACATCATCAAGATGGCGACGTACCACGCGTAGGCCGGTTTTGGGTAGGCCGCTCCGCTACTGTTAATCTCTTCGTCGCTCGTCATCGTCTCGATACTCTGTCAATTAGTGTGAATGCCCTAGTCGATCGGCAACCGTTTCTATCAGCTGCTGATTTTCACCACTTAATGCCATTAGCGGCGGCAGGATTCGCCGCCACTCGTCCCGCCCCATGCGAATGTTTACCAGGGACTTAACCGCCGCAACCATCGGCACCGATGCTATCGTCGCGCGAAGCTCGCGTAGTTCATCGATCTCCGCGGCGCTTACCGCGTCTCTTTCTCGCCACATCTTTGCAGCGAGTGGAGCCGTCGCATTGACCGACGCTGAAATGCAACCTGCGTATCCAAATTCTTTCGCATCCGGCAGCGGCCCTTCACTGCCCGGAAATACGTCGAAAGCACCGCGGAACGTCGCCGCCATGTTGTTCGTATAATCCATGTCGCCCGAAGAGTCCTTCATGCCTTTCACATGTTCTGGATAGGCTTCGATCAGCCTGGCAACCAACTCTGTCGAGAACGTGATGCCGCACATCTGTGGAAAGTTATACAGGTAGATTCCGGTATCGAACTTGCTGATCGCCGCGACGATGCGAGAGAAATAGTTGAACAAGCCGTCATCGGATAAGGGCTTGTAGTAATACGGCGGTAGCACAAGAGCCGCATCGAACCCTGATTCAGCCGCCAACACTGTCAGTTCGATTGTGTCGTGCAGTGATGGTGTGCCTGTGCCAACCATTAATGCGCTACCTCTAAGCGAGGACTGCGCAACAGCACGCATTAGCGCGGCGCGCGATCGTCCCGATTGCGAGTTAGCCTCGCCTGTTGATCCCAGCACATTCAGACCATCGCAACCGTTGCTGAGCACCCATTCGCAATGCTCCATAAACAGTTCGAATATTGGCTCATCGTTTTCGTCGAATGGCGTCGGTACCGCCGCGAATACGCCGCTGATCTTCTTATCCAATTGACATCACCTGCCGACCACCATCATGGCCGTTATGATTTAGAGAAAAATTCTTCGTTCTTCTTTATATAGATCTTTTCTTCGTCCGGCACGTCATCGATGTGCCTGATTGCATCGACCGGGCAAACAGTCTCACACAATGCGCAAGCGATGCATTCCTCAGGATCGATATAGAACATCGTCTCACCCTCGTGGATGCAATCAACCGGGCAAACGTCAACACACGTGCCATCCTTGACGCCAATGCAGGGCGACATGATGACAAATGTCACTTACCGCCCTTTCCAGTCGGGTTCCCGTTTTTCCCGAAATGCTCGTGGGCCTTCATCCGCATCGTCCGACTGCAATGCCGCAACCAGCGCCGGCAAGCGCATCGACTGCGCCTGGTCCAGCGGCAAATCGCTGGTTTGCTTGACGCATTCCTTGATCGCCTTAACCGATAGTGGTGCGCACTTGAGGATTTGCGCGACCCATCCATCTACCGCATCGTCAAGTTCGGCAGGCGCGACCACCTCGTTAACGAACCCATAGGACATGCCGTCCGCTGCCGATACTCGATTTCCTGTCAGGAGCATTCCCATTGCGATCTTCTGTGGAATCATTCTGGGCAACTGCAACATGCCGCCATCCAATGGCATGCGACCGACGCGCGCCTCGGGCAAACCGAACGAGGCGTTTTCCGACGCAATGACGATATCGCAGCCCAGAACGAGTTCGAAACCACCACCGACGGCCAGGCCATTCACTCGCGCGATCACTGGCACGTGCAGTGATTTTCTAAGCGTCAGACCGCCGAAGCCACCCGGTCGGGCATGCGCCCAGTATTCGAGTCCGCTGCGCGTGTTACCACCCGCCTTCATATCGGCGCCAGCACAGAATGCCTTTTCGCCACTGCCGGTGAGGACGACGACGCGAATGTCGTTATCCGACTCAACGCGTTGCCAGATGCTTTCCAACTCGTCGGCGGTATTTTCGTCGACGGCATTCATTCTGTCTGGCCGGTCGATCGTGACACGCGCGACGTGGTCTGCAACCGCGAATTTTACAGCCATCAGGCGCTCGCCCGATCTGCCGCAGTTAAGCCGAATTCATTGAGAATTTCGTCATTGTGCTCGCCGAGCCTGGGGGGCGGCCGGTGCACTCCGCAGTCGTATTCCGAAAAGTGAATTGGGCACGCGATGACCTGCATGTTGCCGTTCAATGGATGCTCGAACTCTACAATCATCTCGTTCGCGTCTGTTTGCGGATCTGTCAGTACGTCGGCAAGCTCTTTGACCGGCGCGCATAAGAGATCAACACCTTCGAGCCTCTCTATCCAGTGTGCGGTTGAGTGTTTTGCAAACTCGTCAGCGAAACGTTGCTGTAGATAGGCTTTGCCTGCCCGCTGTGCATCAAGATCAGGATATTCGACGGACAGGTCTTCAATTTGGAGAACGTTGCAGATGTCCTGTAGCGGATTCGCCTTGAATGCGCCAACAAGGACCAGCGCGCTGTCTGTGGTTGGAAATACCCCGGTCAGCGGCATTTCTGCCCAGTTGATTTCCTTGCCGTTATGCAGATGACAGGTGGCTTCCTGCATCTGCATTGCGATCATCGAGTCATAGAGGGAAACCTCAACGCATTGGCCCTTGCCGGTTCTCGCCACGCCGATCAGCGCCGCCAATATCGCCTGCACGAGGTGCATGCCGGCCGTGTAATCGCACAGCGCCGTTGGGTAAATCGACATTGGTACCGACGCATCGGCACGCCGCATCATGACGCCGCTCATTGCCTGTGCCAGCACGTCCTGGCCACCTTTGTGCGCATAGGGGCCTTTTGGCCCGTAGCCGCTACCGCTTGCCCAGATAATCTTCGGATTCAGTTCGCGCAGTTTTTCGTAGCCAAAACCGATACGGTCCATGACACCCGCACGAAAGTTGCTGACAACAACATCGGACTCCCGAATAAGCTCATAGACGATGTCCTTGTTGCTCTCCTGCCGCAGGTCGAGCGCAAGCGAACGTTTGTTGCGGTTCAGACTGCAGAAAACCGGGTTGTTCAGCGCTGTCTCATCAGTCCCGCCAAACGCAGTTCGCGACAAATCGCCGCCCCTTGGATTTTCGATTTTAATGACATCGGCACCAAAATCACCCAGCATCTGCGTGGCGGATGGTCCCATCATCACCTGCGTAAAATCGATTACGCGAATACCGTCAAGCGGCAAAGTATTGGAATTGCTCATGTTACTCCTTGTTTCTCAGGCGCTCTCGGCGAGGCCGTCTACACCCGTCGCATTAGCCGATGGGATATCACCGGGATCCGCCCCCTGTGCCCGCATCACCTTCTGAATCTTTTTGTAGTCCACATCGCGAATACGGATGTCCTCCTGCAGCGCCAGCGATGCCGCAACGCCGGCAACTTCGCCCTGTACCATGCAGGGTGGAATTTCCCGCGACCGTTTTTGCGCCTCCGGCTCGGCGGAGTAATGTCGTCCGGCCACGATAAGCTGCTCGACACCGACCGGCAGAAGGGCACGATAGGGTGTGTAGTAGTCCCGGCCGCGGCAAACGGTATCCTCAAAGTAACGACGACTGACAACGTCGTCCTTGGTTACGACGTACTCGCCTTTGAGCATGCGTGTTGTGCGTACGCCGACCTGCTCTGCTGCGCCGAGCATGTCCGCTTTTTCGAAACCCGGCATATGCTCGCGCACGTATCTGTACAGATTCATCATGCGCTCGCGGCCTTCGTACTCCGCCTTGGTCAGATCCTCGACTGAGATCCCGTCATAGCCCGGCATATGCGGACAATTGCACCAAACCACCCCCGGAATCGGCGTCTTCAACCACCACATCTCCCAGGCACCACCAATGATGCGTCGCGCCTCTCGATTGATTTTCGCGAACAGCTCCGGCTCCTCGTACTCGAATCGTATTGCTTCCTCTGTATCGACATTTGCAAGTCGGAACACGGTTGTGACGATGTATTGCCCCTGTGCAAAATCGGCGCCTGCACTACAGGCGACATCGAGATCGCCGGTTGTATCGATGACGACACTGCCCATGATCGCCTGCCGACCGAGCTTGGTCTGGCAGATAACACCCTTGATTGTGCCGTCTTCGACGATGGTGTCGCTAAACCAGCTGTGCAAACGCAGGTTGATGTTGTTTTCCCGAATCAGATCGAGCGATGCTCTTTTCCAGGCATCGGGATCAAAGGCGACCGCGTAGACGATGGGTTGCGGCTTTTTCGCCTGATGAAAATCGTGCACGCCCCAGCGCGACCACTTGCGATACATCTCGTCGCTCGCATAGCGGTCCTCGGGCGGCGGCAACACCGCCATGCCCTCCGCGTGCATGCGCTGCACGAATTCATCAACGATACCGGAAACCGTAATCTCCTTGCCGTTGATCATGTCATCGAGGACCAGAACCATGCCGCCCGAGGCCATACCACCAAGGTGATGATATCGCTCTACCAGTGTGACCGAGCAACCGTTGCGTGCCGCCGATACGGCCGCCGTTACACCCGCTGATCCGCCCCCGACCACGACGACATCGGATGTCGCGACGACCGGGATGTTATCCATTTTCTGCTGCATGTGATGTCCTCCGTATACCCAATCTAGAGGCTTGCTAACTATTCTACAATGGCAGAAACTGCATATGTACTATGACGAAAAAGAATACATTTGATCTCCGACTGCAGGAACTGATGGTCTTCCACGCCATCCTGTCCAACGGCAGCATCACGGCCGCGGCCGAAGCGCTCGGGGTTACGCAGTCGAGTGTCAGCAAGCAGCTGAAAAATCTACGCGAATGTTTCGGCGACGAACTGTTCGTGCGCAGCGGTCGGGGCATGGCGGCCACGAGCAAAGCACTTGCCATCGCGCCACAGGTCTCTGATTTGATCAATTCATTCGAAGCGCTAAGCGGCGAAATCGAGTTTGATCCGTGGGAAATCGAAAGAGACTTCGTAATCTCGACGACCGACGAGATTCAGCACTTCCTGCTCTCGAAGCTCGTTACGCGAATAGCGGCCGAGTCGCCGAAATCGCGCATAATCTTCAAGGCCCTCGACCGCGACTACGCGGCAAAACAACTCGAGTCCGGAAGCGTGGACCTTGCCATTACGCTGAACTGGCATGTACCTGAGCACCTCATGCAGAAACGCCTGTACAGCGACGACTTCGTGGTGCTGCACCGCGATGGCCATCCTTTACAGGGCAGGAAACTCACACTGAAGCGCTATCTGTCAGCCACCCACATGATGGTTTCGCCGTTGGGCAACATATACGGCCCAATCGACGAGATTCTGAATTCCTACGGACACCAGCGATTCGTAAGCCTGGCTGTACCGTATTTCATGCAGGTTACGGATGCGTTGCTCGGCTCCGACATGTTGCTCACCTTGCAGCGTCGGGCCTGCGAAGACCTGGTCAGCAATCACTCGCTTGCCATCTCAGAGTTGCCGTTGCGTACCAGGCCGATCAACTACTACCTGTTCTGGCACAAGCGCTACGACAAGGATTCGACGAATCAGTGGCTGCGGCAGGTGTGTTACGAAATACTGCGAACCTGAACCGCTGTCCTTACAAGCGTTCTACCAGGAACGCGACCGTTGTATCGACCACCTCTGCCGCAACTTCCGGCTCGTTCGTGTAAAAGCCGAGCGCGTGATTGGCACCGGCAACCACGTGCCGTACGACGTCGCTACTGCTGCGCGCCGCATTGATCGCGTCTTCTGAAGTTGCGGGCGCGACAACATCATCCTGATCGCCGTAAAGCACCAGTATTGGCCCCTCAAACGTTGCCAGCGCTTCGAGCGGCTTTGTTTCCTCGAGATCGGTAAACCAGCGGTAGCCAAGCTGCAGTGTGGTTCCCCATCGGGTTGTGAACTCCGCCACGCCCGTGTCCAGCGCTCGTTGCTTTAGCGTTGCATAGGCTTCAGGTCCACCGAGGGTATTGATGTCTCTTTCAGCGCCGTTATCGACGGCGGGCGTCCAGGCAACCATCACCTTGTAGCCGGGGTCGATTTCGCCGAGCAGGGCCACGAGTCGTCCGCCCATGCTGTAACCGAGTAGCCCGACCCTGTCGTTGTCGATTTCCGGCATCGAGCGCATGAACTCGCGAGACGCCTGCAAATCCAGCAGCATGTTGCTGAGATTGTTGTTCGTGAACGACTCGCTGCTGTCGCCACAACCCGGAAAGTCCATTCGGATTGACGCGATACCATTCTGTGCCATGGCCTCGGCAACCATTTGGTAGCCGCCGCCCTCCTGGCGGGAACCACCATGGCCATGCGCCATCACGACGAGCGGCACCTGCATTCCATCGCTGACCACCGGCGTAACGTAGGTCACGGGCACCGCAACACCGCGTGACTCGACCGCCGTGTCAACGGACCGAACTTCAAAGTTAGCTGGAGAATCCATTTGATCAGCGGAACAGGAAGCGAGGAAGACGAGGCAGAACAGAAGTTTTGTCGGCGAATCGATGTGCAACATATTCGTATATCCGGACAATCACAGTTTATTATGCATCAGCCACAGCGAAGTTTAGCAAACCATTCGGAGCCCGAAACATGCGCTTGACCCTGACCAAACGATTGGCCATCGGCCTGCTCACCTGTCTGCTGGCCAGCGCTGCGATCGCGCAGCAGTCGACGGAAGACATCGTCGTTACCTTGATATTCACGAATGACATGGAGAGTGCCTATGAGCCCGTGCCAGCATGGTGGCGCGACGATATGGCACGCATCGGTGGTATTGCCGAGCTAACGACGCTCATCAAGAACATCCGACGCGATGAAGCCAATGTGTTTCTGTTTGACTCCGGCGATATTTTCACTGGCGCGCTGTCACGACTCACCGATGGCGCACTGATGTTCGAGTTCATGATCACGATGGGCTACGACGCAATGGCGATCGGTAATCACGAATTCGACTATGGCGAAGCGATACTCGAGTGGCAAAAATATCGCGCACCGTTTCCGGTGCTGGGCGCGAACCTGTACTACAAGGGTACCGATCATCCGTTTGCACAACGGCACACGATTATCGAACGTAATGGTATCCGCATCGGTGTTATTGGCACACTTGGACAGGACGCTGCGAGCTCGGCAATTGCGCCGCCGCATATCGACGAACTGGATGTAACCGACCCCGCCGGTGCCATACGAGCATCAATGGGTGAGTTACGCGACGACGTCGACCTGGTCGTGGTGCTCACACACCAGGGGCACACGGCACCGATGCAAACGGATGCCGAAGCGGACCCGCGCCTGGACCGCGACATCGACAAGGACATCGCCCTGGCCGGCGCGGTCGAGGGTATTGATGTGTTGTTCGGTGGTCACGCAGACGCGGGAACCTGGGAACCGGTAGTCAATCCGAAAACCGGCACGCTGATCATGCAGACTTTCGGACAGGCGACTTATCTGGGCTACCTGCAACTAACGCTCGACGGCGAAACGCGGAAAATAAAATCTTACGACGGCAAACTAATACCCGTCGATTCCGACCAGCTTGAACCCGATCCAATCATCGCCGCAAAAATGACCAGCTACCGTGCAACCTTTCCCGAGATAACCGAAGTCGTTGGACAAACAGAAGCTCGCCTGAACCGGCGCTATTTCGATGAGGCTGATCTTGGCAATCTGTTAGCCGACGTTGCTGTCGAAATGAGCGGCGCGGATATCGGACTGATTCACCCGGGTACTATCCGTAAGGACATTCCGAAGGGCGATGTTGAAATCGCCGATATCCTGGACACAAACCCGTTCGTGGACCCCATTGTCGTCATGGAGGTCACCGGCGCACAATTGCAGGAGATCATGGAACAGTCGTTCACACTGCTGCGCGGCTTGCTGCAGGTATCGGGACTTGAAATTGTCTACGACACCTCGAAACCCGAACGGCAGCGGCTCGTATCATTGCACCACAATGGCTTTCCAATTCAGGCCGATGATGTATTTACGGTGGCGACGCCAGCGATCATCGCCGAAGGTGGGGACCATTACGACGAGTTCCTCGCAACACGCTTTCTACGCGAAACAAAACCGCTGGGCGACCTGACGATCGAGTACTTCAGGAAGCATGGTCAGATCGCAACACCGCAATCGGGACGACAGCACGACCTGGCTGCGGCAGCACCATCGGCGGACTAGTTTGGCGCGAGGTCGTCGCGCATGCGTGCGTTCGGCGGCGGTTGCTCCCAAATTCGGCGACCGGTGTGTTCGGGTGTCTCGTAGCGCTTGAAGAAACGCTCCAGCTCGCTCATCAGTCGGCCGCGCACCGACGGATCGGGCAAGTCGGCCGCATGCCGCTCGCCGAACGGGTGTGCGAGGTCGTACCACTTATCGACCGGATCCAGCTCTGCATCGCGCTGGTATTGACGCACCAGCTTCCAGCGCCCGTCAGTAACCATCCTCGTGTCACCACGTTCGGCAAACTGCAAACGCCGCCAATCGCTGCTGCGATTGCCCTCGAGCAGCGGCCGCAGTGATCGACCAGGGCCGTAATCAGAATTCGCGGCCTGACTATTGCTCGCATAGTCAAGAACGGTAGCGTGCAGGTCTAGCAGGTCAACCAGTTCGCCGCGCGACTGTGCGTCGCGAAACCCGCCGTTGGATGCATAGACAATCAACGGAATGCGAATCGTTTCCTCATAGAAGTTAGGCGGATTGGTCGCATTCGTTTTGCCATACAGACCGTATTGACCGACCAGCAAACCATGGTCCGACGTGTACACAATCATGGTCGTATCCAACAGGCCGCGGCCCTGCAGCGCGTCCAACAATCGTCCGACCTGTTCGTCGATCAGGGAAACGGCTGCAAGGTACTGGGCCAGCTGCTCGACATGATCGTCGGGCGTCGTTGTTGCCGCACCGCGATCCGCAAGGTCGGAAGACCCGCCGGCCCTGACGATGTCGCTCGACGTCCTTCTGTAACGCGATACCAAACGCTCGGGCAGACCGGCAAAAGGTGCGTGTGGTTCCGTGAAGTTCAGGCTGACAAAAAACGGCTTGTCCGCACTGTTATCGATGAAGCGAATCGCTTCCTCGGTCAGGAATCTGGCCTGAACGCCCGTGTATTCGGTCTCCGCTCCGTCACTCGAGAAACTGACCGTGCCGCTGTGCACATACTGGTTTGACCAGCCGGCCCTGTATGGGTCATAGCTCAACCAGCGATCAAACCCGGGTTGCGGCGGTTTGCTGTTTGTCGTTGCATGCCACTTGCCGAGCAAGGCCGTTGTATAACCTTCGTCGACCAGCCTTTCCGACAACAGTCGCTCGCCGGCAAGCCAATCTGCATCGAACTCGGCGCTTTCGCTCAGAAAATCATGGACACCATGCTGTGACGGCATCTTGCCTGTATGAAAGCTGGCACGCGCTGCTGAACAAACGGGTGCCGGCGACATCGCATTTTCAAATAGCACGCCCTGCTTTGCCAACCAGTCGATGTTCGGTGTGTTGATCTGGCCCAGACCATAGGCGCCGAGTGCCCACTGCGCATGATCGTCGGCCATGATGACAATAATATTGGGGCGCTCGGTAGCCTGAGCAAAGCCGGGCTGTGACGCGCCGCCGAATAACGCGATTACGAATAAGGCAAAAAAAAGGCGCTCCCTTACGGGAGCGCCTTGTGAGGTTTTCATGAAAGCCTCTTCAACTCACTGGCATTATCAGAAATCTACCCTGATACCGAGCTGAATTCGATACAGTGAATCCCACGTGTCCAGGACTTCAACAGGCGGATTGAACGAAGTGAAATTGTAGGTATTCGTATCCGTATCAATGCCAGCACTCACAACACCAACCGCCGACTGAATGTCCTGCGTGTTGTAAAAGCGCTTGCTGCCATAACTGTCGTCGATCATGTTGAGGACATTCTCGATGTCCAAGTAGATCTTCGCTTTCGATCCGCCAAAGAACGGAATTTCCTGCTGAATGCGAATGTCGAGATCGCTGGCCCATGCTTCGTCAAGCGTGCCTTTCTTCTGTATCCGGCCGCGGTTCAGACCATTGGCGTCAGCCCAGGCGAAGAATTCAGCAACCGGGAAATCTGGATCGAAGGTGACCGTCGCGTCGTTTTCGTCCCTCGGAACATACAACAGGTTACGCGCCCTTCCGCCCGTGTCGCCAATGTCGCCGGCAAAAGGCTGGCCATTGAACACGACACTAACCGGGCTGCCGGCACGTCGCTGCATGAATGCCGAAATACTCGTCTTGTTGTCGCCCCAGATATATTTCGAGAAGGTCGTACTCAGGACGAAATTGTGCGGCGTGTTACGCAGCGAAGGCCCTAGAGGCAGGTTGACGATGTCATTCGCAACGACGGCGCGGAAGTTCTCAGACGCCGTGAACGACGTACCCGGGTTACCCACCTCGGATTCGTTGTACGAATAACCACCGCTGAGATTCAAGTCCCAGCCATTATCGAAGTCGAACGCCTTGCTCAACTGGAAGGACGCCGTAAACGTATGCCCACCACTACCTGAACGGTTGGTCAGGAATACGTCCTGGTTAACGGAGGCCGCGAAACATGCCGGCGACAGGTTGCTGTAGCCTTCACGGGGACCATTGAACGTGGCGTCACAACCTGCGGCGAGCACATCGACCTGGTCGTAGATCGGACGACCGTCCGGTGCGTTGCCGACTTGCTGCAACGACAGATCAAGAAAGTCGTACTGGTCTTTGAGACTGCCGTAAATCAGGTCGGCGCGCACGTTCCAGTCACTCAGGAACTCGCTGTCGAACGCCGTGTTGTGCTCGATGCCAAAACTGTAACGGGTAACGGTTGCCAGCTTGATTTTCGGATCCGTTGCATTAACGGCACCGGCGGTATTGAGCGCTTGATCCTGAGCTGCATCCAGCACGCAGTCGGGAATGCCCGCGAAACTGCCGCCCGCCAATACGTTTAGCTCGCTGCCATCACAGCCGGCTGCTGTTGTTGCCTGGGCTCTACCCAGGGCGCCACCGAAGTTCTGGAAGGCGTTCGAGAACCAGACCGTCGGGTCATTACCCGAGAACACGCCGTAACCGAGTGAAATACGGGTATCACCGAATTTATCCGGCAAGATCCAGTTGAAGCCAATGCGCGGCTGAGTCGCATCGAGGCCGTCAAAACCAATCTGGTTGCTTATGCCGTAACGATTGACGTAGTTCGGATTCAGCAACGGCGCATCGTCCGACTTATAGGAGTCAAAGCGGACACCGAAAATCAACTCCATGCTGTCGTTAATATTCCACCTGTCCTGTATGTAGAACGAGTCGATGTCGCGCGTGAATGCCGCTGCGGCGTCATCCGGAACTCCGGTGAAGGAATTGGCCGAAATAATCTCGTAGGCCGTACCTGCCTCCAGCGCCGCAACATCTCTGAAGAACACTGTGCCCGTCGCATTGATGATGAACAGGTTGAAGATGTCCACCGACTCAGTCTCATAGCCGGCTGTGAGCAGATGATCGCCCATCTGGTAATCGGCCTTGAGCTTGAATTGATCCTTTTTTGTAGTCAGCTTGTTCGCTGAGCGGAAAGTACCCGGGCCGCTGACGAATGACGTGCCGGCGAATTCGCTTGCAAATCCCGGGCTGATGGCGATTCGCGGAAGTGGCGTTGCATCCTGTGCCTCACCGCCGCCAACCGGGTTCTGCGCGTCGATAACTTCCTGCGTAGACCAGCGCAACTCGGTCGATAGACGATCGGTCCAGTCGGAATAGAAGCGTACGCCATAGGTCTCGGAATCCGAACCGCGTGCATGGAAATTGTCCGCGAACGTGAACGCACCGCGGCCCGTGCCGATATCGTCACCGATGACCGTGGCTTCCTCAATGGTCGCATAGGTGGCCTCAAGGCGATGGTCATCACTGATATTCCAGTCAATTCGACCGAAAACACGTTCCGACGTCACTGGCAGGTTGCGCACGATTGAACCCGCATCGCGACCATACTGGCTGCTCAGGATGGAATTGATCTGATTGACCTCAGCAAGCGTGGGAGGCGGAGGAGCGGTTCCCTGGCGCGGGAACGACGAATCGTCCAGTGCGCCCCACGGGTTGACCGTTGCGGTATCGAATTTCTCGTATGACGTATAGAAGAACAACTTGTCCTTGATGATTGGACCACCGAGTTCAAAGCCGTAGTTCTCACGTTCAAAGGTGCCCTGGTCGTATTTTTCATTTTTGATTTCGCTGCCGGTCAGACCGTCGTCATTGAACAGGTAGAAACCACCGCCATGGAACTCGTTCTCACCCGACTTCGTAACGACGTTGATGTTACAGCCGCTGAACTGACCGTATTCGACGGACACGGGCGAAAACTCGACCGCCGCAGCAGCAACGGAGTCAAACGGAATCGGAAACGTGAAGCGTGCCAGGTTACCCGACAGGTTCAGGCCGAAAGCGTCATTAGCGCGGACGCCGTCAATCGTGAACGAGTTGGTGCGACTCGAGCCACCAAGACAACTGATCGCGCCGGACTGATCGCCACCGTCGCCGGTCTGGCCAATGCTGATTTTCGGGTCGAGACGAATAATGTCGCGAATCTGCCTCGTGGTCGACGGCATGTCTGTGATCTGCTCGAGCGAGAACGTCGAAGCAGGTCCGGATGCCGTCGTGATCGTTTCGATCTGGGCTGCCGTTACGACGATCTCTTCGATCCCGGCGCTGGCCGCCTCGAAGGTCACCGTGAACGACGATGTCCCGGCGACATCGGCATACAAATCAGTAATAACGATGTCCTCGACACCATCATCACTGATACGAATTGTGTACGGGCCGCCCGCACTGATCGAGCGGAAGGTGATAATGCCACGATCGTCAGCGCCCGCTGACTGGCGACGACCATCACGGCCATCGGTTACTGTTGCAGTCGCGCCTGTCGCCGCCTGACCATCCGGCCTAAGTACCGTGCCTTCAATCGAGGCCGTGATCCCCTGGGCCGCAACGTCCGTCGTGATTAAAGCAACGGGCAGCGCAGTGGTAACGGCGATAAGAAGCGCGGTGCATGCGATACCGAACCTGTTTCTGAAACCTTTCATTCGAAATTCCTCGATGGATTGATGCTGAAGACCGTCAGCCAACATTTTCCCCATTGGCAACCATTCAAATCGTCTCATTTGTCGCTCTGGTTGCGGATGGATAGTATTTGGCGGAGTTATTATTATTTACGTCTGTTAGTTACCACACCTGTTAGCCTTATTCAATTGATGCATTTTGATACGCATCTGCGCTAAGACATCGGCTCCAGATGATTGTCCAGCAATATCAAATAGCTATTTCGTATATCTCGATTTATATGTAGCTGTGGTGATGCTCAGGAAGCAGGCTGTCTTTAATGTTGTCCATTTGTAACAAACCGGCCTCGCTTAACGATATTATTTTTTGCAGTACTATAAATGCCGTGCAATGCACTTGTGCTGACAACAAGAAAAGTTAATTGAGATTCGCTTTATGACGTTCTTACATCGAAATTCACGATTGGCAGTGCTCATGCTGTTTATGTTTCTACTGCCGTTTGGCGGAACTGCGCTGGCCGCAGCGCAACCGAACATCCTGCTTATATACGTCGATGATCTTGGCTACGGCGACCTGGGTAGCTACGGTCATCCTGTGTTACAGACGCCGAACATTGATGCCCTGGCAGCCGACGGACTTCGTTTCACGAACTATTACGCGCCGTCCGCGATCTGCTCACCGTCCAGAGCCGGCCTGCTGACCGGGCGCCAGCCTTACAGAACCGGTATTAAGAGCTGGATCCCGGAAGACAGTGGTGTCTATCTCAGAGACGATGAAATTACGCTTGCCGAAGTACTGAAGACGGCCGGGTACGATACGGCGCACATCGGAAAATGGCATCTGAATTCCGACCTTGGCAGCACTACAGAACCACAACCGACGGATCAGGGCTTCGATTACTACTACGGGCACAACGCGTTTCAGCTGCCACACAATCACAACCCGACCAACGTATTTCGCAACAAGACCGCCCTGCCTGCGCAGCAAGGATATACCGCAGACTTGTATGCGTCCGAG
>Ga0316191_10001091_pt1 | contig 18638 bp, 15 predicted proteins | sample Eddworburr2cm_MG_FD_204928 | JGI IMG/M metagenome (GOLD analysis project Ga0316191, IMG submission 204928) | Coastal sediment microbial communities from Maine, United States - Eddy worm burrow 2 cm | ecosystem: Environmental > Aquatic > Marine > Coastal > Sediment | place: USA: Maine...
ACGTAGTCGACATGGAGTTGCTCGCCACATCTGGGCTCAAGCTCGGTGTGGAATCCCTGGGAGGGGCGGCTTTCAAATAGCAGAAAACAGCCTGATCAACTAAAGCGTCAATCGTTTTCGATGATCAAAGGGCCAAGGGTTTGAGTTTCTTTGCATCCTCTAAATGGAGATATCGTGGTGGATTGAAGCGTCGGAGCGTCTCAACAGGTTCAGCTAATCTAAATCGAATGCATCGCCATTTTTATCAAAACGGGCGCAAATTCAATTGGATTATTGGTATAATTATTTTTAGGTAGAATAAATTAAATAAGACTGTCAAGCTTTTTCCATTTATTGAGACTTATTTAAACCACTAAAGATTTGGATTGACTGCTCAAATTAAAAAAGGCGGTGGGTTTTTTCAACCCGGTACGTTTACTTTTCCAGGAATAATCCTTAACTTAAGCTGAAAATCGGGAGAGCTATAAAAAAATGGCAGGTTATATATGATGCCGAGATTGCTATTTATACATCAAAACGAAAGTTTATAATGAAAGAGGTTCGTCATTATGCCGGCGGCGGCTTGCGTCACGACGACGTGATGATAATGATTGCTGAAATAGGGTAAGCGAACTAAATAACTCGAGTTTCGCACTCTCAAAGTTTTACAAATTAGCGGCCCATACAGTAAATTGTAGAAATTCCGGAACATGAGATACTTTGGAACCCCTAAAAACGCAGTTCCTCTTTGCCACATGAACCAAACCCCCTGATTGCTTCACCGAGTTTTATCAGATCGTTATCAAATTGTGATCAAATCGTTACAACTTTTTTGGGGATGGTGCTTATATTTGATTAGAACAGACGAAATTAGTGGTTGCAAACCTGAAAAGTTTTTCGAAAACGATAAATCTTAAACAAATGGAGGGATTGACATGAAAACAATCATCCTTATTGCAATAATGATAACCTTTGGGCTTATATTAGTTGGATTTCAAAAATCTAATAACCTGCAGAAAAAAATGGATACTACCATGGATAAAAAACAGCAGAACCAGTCTGAAGCCACCTTTGCCGGTGGTTGCTTTTGGTGTACGGAGTCGGATTTTGAAAAATTTGACGGCGTTGTTGAAGTCATATCCGGTTATGTCGGCGGACAGACGCAGAATCCCTCCTATAAGGAGGTGTCGGCAGGTGGAACCGGGCATGCTGAAGCGATTCGAGTCCTATATGATCCCCAAAAGATCACCTATAACGAATTGCTCGATATTTTCTGGCGACATGTGGACCCGACCGACCCCGGCGGGCAATTTGTCGACCGAGGCTCGCAGTATCGACCGGCGATATTTTATCATGATGAAGAGCAAAAACGTCTGGCCGAGGAGTCCAAAAAACAACTTGAAACATCCGGTCGGTTTAACGAAGCCATCGCAACCGAAATCGTCCCGGTGTCTGAATTTTATCGAGCCGAAGATTATCACCAGGATTACTATAAGAAGAACCCGTTGCGGTATAAGTATTACCGGTACAACTCCGGTCGGGATCAATTTTTGAAAAAAGCATGGGGCGACACGGCGCAACCCGCGGCCGGAGAGGGTATCCAAGCAACCTATTCAAAACCCGACGATAACGTACTGAAAACCAAATTAACGCCGCTGCAGTATAAAGTCACCCAGAAAGAAGGCACCGAACCGCCCTTTAAAAATGAATATTGGGACAATAAAAAAGAAGGCATCTACGTGGATATCGTATCCGGTGAGCCTCTTTTCAGCTCTCAAGACAAGTTTGCTTCCGGCACCGGCTGGCCCAGCTTCACCCGGCCGCTTGAGCCGGACAATATCCTGGAGAAAAAGGACCGCAGCCTTTTTATGGTTCGCACCGAGGTGAGAAGCAAACATGGTGAATCTCACCTCGGGCATCTCTTTCCCGATGGTCCTGCGCCCACCGGCCTGCGATACTGCATCAACTCCGCCTCGCTGAGGTTCGTTCCTAAAGAAGACTTGCAAGGGGAGGGATATGGTGAATATATGCGCCTGTTTGAATCCACGAAGGCGGCCAATTAAACAGAAGATACCGAATGGAACATTGGAACAGTGGATAAATGGAATAGTGGGCATGGAAAATGGATAATGATCTGATTGTAATTTCTGCTGATAGTTATCTTTCTAGTAAATGATCTCAAACCGCCAGGCCCAATATTCCAACATTCCAATTTTCCAATACCCCAAGGAATTCGATTGTGGTCCGGCGCATTATCTCCGACATGGCTCAGAGGACCAGGTTGCTCCTGTTGGAAAATTAACCTGCCGCTGCTTTTAAATACTCAAAAAACAGCATCCCCACCATGGCCAGGCATTCCATGTCCAAAAATTTTTCGGTGCGCTTTTCAAATAAGACCGAACACTGGGCGGGAAACTCGTCATCTTTATCGTTGAACAACAGCAACAAGGGAATTTTGGGCAGGGCGTCAAACTGCATGCTGAGGTCATATGATAATGCATCGGCAGGTGCATATCCGCCGATTTTTTCACCGGCTTTTTCGAGTTCCGCCAGTCGGCCGGAAAATGTTTCAGCAATTGGATGGGTAACGGTATTGTAAAACGCTCGGACTAAAGGGGCGGCATCTTTAAAATCCTTGTATGACAACCAGTTGCCCGCTAAGGGTTCAATCATCGGACACATTAGCAGATATTTGCACAGTATGACACTAACAGATAGATGAGGTTGCCGGTTTGATGGATCTGTAATGCCCCTGGCAGATATCCGGTAGGGTTTGCCGAAAAATGGGATAATGACCTCTTGACCGGCTAGCTGCACACCCAGCTTGTCTGCCAGAAATTGGAAATCAAGTTCGGCTATGCGGGTTAGATAGTCTTTGTAGGTTTGTTCGTATATGTGTTCTTTTTCCATGGCTCACCCAAAATCGCTAAGTCACCAAGGGTTATTCAATGATCGCAAAGGCCCGCACCGGAAACGAACCCATACCTTTCACCGGAGCCGGGACGGCGAAGAATTTAAATAACTTTTCCTTCCCAAAGTTGCTCTAGGAAAATGTTCCAGGGCAATATTTCAATATTATCTTCCGTCCTGCGGGGATTTAAATCCAGCGACACCAATATACTTCGCCGGATTGAATATTCTTGTTTGAATCGACGCAATCCTTTCAAGTGGGAATCATTGGTCAACGTCGTCGATTTTACTTCAATTGATATTTCATGATCTCCGAGAATAAAATCAACTTCAACCCCGGAGGAGGTCCTCCAAAAATAGAGCGGGTAAAATAACTCCGAATAACTGGAATGTGCTATGATTTCCATCCATATAAAATGTTCAAAAGCCCGGCCAAAAAGCTCGGAGCCCTGTAAGATGCTTCCTCTGCGGCTTAGGTGAATCACAGGGGCCAGGTCAAAAAAGTAGAACTTGGGGCTGGTGATAAGTCGGCGCTTTTTACGTTCTCGGTAAGCAGGCAACTGCCGTCCAATCAGTGTATCCTCCAGGATCTGGAAATATTCCTTGACCGTTGGACTTGAAACCCCGCATTCACGGGCCATGTTGGTGAAATTGAGCATCTCACCATTCGACAGCGCTGCTATTTCAAGAAATCGACTGAAGGCAGGAATATTCCTTGTCAAAGCCTCTGCGACAATCTCTTCCTTAAGGTAATCTCCGACATAAGATTGGATCAGTCTCGAGGGTTTCACTGCATCATAATGCCGGGGTATCAATCCTGAATTCAGCGCTTTTATCAATGAGAAATCGGGGATTTCCGAACTAATCAAGGGATACAGTTCGTAACGGATAGCTCGCCCGCCAAGCAAATTAGCATGACCATGCCTCAATTTGCGCGCACTCGAGCCGCATAAAATAAACCGCAATCCCTTATTTTCGATCAACCAATGGACTTCATCTAGAAGAAGTGGGATTTTTTGAATTTCATCTATAATGATTGGATCTTGGTGGGAGGTGGCGTCCAGTCCTGCCGCCATGCATTGTTCACGAATTATGCTTGGCCTGTTTAAAAGCCGCTGATATTCCGTGGACAGTAAAAGATCAAACCGCATGGCACCAGGAAAAAGCGTTTTTAAAAGCGTGCTTTTCCCCGTCTGACGAGGCCCCCATAGAAAACAAGTTTCTTTTGAGCTTAGACTTAAATCTTGGATTCGATTATACATGTATATTTAAAGTTATCTTTTAAATTTACATGAAATATACAACTTAGATCTTTATTGGGCAAGCTTTTTTTCTATATTTTTAATTTTAATGACGCCAAATCATCTGCAGGAATATACTGTTTCTCATTGGCTGCTATTTTTTTGGCGGCGTCAAACGCATCATATCTAAACCTTACCCTTTATAAACCGGAAACTTCAAACACAAATCGGCAACCTCTTGCGACACCTGCTCGAGAACATCATGATTTCGGTTATTTAGCATCGCGATATCCATCAAATTAACTATTTGGGCAACTTCTTGCGTGCCCATCCTTCTGGTCGTAATAGCCGGACTGCCGACTCTGATACCGCTGGTGATGTCGGGTCTCCTGGGGTCACCCGGAATGATATTGCGGTTTACGATGATTCCCACCGACTCCAGTGTTTTTTCAGCCAGGTCTCCGGTCAAATCTTTTGACCTTAAATCCACCAGCACCAGGTGGTTGTCGGTTCCGCCGGATACAATCCGATAGCCTTTCTTTTCGAATCCGGCTGCAAAAGCGGCTGCATTTTCCAATGTCTTTTTTTGTCGCTCTTTAAATTCCGGTTCCAGGGCCAGTTTGAAACACACCGCCTTTGCGGCCAGTAGATTGAGCGAGGGGGTGCCCTGGGCTCCGGGGAAAATGGTTTTGCTGATTTTTTGGGCGTGCGCCTGCCGGCACAATATCACCCCACCCCGCCCCCCGTTAAGTGTTTTGTACGTGGTGAAAGTGACAAAGTCAGCATGGGGAACCGGACCGGGAATCACGCCGGCTGCGACCAGTCCGGCAATATGGGCCATGTCCACCATAAAATAGGCTGAAACACTGCGGGCAATCCGCGCCATTTTTTCGTAATCGATCAACCGGGGATATGAGCTGGCACCGGCCACAATCATACGGGGTTTGAATGATCGTGCAAGTTCCTCGACTTCTTCGTAATTAATTCGTTCGGTTTTGAGATTCAAGCCGTAATGTTTGAAATGAAAACATTTGCTGGTAATGGACGACGGATCGCCGTGGGAGAGGTGCCCGCCGTGGGACAACTTCATGGTCAGGATTCGGTCACCAACCTTGAGGACCGAGAAATAAACCGCCAGATTGGCCGAGACGCCGCTGTGAGGTTGCAGATTTGCGTGCTCTGCGCCGAATAAACGTTTTGCCCGTGCTATGGCCAGGCTCTCCAGCTCATCAGCACAAATACAACCCGCATGAAAACGGTTTCCCGGATACCCTTCCGCCGCCTTGGTGCTGAAAATGGATCCCTGGGCTTCAAAAATCGACCGAGGCGCATGATTTTCAGCCGCAATAAGGTCCAGGGTGTTTTCGATTCTTGATTCTTCCTGTCGAATTATCCGGGCCACAACGGGATCATGGCCGGGCAGATATTGCATTGCAAAACCTTTCGCAAAGACAAGCTTTTCAAAATGGATGAATATAAATGTTTAAAAAAAACAAGCTCAGGAAGAAATTTTATACAATGCAGACGATGATTTGTAAATAAAAGGTTACAGGTAGATGTTCCCGTCATGGAAAATTAACTTATATAATGAGCATCGGTCAAAGGCCTCGAATGAAACTACGCCAAAATGGCACGGTTTATTGATGATCAGACTGGACGCTCGCGACCAGCGGCGGCGCTCATATGAAACTACATAAAATCCGATGCCGTTTTAAAAAGTATCTCACCGCAGAGATCGCTGAGTACGCAGAGATTATTTGAAATTTTTTTCTCGGCGTTCTCTGCGATCTCCGCGGTGAACTCCTATGTTTATTTTTTGATTAGCCCGGCCGCCCTCCAAGGCGGGTAAACTTTTCAGGCCAGCTCAGCCCTGACTTGAAAAAAATGTAATGATCATTATGGTAATTATGTCTAAATTACTAAATCGGCAATTAAATTTCAGATTTTGTTCAGAAGGTACGATGATATGAAAAAGAAACTTATAATATTTGCAATTGCGATATTTGTCATATGTCTTGGGCTCGTATTACCCCCGTTGAATGCCCAGGACAGCACCCGAATCACAGCGGTCTCAGCCAAAGAGGCGGCAGATCTAATCGATAACCACAAGGGGGATAGCGATTTTACCATTCTTGACATCCGAACCCCGGGTGAATTTCAGTCCGGTCATCTTAAAAGCGCCATCCTTATTGATTTCTACTCGCAACCATTCGCGGATCAATTAAGCCGGTTGGATAAGGGAAAAATCTTTCTGATCTATTGTCGCACCGGAAACCGGTCAACAAAGTCGCTCGAAATATTTAAGAAACTGAAATTTCAAAAAGTTTATCACATGGCAAACGGCATTAGCACCTGGAAATCCGAAGGCTTTCCGGTCGTAAAATAATCCAGCGTCTTTACCTCATGTTTCGGCCACAAAATCTTAATCCATCTTTTGGTCTGCAGACTTTTAATAACAATATCGGAATGTTCAATAAACACTCGGACAGGCTTGGGTTCACTGGAGAGAATGCATCCCACTTCGCTTTTTAAGTAGATTTGATACGAGTGAACTAGCGCCCAAAGAATTCGGATCCTGGCGCATGAACCGAAAAACCATGTTAAAGGAGGGGCTGAAAATGGAAGTCAATTGTCGAAAGATATTAGTCGTTGACGATAATCAAACCATTCGATGTGCCGTATCCCAAATGATTTCTCGTTTAGGATATGATGTGATCTTTACAGAAGGAAGCGAAAATTAATTCCGGCGCTCTCCAGTTCCAACCCCGAACGGTCTGAAAACGATTAACAACTGGGGCAACAGCGTCAGGGAGGCAATTAAGGCGATCAGCATTGCCAATCCGGTGAGCAGGCCAAAATATATAGTGGGAAGGAAATTGGACAGGGCCAGGATTGAGAACCCGATAATAATCGTCACCGATGTGTAATACATGGCATTGCCGATGCTGCCGTGACAGTTAAAGATAGTTTTACCATAATTGTGCTCGACATTGAACTCCTGTCTGAACCTATAGATGTAGTGAATGGTGTTATCGACGGCAATGCCCATGCTGATCGCTGCGATGGTGATGGTCATCATGTCAAGGGGAATGTTCAGCCAGCCTATCACACCCAGCACGGTGCCAATCGCCAGCAGGTTGGGTGTAATTGCAATCATGGCTATTTTAAACGACCGGAACAGGATTAGGAACATCCCCATCAGTGCAATGACAACCACACCCAGCGTCAGGATCTGTGACTCAAACAGACTTTGCAGCATATTGTTGTACAGCACCAGCAACCCGGTTAAATGGACATGGTCTTCCCTCAATCCCAGCTTGTGGATCAAATCATATTTGATTTTTTTCACTAATTCATCCCGTCGCAAAGAGGGGTCGGAATCCCTGACACGGATAGCGTAGCGAACCTGATTATGTTCCACGGATACATAGGGGTTTAAAACCATGGCTTTAAACGTGTCGGGCAGTTCGCCGTACAACAGGGCCAATTGAAAATTGTCCAGCGGTTGACCGCTATTGAAGTCTTCAGCGATCTTCAGCATCGTTGCCAGCGACAGCACCTTGCCGGTTTCGGGTAGGCTGTCAAGATAATCGTGTATTTTAGTGATCTGTGCCATTTTGTCGGCAGTAAACCAGTATCTGCCATCATCTTCTGCGCTCTCGGATTCGTCAAACTCGCCAAACTCTTCAAACTCTTCAAACTCTTCAAATTCATTGTCGCTTTTCGCATCGATTCCGGGGGCCGGAACTTGGGAAGATCTTTCGGGTTCATCAAGGTCAATGATAACATCCAGCGGGGAGGTTCCGCCCAGTTTTTGATCAATGACCTTCAAACCTCGATGGATTTCAGTCGTATCCTTAAAATAATCAATAAAGCTGTTTTCAACGACCAGTCTGGAAATCCCGAAAAGACTGATGCCAAAGAGGATCGCGCTTGATACCAGTATCGTTTTGCCGTGGGTTCCGGTGAATCCGGCCAGAAATGATGTCAATGAGTAGCGTGATCTTTTTGGGGCCTGTCTGGCTTGGGAAATTTCTTTATGCACCAGCATTAACCCGGCCGGCAAAAGCAGAAAGGTTACCCCCAGGGAAACAATAATCCCGGCAATCATCATCCAGCCAAAGGTTTTGACGGGCAGCAGGTCACAGAGCAGCAGCGACCCAAAACCGGCAATCGTCGTCAGGGCGGCATACAGGCAGGGAGTCACCATTAAACGGACGGTATCCAGGATAAGTTGCCGCTGTTCGGCGCCAGGGTTATGGAGTGCCAGGCCCCTGTAGCGCACGATCAAGTGGATCGTAATCGCCATCGTGATGATGAGTTGCAAAGAGATGAAGTTGGAAGAAATCACCGTGACCGGCCAGCCGAACATTCCCAGAAGCCCCATCATGGCAATCGCCGAAAAAGTGCAACAGAACATCGGCAATAAAACCCAACGCGAACTTCTAAAAATAATGCTCAGGGTAACGATCAGAAAAAACAGGACCCCGATTCCGAATACTTTCAGGTCACTCTTAATAAAGCTGATCATGTCGTCTGCGATCATGCCGACCCCGCCCAGAAACAACTCTGCATCCCGGCGGTAGTTGTCCATAAGCGCACGAATTTCTGCAATATCCTGATGCCTGGTTTTCTTGTTTTTTCCCCGGAGCTGCTCGAGTTGTTCGGTGATTTTTTTTAATTCAGCTGACTCAGCTGCCGTAAGCGGCTCATCAGCCTGTTTTATTCGCAAAAGATCGCGGCGGGTCAGGATGTCCTGAAAACGCTCATCCGTGTGGAGTTTAATCTGCAAGGCCGTGGTTTTCAGATCCGGGCTGATCAGCAGATTTTGGTATAGGGGGCTTTTGCTGAACTCTATTTTGGCCAGCCGGCGGTCTACAGACGGCGATTCGAGCGTTTGGATACCGGCGGCAGGTTCACGTTCCCCGGCAGGCTCAGGCGAACTTTTCAGCAAGGGGACATCCAATATAGAAATGACCGATGACACACCGTTCAGTTGCCTTAAATCATCACGCAGGCGTGTTAGTTGTGCCAGCGATAGATCTGAGAATAGATCGTCGGCAGGGGTATAGATCATCAATAAATAGTCATGGCCCCCGTAACGTGATTTAATAATTCGTGAATATTTGAAGTCCTTGTCGGTCTCGAGAATCAGCGTTTCCGTCGAGGCATCCAGTTTAAAATCCTTCGCTTTGTATCCAAGAAAAGCAATCACCACCAGAAGGCACAATAAGATAAGTCGCGGTCGTTCCAGGACGATTTTATCGTAAAATCTTGTTAACACAGCGAATTACGGTCTCCATCACAATAGTTAAACTAGGCTGTTGGAATATATCCCTTTTTAGCGCAATTTGGCAAAATGAGTTAAGGGAAAATACAGATGGGTGTAAAAGTTGCAAGACATTAACTATCCGCCGGGTTCTCCAGTTTCAGCAGAAGATCGTCAACTGTTCCACTTTCTAGAATACCGCTAAATTGGGACCGGTAGCTTCGGATGATGCTGACACCCTGAATCTCTAAATCGTAAATTTTCCAGTTTTTCTCGGCTTTATAAAACTTGTACAGGATGGATATTTTCTTATCTTTAGAGACCAGGTAAGTCGGGGCATGGATTTTTTTCTTCACCTGAACGGACGGCTCATAAAATAGCTGTTCATCTGTATACAGAGTGAAATTTTTGAGATATGACGCCTTCAAACGTTTGATAAAGAGTTCTGTGAATCTCTCTTTTTTCTCCTGGGACAATTCGGGCCAGTGCTTTTTCCCCAAAGACAGCCGCGCCATCAGCTCGAAATCAAACATGGGCGTGACGATGTCAACGATGTCTCTATTTTTTGCCTGTTGTTCAAGATCTTTTTTCTGCAAAACGGTAAGTACTGCGTCGAGATTTTTCTTTAATAATTTCTCGACCTCACTTTTATCATCCGCCGCAGCGGACTGGTAGAATAACAACAGGCTTATAACAGCAACCAGCAGGTTTTTCATAATCTATCCCTTAATTGTAAAGTGTGAAATTCTGCCCACAGTCTTCATTAACTCAATATTCTTGTGATTCAGGTAATATAAACAAACGGCTACCCGTGTCAACTCTGAATTCCTAATTTGCATAACGAAATCAGATCCTTTCTCTATTTAAACCCTTCCAATTGATAAGAAAGCCTAAGGTTATGTCGGAATATCCGATTTTTCATTTAAGTTTTGACATGGCAGGCCGATACTACTGGTAATTAATCATATATGACCAAAGCAACTTGTAACCTTAAATCCCGATCTTTTTTCCGGCGATCTGAAAAAATTTAAATTGGATAAAAGCTCAAATGTCGGATTCGGCATACAAAATATTCAGGGACTGACTAGATGGATATTGCAACTATTATAGGCCTGGTTGGCGGAACGATCCTGATTGTTGTCTCTATCCTGATCGGGGGTACCTTTTCAGTTTTCATTAACGTTCCGGGTTTGCTCATCGTTGTTGGGGGAACAATTGCCACCAGTTTTATCAAATTTACCATGGAAGATATCATCAATTCCATCAGAGTGGCCATGAAGGCGTTTACGGTTAAGATTGATCCTCCGGAAGAAATCATGGAAAAAATGGTTTCAGTCGCTAAAGTCGCCAAGGAAAGGGGCTTGATGGCGCTGGAAAGTGAAAAACCGGATGACGAGTTTGCGGCCAAGGCTTTCCAGTTTCTGGCTGATGGGTTTGACGAACAACAAATAAAGGAATTGTTGCAGAAAGACCTTAATCTGACTATCCAGCGCCACTCGACCGGAAGAGGTGTTTTTAAAGGCATGGGTGGATCGGCTCCAGCCTTCGGTATGATTGGAACCCTCATCGGTCTCGTTCAAATGCTCGCCAATATGGCGAACCCTCAAGACATCGGTCCGGCCATGGCGATAGCACTGTTGACCACGCTCTATGGCGCGCTGATAGCCAATCTGGTTTGTCTGCCCCTGGCCGACAAACTTGCCTTGAGAAGCCAACAGGAACAAATTTCGAAAAATCTGATCCTTGATGCCGTCCTGGGCATTGCCCGGGGCTTATCCGGCATGGTGTTCCAGGAGACGCTAAAAATTCATCTATCACCAAAAGACCGCTTAAAGGTTGTGCCAAATGGAAAAAAAAAGGCTAGCGCATAGTGAGTGAAGAAGGGCTACCACAAGAGGAAGTAGAGGAGGGTGCGCCTCTGTGGGTAGTAACCTTCGGGGACCTGATGAGCTTGCTGATGTGCTTTTTTGTTCTCTTGCTCTCTTTTTCCGAAATGGACCGTAAAAAATACAGAATGGTTTCGGGGTCAATGGCACAAGCATTTGGAATTCAACGAGAAAAACCGGTTTTTGAATCCCCGAAGGGTCAGAAAATGATCGCCAGAGAGTTCGACCAGGCGGTCATGGTTAAAAAAATAGAAGAGGCTCTCAAACCAATTATAGATGAAATACAAAATGAATATGAAGAGCTGAAAGGTGCTGTTGAACTAGAGATAGGGGAAGATAAAGTAACCATCCGCATGATGGGCGAGACGACCTTTGACACCGGCAAATCTGAGCTGCACCCGGCATTCAGGCCTCTGTTAAAAAAAATAGGCGCGGTCCTGAGCCAAACCAAGGGCGAGATCATCATAGCCGGCCATACCGACAACATCCCTTTAAGTGGAGGGTTGTTCGGCTCCAACCTGGGATTGTCCATGGCACGTGCCGGTTCGGTCGCCGAATATTTGCTCCGGACAACCTCCATTGATCCAAGGAGATTATCAACCATGGGTTTTGGTGAATATCGTCCGCTGGCTTCCAACGACACCGCTCGGGGACGGCGAAAAAATCGACGAGTGGAAATTGTTGTGAGCCAGTAATTCTTCGTCGGGCCGTATGAATGCTTTGAGACACCTTCTTATACTCCTCAATCATAAGCTGTGACCAAAATAGCAATTACTTGGATCATCAGCCAGCGACAAACACTGCTGAATCTTTTAAAAGTATGAAATCCGGTAAAAAATTCATATTGACTGTGGTTAGTTTCATTCTTTTTATTGTTTCCACGGCTTTCGCAGACACCGTAGTTTTGAAAAACGGCAGAGAGCTGAAGGTTTCAAAGACCTGGCAGGAAGGTGACCAATTATGCTTCATTTTCCATGGGGTAAAGGCCGGCATCCCTCATAGCAAAATTTCACGCATTGAAAGCGATTCGGATGATCGGAATAAAAGCATTGCTCGCAAAAATAAAGCAAAGGACGATTTGAAAAGGATCAGCCGCAAGTCAGCCGAAGACCTCACCCGGGGTCAAGCGGAGGATACCGCCCGGACGGATTCAAACGCTTCCGAGGCAGTCATTCCATCACAGCCATGTTCCGCCCTGCGGAAGGATGGGTTTTGTGATCTGCAATGGGGGCGCATGGTCGCCAGTGTGGATGGTTTGAAAATTAGACAAACCGTTTCGGATTTGGATGACGTTGTCGAATACGTACGACCAAGAGATTTTTTCAAAATCGGTGATACCGCAATGGAATCCGTCATTTATTCCTTCTGGCAGGAACAGCTCTACTCGGTTACCGTCTGGACCAAGGGTTATTCCAATTTCACAGCCTTGCGTGATGCGGTGTTTAAAGAATTTGGCCCGGGTATCCGAAACGATTCCACCCGTGAAAGGTACATTTGGCCCGATGCATTCAGCGATATAATGCTGGATTATATTCAAGATGGCCAGTATGGTATGCTGTGGCTGCGATCCAAGGAATTGGATCGCCGATGCAAATCATCCCGATTAAAAAGTCCCGCAACCTTTCTTAAATGGATGAGGTCAAGGGGCTAAGATTTTTCCGAGACTACGCTCGGAAAAAGTGACCCCTTCGGGGCAGCCGGCACGCTGATTATTTATATAGGTTTCAGGTGTCGGCCCGCCCTGGCCTCCGGCTCGTAGATCCTACGCCTCGGAGAGTGCGATATGACGGATTCGCACTTTTCGCTGCAAGAGATTCCAATATTTTCCTATCTTCCAGATTCATACAAGGTTGGGTCTGGGCCAGGGGTTTCAGTATCTAACCTTCCTTTCCCTGACACCCGAACACTGACACCTGAACACTTCATTTTCTTACAACATGTTGTCAGAAAAAGGCCGATAAGGGCCTATTTATCGCCAACTCCAATGGCGCCTGTCGGCATTTTAATCGAATCCTTAGCCCCTATAAACATCACTGCGACAATTCCGTTCCCGGTTTGATATCGTTGACAAGATCGATTCAAATGGGTCTTGTTAACTGATTGCCGAGGAGGACTGTGAAGATGGCATATTTTTACCGTATAAGGCCACTTGACAGATGCGGGATTTATATTAGCTTAATGTTAAATTATTTAACATTAAGGAGGAATCTATCATGAAAGCACTCATCGTTTTTTATTCTACCTATGGGCATATTTTTAAAATGGCGGAAGCCGTCGCCGAGGGCGTAAAGGAGGTAGCGGGAGCAGAAGCCAAAATTCTGCGTGTTCCGGAGACACTCCCACAAGAGGTGCTTGAAAAAATGGGGGCTGTTGACGCCCAAAAGACCTATTCTCATATTCCGGTCTGCACAGTCGATGAATTGGCGGAAGCCGATGCGATTATATTCGGCACCCCTACCCGTTTTGGCAATATGTGCGGACAAATGCGCCAATTTCTGGACGCCACTGGGCAGCTGTGGGCCAAGGGTGCATTGATTGGCAAAGTGGGAAGTGTCTTTGCCAGCAGCGCCACCCAGCACGGCGGCCAGGAATCTACAATTCTCACCTTTCATGTCACCTTGCTGCATCAGGGATTTGTCATTGTGGGCCTGCCCTATGCTTTCCAGGGTCAAATGCGAATCGATGAGGTCAGCGGCGGTACCCCCTACGGCGCTTCGACGATTGCAGGCGGGGATGGCTCCCGAATGCCTAGTGAGAATGAACTGGAAGCGGCGCGTTTTCAGGGGAAGCATGTGGCAAGTATTGCTGCTAAGTTAACAGGCTAATTGTAGGTCAAATAAAGACTGCACTTAACCATAGGATCTAAGCTTTTTCCGAGACTAACTCCGAAAAAGTGGCCCCTGAAGGGCAGCAAGCACGCTAAAAATGTATTTAAGGGCCTATTGGCGGTTAAAATTCGAGTTTCGGATTTCGTGCTTTGAATTTCTAAACATCAGTTAATGGGATATATTATGAGTAACCAATATAGAGAAGTTTTAAAAATTATAAAACCTCAGCCGGTGATTGAAGGTGCCGGCGTGAGGCTCAAACGCAGCATTGCGACCGCAACCCTGGATCATCTTGACCCTTTTTTGCTTTTCGATCATTTTGGCTCCAGAAATCCTGACGATTACCTCAAAGGTTTTCCCATGCATCCCCACCGGGGCATCGAGACGGTGACCTACATGATAGAGGGTGAGGTCGATCATAAAGACAGTATGGGAAATGCGGGCAGTATCAGTGGCGGAGACGTCCAGTGGATGACCTCCGGCGGTGGGATTATGCATGAGGAAATGCCTCAGCCCTGTCAGCGAGAAATGGTGGGATTCCAGCTGTGGGTAAATCTGCCGGCCAGTCTTAAGATGACCAGGCCGCGCTATCAAAATATTGCCTCTAACCGGATTCCGGAAATAAATCGGGAGGATGGCGTTAAAATCCGTGTGATCAGCGGCGAAGTGGACGGTATTCGCGGTCCGGTAACCGACATTTTCGCAGACCCGACATACCTAGACGTTTCAATCCCTGCCAGGGGGTCTTTTTCTTATCCCCTCGAACCGGGGCATACGGCATTTGCCTATGTTTTCGAAGGCGAGGGCGTGTTTGGCGTCGGCAGCCGGCTGAAAGACGAATGGGTCACTCACCCGCGGCTCGTGGTATTGGGTGACACAGGTTTTTTTGAAGCCCGGGGCACCGAAACTTATACCCGGTTTTTGCTGATTGCGGGAAAACCCTTAAAAGAGCCTATTGCCAGATATGGCCCGTTTGTCATGAACACTCAAGCTGAAATCCAGCAGGCGCTTAAGGATCTGAAGAACGGTACTTTTGTGCAGAATTGATTCATCCCCAATGTTGATTTTTTCGGTAGGTGAAGTAACCATCTGAATCCATAAACATCTTTAATGGGAAAGGAGGGGCACTGTTATGAACCCAGGTCTTAAAATTTTTATGGTATTTCTACTGACAGTCAGCATGGCGGCCTGTGCCGGTCATAATCAAGAACGGGGTGGGACCACCCGTCAACACATCGCCGAATCATACGGGATTCAATATTTTGGCGAAGTAGAAAAGATCCAATATACTTTTAACGTGAAAATCGGTGAAAAACAGATCAAGCGATTCTGGATCTGGGAACCGCACATTGACAGGGTCACCTTTAAAGGGGACGATTATCAGGAGTCCATCACCTACGATCGCAATGGAATGGTCAGCACTGAATCAAATAAGCTCAAGAAAATTGATGCCTGGTTTATCAATGACAACTACTGGCTGCTGTTTCCCTATCATGTTGCCTGGGACACGAATGCAAAAGTAGAAGATATCGGCCGGCAAGGGCTCCCCATGGGCGATGGCAAAGCGCGGTGTGTGGTGGTTACTTACCCGGCCACCGGCGGATACACACCCGGTGATGTGTATGATCTCTACCTCGACGATCAATACAGGCTGACGCAATGGGTGTATAGACGCGGAGGGTCTGAAAAACCCACGCGAATCTCCACCTGGGACGACCACCGTGAAGTCGGCCCGTTAACGATGTCATTGAATCATCAGGGAGAGGATCAAAATTTCAGGGTATGGTTTACCAACGTGGGCGTTAAAATGGCCGGCGCCGACAGCTGGTTGTTTGTGCAATAATATTGTAAAATATTGAAACGATACTAAACGGTGCCACCATCTTCGCCATAGAACTTAAAGAAATGACGCATGATGAACTTCACCGTGTTTTTGTTAACATGGTAGTTTTCCCGACCGTCGCTGAAATAGGTCAGACCGGTGAGCGGCTGGTAAATGGTCGCCATTTCAAAGGCTGGAAAATAATGAACATTTTCATGCTGCTGCGCAAATTCATCGGCAGCAGCCCGCAGGGTGGATTTGGAGTTACAGCTGGCACTGATGACATCCAGATCTTTGCGAAATGTGGCCCACAGGTTGACCGGGGAGATGGTGACCAACAGCTGGCAGGCAGGATTGTGCTCCGCCATGATGGCATGAATTCGTTCCAGGTTTTCAAGATTTTCAGCGTAGCGACTTACCTTAAACTCATAGCGGCTCATATCCCCGCCCTCGTTGACATAGGGACCCGAAGGCAGGCTGATAACCGACCCGTCAACACGATCCTGCCAGATCTCGGTCAGCCCAAGCGTTAAAATGAGCACCGCAGTCCGCAGCAGTGCGCGTCGGGAGTAAATCCGATGCTGTGCAAAATCAGTCTCTGCAGCTTCAACGCTGTCATATAAAATAATGCGGCGGTAAGGATCTTGAACTTTTTGGGATTGTGGCGAAATCCACCAGCGCAGGTCGGGTAGCCGGTTCTCAAAGGTATATTCAAAAACCTGGCGCAGGCAAAATGTGTTGTACACCCTTTCCCAGGCGGCGCTGGCATGGATTGCCGCCGGATGTCGGGTTTCTTCCGCCACATAGTTGTATCCCCGTTGAATAAGCCGTCGCTTGATCTCCCGGGCAAAACAGGATCCAATTGATCCAATCGGAGTGGATTGATTAATGGCCAGGCCGGTCTTTTCAGGTACCGGAAAATTACCATCCACCGGCGGGTTATCAAAAGATCCGGGCCAAACCTGCCACGATTCGAATCGGTGGATCGGATGTACGTCTGAACGTGCCATGGCAAAACCCTTATATATTGAATATTGAAGATTGAAAAATGAATAGTAAAGGATTTCAATCTATCTAAATAACAGCCTTAGTTTTATCATGAAAGATTCAAAAATAACATAGACAGCGTTTCACATTCAATTAAATATTGCAGGAAATCATTCTGACCTAAAATACAATGGAAGGAGCGGAGCAAAATCCAAAAATATTCATTCTTCAATATTCAAGTCACAGGCCCGGTTGACATGGGGAGTGCAAACTCCTATATTGCGCTCACTGATGATTAGGGCGGGGCGGAGCTGTTGCGGGATCGGTGAAAAAATTGGAGGATAGATGAGGATCTTATCAGTGTATTACGGCCATGACGCCAATTGCACTTTACTTGAAGATGGAAAACCGGTGGTTGTGCTCGAAAAAGAGCGCCTTTCGCGTATAAAGCACGATCAGGGCATGATGGACCTAGAAGGCATACTGGAAAAATACGGCTGGGATCCCGCTACCATTGATGTCATCGCAATCAACCCCTGGGTGAGACCCACACTGGACGGGACGCTGTTCCAATGGCAGCTCGAGGGCGATACCTATCGCGAATATCCCGATTACATGTTGGACGGCTGGTGCGGCGGGGTTGAAGGTCGTTACAGTCAGCATCGCATCAGGTTGTTCGGCCGCTGGTACGACGGATATGCCGTCGATCACCACCTGGCGCATGTTGCCGGTGCACTGTTTGCATCCGGCTTCGAGGAAGCCGGGATATTGACAGCCGATGGCGGGGGTGACTACCGGATGTGTGCCCTGGCTTATGGCAGCGGCGCTAAAATACATGAGATCGAATACGGCTGGGGTCACGAACACAAAAAATTACAGTTAAACATTGGTTCGGTGTGGGCCTCAATTGGCGAATACAATTTCGGCATGAATCGCCTGGAAGGCGCCGGCAAACTCATGGGGCTTGCCAGTTACGGCTCTGTGAGGGAAGACATCGTTACTGCCCTCAGACAGCAGATGCTTTACCACCCGTTTGCCGCATTTCCGAGTCACAAATTCGGCCGGCAAAATGACTTCATGCTTGATCCGACCGATGAGTTCGCCCAGGATGTCTGCGCTTCCCTGCAGAAACTGACGACTGATTTTTACCTTGAAGCCGCCGCCCGGATGAAAGCGTGGAAACCGACCCGTCAACTGATCATGACGGGCGGCTGCTCGATGAACTGCATTGCCAACACCGCCATTCACCAAAGTGGATTGTTCGAAGACACCTGGGTTGCCGCCCAGCCCCATGATGGCGGCTTAAGCCTGGGACAGGCGCTGTTCGTCTGGCACCACATTCTTGAGAATCCCCGCACTCCAATGGCTTTAAGCCCCTATCTGGGAACGGACGCCGGTGAGATCAACGAGGATTTTATTCCTGATATTATTGGGTTTCTCGAGCAAGGCCAAAGCGTCGGGTTATGCTACGGGCGCGCAGAATCCGGGCCGCGTGCGCTGGGTCATCGCAGCATTCTGCTGGATCCGCGAATTGCAGGCGGCAAAGATCGTCTGAATGAACACGTGAAACACCGTGAATGGTACCGCCCCTTCGCGCCCATGGTACTTGGAGACTGGGGGGTGCCCAGCAAGTATATGTCCTACATCGTTCCGACAAATGTACAGGAGGTACCGGGGGTAACCCATGTGGACGGAACCAGTCGGCCTCAAATTGTC
>Ga0316191_10001093_pt1 | contig 18634 bp, 20 predicted proteins | sample Eddworburr2cm_MG_FD_204928 | JGI IMG/M metagenome (GOLD analysis project Ga0316191, IMG submission 204928) | Coastal sediment microbial communities from Maine, United States - Eddy worm burrow 2 cm | ecosystem: Environmental > Aquatic > Marine > Coastal > Sediment | place: USA: Maine...
GCAACACCGATTCTCCTCTTCTGAGAAGTAATTCAGTGCAGTCCAACAAATGGCCCTCGGGGCCGCCTACTAATAATGGTGAAATCACCTCCTTTGAAAGATGCAAGATTGCCTTGCTTGACTGAAGGATGGATCCGGGATTCATAATCCCTGTGCTTGCTGCCGATCCTCCTAGCACTGGCGCCACGATATGCGTCGTAGCCACGCCTAAATTCGAGTTCACGCCCGGATACTAGGGCCTCATCCTTTGCCTGTCCGTAGAAAAGTCATGCACGAGCCGTTACGGTTATTGGGCTCGAAGCGCATGTCATTCCAACGCTACGCTCAGGAATGACATGCGCGTCCAGGATCTATGCCGAGTCGATCATTTGCCAGTAGCGGTGGCACGATCCTCGATCCATCGGTCGATGTCGTCGTCTAACCAGCCGACGGCTCGAGGGCCAAGTTGTTTTTGTTGCGGGAATCGCCCCTGGCGGATTAATTCATAGAGCGTCGAACGGGATAGACCAGTTTGGCTAATTACGTCTGGAAGTCGTGAGATTTTCGGCCTTGTCATTTTTTTCACCTTTCTTTTGTTGTGATGACTTGGCAGTATTCGCCAAGATCGTCCAGCGATCGATGAATAAAGCCGACAAAATGTGTAGAGGTTTTCGTTACAACAAAGTAACCTTGCACGCCTTCAGAGCTGGGGTAGTTTTCGGGGTATCTGAACGGCGCGAATATCGGAGAATGGCGCGCCTAAAGGCCTGCAGGTCGACATGAGATTCCGACCCTAGCCTCCATTTTTTCCTACGTCGCGCCCGGGTGGCGGAATTGGTAGACGCTGCGGACTTAAAATCCGCTGTTCGAAAGAACGTGCCGGTTCGAGTCCGGCTCTGGGCACCAATAGTGACGCTTGGCGCAAAGCAAGTGTTAACTGCTTCACAGTATTCTATAAAAAACAATATCTTATTAGACTTTCTTCGTGCAATTTGCGACAAGAAAACGTGTCCCACGGAGAAGCACGATGAGCACCCCCATCGGAAGCCCCAATGTTGATTACCGTTTGCTCGGACTCATGTCTGAGCTGGTTATCTGCAGTTCCTGCTTGCGGCAGGGAAAGGTTACGCCCGTGCCCCAGATTGTATCGCCGCGACATACCCCGAGGTCGCTGTGTGCTAACTGTGCCCGACCCAAGCGCCGCGACCTTCGTAATATTCTGACGCATCTGATTCGCCGCTAAGATTCTCGTCCGGCGGCCCTAGAGAATCGCATCCTGTTGCGGCACTATCCGCTGCATGGCCAAACTCTATTTCTATTATTCATCGATGAATGCCGGAAAATCCACGGCGTTGCTACAGTCCAGTTATAACTATCGCGAACGCGGTATGAATACATTGGTTCTTGCACCCGAATTCGACGATCGCTATGGCGCCGGCAAGGTTACTTCCAGAATCGGTATTGAAACTGACGCAACGACGTTTCGTCCGGACGACGACATCTTCACTCTCGTCGAGCGCCTCACTGCCGAAAAACCACTGCACTGTGTGCTGATTGATGAGGCGCAGTTCCTGACCAAGGAACAGGTGTTTCAGCTTGGCGAGGTTACCGACAAACTAAAGATTCCTGTGCTTGCTTATGGGCTGCGAACAGATTTTCAGGGCGAGCCTTTCGAAGGTAGCAAGTATCTGCTGGCATGGTCGGACAACCTGAAAGAACTCAAGGCTATATGCGAATGCGGCAGCAAGGCGACGATGGTAGTGCGCCTGGATCAAGGTGGCGCAGCGATCACTCAGGGCTCGCAGGTAGAGATTGGCGGCAATGATCGCTATGTGTCGATGTGCCGCAAACACTTTAAAGAGAAATACTTCGGCTAGATACCTGAGGTCGGCAGCTTCTCAGTCTGAACAGGAAGAATCTCGGTGTTGTCCTGTGCCAGTAGTTTGCGCATGTCTTCCAGGGTTTTCATAATGGCCGTATCGGAGAACTCCAGCCCGTCCAGAGATCCGCGTTCGGTTGCATGCGGGTAGTTGAACTTGATGCGATGGTTGCCGAGCGCGATGACGTCTTCATGAATCAGGACGTGGTTGGATACGCGCTTCGAGTTAACGTAGGTGCCGTTCGAGCTATTGAGGTCCATCAAAAAAGTTGAGCTTCCATGGCGTACGAGCAGGGCATGGTGCCGACTGATAAATCGACTCGCTATAGTAATATCATTGTGCTCAGAACGACCGATCAAGAGCCGCGGTGCGTCAAATGCCAATTCACTTAGCGTATCGCCCTCATGGGAGACATACAGCGTCGGTGTGGTGTGGGTATCGGTCGACTGAAATTCGGTAACGCCAAGTTCGGCGTCATTCCATGTACCTTGCGGTAGAACGGGCCGCTCAATGGCTTCCTGTAGCACGGGCAGTGTCTTGGCCTTCGCCAGCGCCAATAAAGCGATGCGATCCAGAATCCCTGGCCAGCCGCCGGAAGCTCGCCAAAGTTCGATGCACACCGCGATTGGGAACACCAACTCGGGGGCTTGACTGCCGGCTGCGTGCAGCTTGGTGTAGAGGTACTGCGTTGTCTCTCTATTGCTCATCGGACGCAAGTGAAAGTCGTTTGTCAGGCGCTTCGCGATACTCTCCATAGCCGGCTCGTCGATCAGTTCCTGAATCGCGCGATCGCTAACGAGGACTATTTTCAATGCGCTCGTTTGGCGAACCTTGAGCTCCGCGAGTTCACAAAGGGCGCGCAGCGCGCTGGCTTTAAGGGCGTGCGTATTCTCGATAATCAGGATTGGTGGCTCGTGTGACGCCGCTTGCTGCAGCGCAAATACACGCAGCAGACCCAACAATTCATTCGGCGAACTATGATCAAGCGAATAGCCGAACTGGCCAAGTACGGCTTCCAGAAGACTGGTGGTATTCAGTCCCCTGCCATCGACAATGGCAAATGAGCTCTCGTCAGGCAGGGAGTCAACGAATTGGCGGATCAGCGTCGATTTACCGGAAAGCGTTGGTCCCTGCAAGAGGGTGAGACCGTTCGGGGTTGCGCAAGTCCTGCCGAGGACCCGCAGCGCTTCTGTGTGCGAGGCATAGGAAACAGTGGACAGCGGTCGGCCATGAGTCCGAAAAGGTTGTTCTACAAGGCCGGCTGCCCCTAAGTCCATAAGTATTATCTCGCAACGCAGTTGTCGCGTAATATCGGTTAGTCTTGGGCCCGAGCGATTTATATGTAATTCTTCCGCCCGGTCGACCAGTCTACGATTGTCACTAAATGTTTGTAAACCGAATTGACGCGTTCCGTCGCGAATCAATCGAACGCATGAAAATTGTGGAAAAAGAATTAAATAACGGGCGTAGTCAATTGAAAAATAACAATGTTTGAGTATTCAAATTACACCAACTGTGATGGACGACGAGGCGTAAGGCATTGACTGCGAAGTTATCTGCCAATGAGCTCGTCTTGTTTCGTGGCGAGCGCTGCCTGATAAACGACCTGAGTTTTGCGCTAGATCCCGGCGGTTTATTGCTTCTCGAAGGCCGCAACGGCAGTGGTAAGACCAGCTTGATGCGGGCGATCGCGGGTTTGATCGAGTTCGAGTCCGGAGAAATACTCTGGGATGGCAAGCCCGTGCGAGCGCATCGCCAGGACTTTTACGGGTCTTTGGTCTGGATGGCACACCGCGTCGGCTTAAAGGCGGACTTGACGCTGGTCGAAAACCTCAAGTTCGAGGCGCACTTGCGTGCCCAGTCCAGCGAGGATTTTGACGAAGTCCTCAAGCGACTCGACATAGACCGACTAAAACGGCTACCCCTGCGATCGCTTTCGGCAGGACAACAAAGACGTGTTGCCCTGGCACGCATGTTGTTGTCGCGCGTTCCGTTGTGGCTGATGGACGAGCCCTTTACGAATCTCGATCGCGAAGGCCGCGCTCTGGTAATGCAACTGACCAGCGAACATCTGGAGCGTGGCGGAATGTGTCTGATGGCCGCGCATCAGGATATCGAGATCGGTGGCAACGTGCAGAAGGTGGTTTTGTGATGACGGAGCACGACGAAATACCCAGTATGTTTTCGGGGATGCTCGGCATCATTCGGCGCGACTTGCTGCTGGCGTGGAAACGCCCCGGCGATGTTCTCAATCCGCTGTTCTTTTTCGCTATGGTTGCTGCGCTATTTCCGTTGGCCATCGGGCCGAGCCCGGAGCAACTTCAGTTTAGTGGTCCGGCAGTATTATGGGTTGCTGCGCTGCTCGCGATGTTGTTATCGCTGAATAGCCTGTTCTTGTCTGATTATGAGGATGGCAGCCTCGATCAGATGCTGGTCAGCCCGTTGCCCTTATCGGCGCTCGCGCTCGGGAAATCGATCACACATTGGTTAACGAGTGGTTTACCGCTCGTACTGGTCTCACCAATCGTTGCGATCACGTTTCAAATGCCGTTGTCTGTGATAGGGGTGCTCATGCTGACCCTAATGCTTGGCACAATCAGTCTGAGCATGTTGGGCTCGGTCGGTGCGGCACTTACGGTAGGTTTGCATCGCGGCACCGCGTTGTTAAGTTTGCTGATCTTGCCGATGGCGATGCCGGTGCTTATTTTTGGCGCACGAACAGTTTCTTTGGTTGCTGCTGGTGACGGCGTTGCGGGCGGCCTCTATTTTCTTGGCGCTTATGCTGTGCTAGTTCTGTCATTTATACCGTTTGCCACAGCAGCCGCATTACGAATCAGTAACGAGTAGAATCCCCGACCATGTGGAAATTCATACATAAATTGGCGTCACCGCCACATTTCTTCCGGATCGCCGCTTACATAATCCCGTGGCTTGTAGTTCCCGGGCTTTTGTTAGTTGGCTACGCAACGTATGCCGGTTTATTTCTGGCACCGGCTGACTACCAGCAGGGTGATGCATTTCGCATCATCTATGTGCATGTGCCGTCCGCGTACCTGTCGATGATGGCGTATATGATCATGGCGGTTAGCGCCGGCATCGGCTTGATCTGGCGCATCAAACTCTCACATGCAGTCGCTGCGGCGGCCGCGCCCCTTGGCGCCTGGTTTACCTTTCTCGCTTTGGCAACAGGCTCTATTTGGGGCAAGCCAATGTGGGGCACCTGGTGGGAGTGGGGTGATCCACGACTCACATCAGAGCTGATCATGTTGTTTTTGTACTTCGGGTACATGGCATTGCGAGGCGCGATTGACGATACCGCTAAAGCCGATAAATCGAGCGCTGTATTGGCGTTGGTTGGCGCTGTCAACGTGCCGATCATTCACTTCTCGGTCGAATGGTGGAGCTCATTGCACCAGGGGCCGACGTTAGTGAAGGAGGGTGGCCCAGCGATGGATCCAGCGATGTTGTATCCGCTGCTGGCAATGATTCTTGGATTTACCTTCCTGTTCGGCGCGTTGCTACTGCGACGAGTCAGGGCAGAAGTGCTGTTTCGCGAGAGGCGCACGCGTTGGGTGAAAGAAATGATTTTGTCCGGAGGACAGTGATATGTCGATGGGTGGTTACGGAGCTTACGTATGGACTTGTTTTGCGCTAGCTGCTGTCGTATTCGTCATATGTGAATGGCGGGCACGATTACGATTGCGCCGTGTCTATAGAGATATTGAAGTACGTATAAAAGCACTCGGAGATACTGAATGAGACCTAGACAGCAACGCATGCTGGCTGTTGGCCTGGTAGTCGTTGGCGTCGCAATTGCGACCGGACTGACATTGCAGGCCATGAAAGACAGCATGATGTTTTTTGTAAGCGTTACGGAAGTCAGCGAAGGCAAGTATCCGGACAATCGGAACTTTCGCGTTGGTGGCCTGGTTAAGGACGGCAGCGTGAATCGCGAAGAAGGATCGCTTGAAATGACCTTTCTCGTGACCGATCTGCGTTGCGATTTGCCTGTCAGTTACACCGGCGTCTTACCGGATCTGTTTCGTGAAGGTCAGGGCGTTGTCGCGCACGGCCAGCTTGCCGCTGATGGCGTATTTATCGCTGATGAGATTCTCGCCAAGCATGACGAGAATTACATGGCACCCGAGGTGGCGGATTCACTCGCAGAACACGTTGGCGAACAAACCGCATCACTGGCGGACGGTTCTTCCGAGTGTAGCCCGCAGTGATCCCTGAAATCGGTCATTTCGCGCTGATCCTGGCGCTGGCGCTAGCTATTTTGCAGGGCGTTCTGCCAATGATTGGGGCACATCGCAATAACGTGGCGATGATGTCGACGGCTAGAACCGCAGCTGTCGGTCAATTGGTCTTCGTCATCATTTCCTATGCCTGTTTGACCTGGGCGTTTCTGCAAAGCGATTTTTCCGTAGCCTACGTTGCCAATCATTCGCAACTCGCGTTGCCGACAATGTACAAAGTCGCGGCAGTGTGGGGCGGGCACGAGGGCTCGGTATTGTTGTGGATACTGCTGCTCGTTGGCTGGACGGTCGCCGTTGGCCGTTATAGTCGCAGTTTGCCGGATTCATTCGTGGCGCGCGTCATCAGTGTATTAGGGCTGTTGTCGGTTGGTTTTCTCCTGTTTGCCCTGCTCACCTCAAACCCGTTTGATCGCCTCGCCAATCCTCCGGCGGACGGTGCCGACCTTAATCCCCTGTTGCAGGATCCGGGCATGGCGATTCACCCGCCAATGCTTTACGTCGGTTATGTCGGCTTTTCGGTGGCATTCGCGTTTGCGATCGCCGCGATGATCAGCGGCAAACTGGACAGGGAGTGGATAAGATGGACGCGCCCCTGGACGACGATGGCGTGGATCTTCCTGACATGCGGTATCGCGTTGGGCAGTTGGTGGGCTTACTACGAGTTGGGCTGGGGTGGCTGGTGGTTCTGGGATCCTGTGGAGAACGCGTCATTCATGCCGTGGTTAATAGGCACCGCACTGATCCACTCGCTTGCGGTCGCAGAGAAGCGCGGCCTCTTCAAGAGCTGGACACTCATGCTCGCTATTGCCGCATTCTCCCTGAGTCTTCTTGGTACCTTTCTCGTTCGCTCGGGCATCATCGTATCGGTGCACGCATTTGCGACCGATCCTTCGCGCGGCATATTTATCCTGTCGTTCCTCGGCATTGTCGTTCTCAGTGCGCTGTTGCTGTTTGCATGGCGAGCGCCGTCGCTGGATTCGGACGCGGGTTTCAGCCCTAATTCTCGCGAGACCTTCTTGCTGTTGAATAACGTATTGCTCGTGGTTGCTACGATCGTCGTGTTCTATGGCACGCTCGCACCTTTGCTCTACGAGGTTCTTGATATTGGCAAAATCTCGGTAGGTGCGCCGTGGTTCAACAAGGTGTTCCTGTTGCCCATGTTGCCGCTCGTATTCCTGATTGGCATTGGCATGCACACAACATGGCGTAGCCACAAAGGTAGTTTGTTGACAACGCGACTACTCATACCGGCCATCGTATCCATCGTATTAGGCGTCCTGATTCCCGGTGTGCTTTACGGCCGGTTTGGCGTCATGGTCAGCGTCGGTCTGATTGCAGCGCTGTGGGTGATATCCACGTCGATCATCGAGCCACTGCGCTCGTGGCGCCGGGCAGAGGGCGCTGCGCGAATCACTCCGGCGGTGCTCGGCATGTCGGTTGCGCATATGGGTGTCGGGTTCTTCATTTTGGGTGTCACTATGGTATCCGCCTTCAATGTAGAAACGGACATGGCGATGCGTGCTGGCGAGACTGTCGAGGTTGCTGATCACACGTTCGAGTTACGTGAGCTTCGAGAGGTTCAGGGCCCCAATTACTCGGCCATTGAAGGCGTCATAGACATTCGCAAGGACGGTGATTATGTTGCCGAAGTTCGGCCGCAGAAGCGCCAGTACCTGGTGCAAAAAAACTGGATGACTGAGGCCGGGATTGAGGTGCACTGGAACAAGGATCTGTTCATCGCACTGGGCGAACAGCTCGGCAATGACACCTGGAGTGTGCGAATTCAGTACAAACCCATGATCCGTTTCATTTGGTTTGGCGCACTCGTTATGGCATTGGGTGGACTAATCGCCGTGACTGATCGGCGTTATCGTTCGACAGCAACCGGAGCGGAGACGACCTGATGTGGAAGTACTTTTTACCGCTGGTGATCTTCGGACTGTTCTTCTTGCTCCTGAAGACCGGCATGAACGACATCATGGAAGGTAAAAATGTCAACGAACTGCCGTCACCGCTGATCGACAAGCCGGCACCGCAGTTCGAATTGCCGTCGCTGACCGATCCGAGCAAGACTGTCGGGAATGCCAGTTTCGCGAATGAAATTGCCGTTGTTAACGTGTGGGCGACGTGGTGCGTCGGCTGCAGGCAGGAGCATCCGTTCCTGATGAAATTAGCAAAATCCGGCTCGGTGCCGATTTTTGGTTTGAACTGGCGGGATAATCAGGCCGAGGCGCAGCGCTTTTTACAACAACTTGGCAATCCCTTTGTTGATTCCGCATTCGATGCCGATGGTCGCGTGGGAATTGATTGGGGCGTTTACGGCGCGCCGGAGACTTTCCTGGTCGGTGCGGATGGCACCGTGCTGTACAAGCACCTCGGACCACTCAATCAGGCACTGTGGGATGAGTATTTTGTGCCGCATATTGATGCAGCAGGAAACACCAAATGAAGATAATGCTGGGAATTTTGACATTGTCGCTGTTTGCGACTGCGGCGTTTGCAATCGATACTGAAGAAGCGATGGAGGACCCTGCATTACAGGCGCGTTACGAGAAGATAATCGACGAGGTGCGCTGCCTTAAATGTCAGAACACGACCATTAAGGACTCTAATGCTTTTCTGGCGGGGGATTTGCGCCGTGAAATTCGCCGTATGCTCGAAGAGGGTATGACCGATGACGAGATTTTTGATTTTCTGGTCGAGCGCTACGGTGATTTCGCGCTCTACAAGCCGCGCGCCAGTGGCAAAACATTGATTCTGTGGATCGCACCTGCGTTATTCCTGCTCGGTGGTGGCGTTGTGCTGGTGAATATCATTCGCCGCCGAATGGCCTTGCCCATTGATGTTGATGCGGCGGAAGAGAACGAATGAACACAACACTCTGGATTTTTCTCGGCCTGATGGGCCTGGTAGCGGTCGGTTTTGCGGTGTGGCCATTTTATCGTCAAGGCAAAGGTCTCTCGCCCATCGTCGTCGTTGCCGTAGTGCTGGTCATAGGGCTATCGGCAGGTCTTTATAACTATCAGGGCAGTCCCTCGCAGCCGTCAGGTGGTTCGGATCTACCTGATATGGAAGATGCGGTGGCCGGCTTGGCTGCAAGACTGGCCGCTAATCCCGATGATGCAAATGGCTGGCAAATGCTTGGTCGCTCGTACATGTCGATGGGCAATTTTGCAGCGGCCGTCGATGCTCTCGAGAAAGCCGTCGAACTGGAGTCGGCACAGAATCCACAGGCACTTGTTTCGTTAGGTGAAGCGCTGCTGGCTGAAAGTGGCAGTGGTATCGAAGGACGCATATCAACGATTTTTGAGAACGCGCTTGCGCTCGACGCGAACAATCCACAAGCGCTTTTTTATGGTGGCATCGGTGCTTTCAACCGTAATGACCAGAGCCTGGCTGCTGATCGCTGGGAGCGCCTTCTCGCCCTGAATCCGCCGGAAGAGATCAAGGGCATTCTGCAACAGCGAATAGCCGAATGGCGCGGTGAGAGCGTACCGCAAGCTGAAGCTCAAATTGAGCCGCAAGCTGCGCCGGCCGCGCAAGCTGCGATTGTCGTGCCGGAAGACGCGATTGTCGGCGCCAGGCTGTCGTTGAGTGCGGCAGCTGCAAGCTCGCTGCCAGCCGATGCCACCGTTTACTTGATAGCGCGTGACGCGGCACAGCCTGTTCCGCCTATTGCCGTGGCACGGCGCCGCTTGTCTGAATTGCCCACCGTGGTGAGTTTGGGTGATCGCGAGTCAATGGTCCCTGGGCGTGAATTATCGACATTTGCCGAGTTTGAATTACTTGTTCGCGTGTCCGTGTCGGGGCAGCCCAGCGCTCAGTCCGGCGATTGGTACGGTTCACAAATTGTTCGGCCGGCTGAGAGTAACGCTGTCGAGCTGCCGGTCGATCAGCAAGTTCCGTAAGTAGCGGAAAATGGCGGACCAAATCGAAGCAGCGCCGATGTGTTTTGCCTGCGGGCAGGACAACCCGATTGGATTGAAGATTCATTTCGATTTCGATGGCGAATTCTGCACTGCCGAATTTACGCCGAATGAAAATCACGTCGGGTATCAGGAAACAGTTCACGGCGGCATCATTTACACCGCCCTGGATGATGTAACTGCAAATATCCTTTATCAGCAGGGGCGCAAAGCGCACACTGCCAAATGCGAGGTCCGCTACCGACAGCCATCGCGAGTTGGCGAAAAGCTTAAACTTAAAGGCTGGATCGAAAACGAACGACGGCGGCTGGTAGTTCTCAAAGGTGAGATCCGACGCGCGAGTGACGACGTTGTGGTCGCCGATTGTGAATCGAGTTTCATGCTCGAGAAAGTCTGAACATCAAGGGGTAATAAGGAATGGGGCTGCCTGTAGATCTCATAGGCAAATTGCGACTACCGCTTATCGGCGCGCCGATGTTCATCGTGTCAAATACTGCGTTGGTCATCGCGCAATGCAAGGCAGGAATCATCGGTTCGTTTCCGGCATTAAATGCCAGGCCGCAAGAAGCTCTCGACGAGTGGCTTACTGAGATCAAAACGTCTTTGGCGGAATACGCAGAGGCCAATCCGGATCAGCCGGTTGCACCTTTCGCGGTGAATCAAATTGCCCATCAGAGTAACAAGCGACTAATGGCCGACATGGAAACCTGCGTCCGGCACAAGGTGCCCATTGTAATTACCAGTTTGTATCCTCCCGCAGAGATCGTGCAGGCCGTGCATGGTTATGGCGGATTGGTTTTTCATGACGTAATCAACCTGCGCCATGCACGCAAGGCTATCGAACAAGGCGTTGACGGCGTGATCGCGGTTTGCGCAGGTGCGGGAGGGCATGCAGGCACGTCGAGCCCGTTTGCGTTGGTTAAGGAAATTCGACGTGAATTCGATGGTGTGGTCATTCTGTCGGGTTCGATGACGAGCGGCGCGGATATTTTGGCGGCGCAGGCGATGGGCGCGGACCTGGCATACATTGGCACCCGTTTTATCGCCACTGAAGAAGCCAATGCACAACCCGAATATAAAGAAATGATTGTGGCCAGCAGAGCGGACGACATAGTTTATTCGTCGCTATTTACGGGCGTACACGGTAGCTATTTAAAAGGCAGTATCGTCAATGCCGGTCTCGATCCGGATAATCTGCCTGAAGGCGACAAGGCCACTATGGACTTCGCTAAGGCGGTCAAGAGCGACGCAAAGGCCTGGCGCGACATCTGGGGTGCCGGGCAGGGTGTTGGCAATATCGAGGAAATTATATCGACCTCTGATCTTGTGCTGCGGATGGAGCAGGAATACAACGCAACGCGCGACCGACTGCAGATCTCCTGATTCATGGGCATCGCAGTTTGGTCTTACGTTTTTGTCGCACTCGGTGGTGCCCTTGGGGCAATGGCAAGGTTCGCCTTAAACGTCTTATTGCAAAGAGATATCGCATTTCCGTGGGGAACGCTAAGCGCCAATTTGCTTGGCTGTCTTGTCATGGGAATTATCGCGCAACTTGTTGCCAGTGCCACCTGGTTTAACGAAGCCGGCTTTATACCCGATCAATACCGGCTGCTGTTCGCCATAGGATTCTGTGGCAGCTTCACGACCCTGTCTGCGCTGGTCATGGAATTGCATACCATGCTGCAGCGCAGTGAAATTCTGAATTCTTTTGCTTACCTGATGGTAACCATGGTCGGCGGATTCGCTTTCTTCTACCTGGGCTTTATTCTGACGCGCACGCTTCGAGGATATTGAAGATTTGGTCGAGCCATGCGCCATGCTCAGGCTTCATCAGTACGGAGCGCAAACAGGTAACCGTTTTTGCATTTGCATCAAGCTCTGGCAAATAGACTTGCACCAGTTCAACCGGCAATTCCATCATCGCGAGATGTAATTGGTTTTGCGCCGCCAATGTGAAGATCTTGCGCGCCCGCTCACTGGCTTGCTTAGCATCAGGAGCGACAGCCGCGTAGGCAACAATATCGAGCTCCGGCCGCATTAGTGCCTGGTAGTTGTCACTGGTATTCAGGCGTCGCCAAAAGGCTTGTGCGGCAAGCAGACTCTGGTCGAGCCACTGTGCGAGCTGACCGCCTTTTACGAGCGGAAACAGCTGCTGCGTAGCCCAGAGGGCGACAGCCGCTGCGCCTGGTCTGGAGCACTCGAGACTGATTTCGCCGAGGTGCAATTCGGCCGAGCTGAAATACGTAAACGGGGAGTCGTGTTTGTACAGCCGACCTACATCGGGATCACGGAATAGCACGCAGCCGCAGCCATAAGGCTGTAGTCCGTGTTTGTGCGGGTCGACCACAATGGAGTCGACCTGAGAGAGTCGATCATACGTGGCTCGGGTGTCGTCACGTAGTTGGCTTGCGAGGCCGAAATAGCCACCGTAGGCGGCATCGGCATGCACTCGTGCGTCGTATTGCGCCGCCAATTCGAGTATCTGCGGCAGCGGGTCGACAGCACCCAGACCCGTATTGCCAATCGTGGCGACGATAGTGCCAACATCGCCGGCTTGCAGCTGCGTTTCCAGCGCCTCGAGGTCCATCGTGCCGTCGTTGCCTACGGCGACAGGAGCATAGGGCAGGCCCAGTACGTCGCTGATGCGCCCGTGCGTGTAATGCGCCTGTTTCGAGGCAACAATTCGCTTACCTGGGTGCAGCCGGCCTGCCACCCATAGCGCTTCGAGGTTCGCCATGGTGCCACCGCCCGTCAGGTGCCCAAGTGGCGCTTCCCAGCCATACATGCGGCCGAGTTCAATAATGCATTCTTTTTCCAGCGCGGAGCTCGCTTTGCCGCCGTCCAGTGCGTGGTTGTTAGGGTTTACCCACAAAGACATCGCATAGGCAATCCGTGCAATTGCATGCGGCGGCTTAAGCATTTGCCCCGCGTACTGGGGGTGATAGTAGGGGTAGTTGTCCTGCATCCGTTCGGCAACCGTCTGTAGTACGCCAGATGCGGCTTCAACATCAAAGTCTGGGGTGTACGGCGGCAACTCATCGTAGCCCTTCGCGAGCGTTGCGAGCGCCTGCTGCAGTAGTTCCAATTCAGCCGTGTTGATCATGTTCTTCTCGAAAGATTCATACGCCGCGGAGCTTACCGCAAAATTACTAAGGGGTTATTATTGGTGCATGGATCTCCTTGCCTTGGCTACGCCGTTTTTCCTGCTGGCGATTTTGCTCGAATTGGGCATTGATCGTGTCCGCAAAACCGGGTTTTTTCGCAGTAACGACGCAATTAGTAGTTTAAGCATCGGCATGCTCAGCGTCACCTTTGGCTATTTCACCAAGTTCATATCGCTGATTTTCTGGGGCCTTGTTCTGCGCAATTTCGCGCTGTTGGATATGCCGCTGGCGTGGTTCGATACGTCCCCGCGAGGGCTGTCCCTCTGGATTGCAGCGGCGATAGGCTGGGACTTCTGCTACTACTGGAGTCACCGCTTCGGCCATGAGATCTCAGTGCTATGGGCAGCCCATGCCGTGCATCACCAAAGCGAGGACTATAATTTGTCGACGGCATTGCGCCAGACGAGCTCGAGCTTTCTGTTCAGCTGGATATTCTATGTGCCGTTGTTCGTCATTGGCTTCCCGCTCGAAATCCTGATTACCGTAAGTGCGATCAACCTGATCTACCAGTTCTGGGTACACACACAGGTCATCAGGCGCCTGGGCGTGCTGGATTACATTCTCGTTACACCATCCAATCATCGCGTGCATCACGCCCAAAACGAGTGCTACATCGACAAGAACTACGGTGGCATCTTCATTTTGTGGGATCGCATCTTCGGTACGTTTGCAGATGAACGGGATGACGAACCGGTCGTCTTCGGCGTACGCAAGCCGCTGGCAAACTGGAATCCGTTCTGGGCGAATCTGCAGGTCTATGACTATCTGCTGTTCGACGCACGCAAGGCCAAGCGCTGGCAGGATAAGCTGTCCATCTGGTTCCGACGGACTGGCTGGCGGCCGGCTGACGTGGCTGCCCGATACCCTAAAGCGCCGACCGATCTGGCTGCGTTTGAGAAATTCGACCCGCCAAGCAGTCCTGCTGTACAGCGCTACGTATTGACTCAATTCGGGTTCGCCACAGCGACCATATTTCTGATTGCCGATCTCTATGTTCGCTCCGGCGTGCAGGGCGTGTTGATTCCCTGTCTTCTCTTGTGGGTACAACTGTATACGCTGGGCCTGATGACGGAGGGCAGGGCAAACGCGAGACAAGTGGAGCTGATTCGCCTGCTGCTAGTGCCGATCGGCGTGGCAGGATTGATGCTGCAATTCGACCTGACGGCATACGAGGATAAGATCTGGGCCGCTGTTGCGGGGTACGTCATTATCTCTCTAATTTGGCTGGTTAGAGTCAAAACTCCCGTTATTAAACAGAACTATAGAGAAGAATATTAAAGTAATATAGAGGTTAATCCGATGCCTGAAAATAGCGAACGAACGAACATAAAGTCCGGAGCACACTGGGAGCCTTTGGTGGGCTATTCGCGCGCCGTACGCATGGGTGATGTTGTTGCCGTTTCAGGTTCCGCGGCCGTGGATGAGAACGGTGATCTCGTCGGGGAAGGCGACGCCTATTTGCAGGCCAGACAGTGCATCAAGGTGATTGCAGCGGCGCTGGGGCAGGCCGGTGCCGGGCTCGAGGATGTGATTCGAACACGTATGTTCGTAACCGATATCGACCAATGGGCGGAGATAGCGCGTGCCCATCAGGAGGCCTTTGGCCATATTATGCCAGCGACGTCTATGGTCGAGGTCAGGCGATTGATCGACTCAAGGATGCTTGTAGAAGTAGAGGCGGATGCCATCGTCGCAAAATGACCTATTTGCTGTCGCGGGTCCACGTGTCAGTGCGGCCAAACAGCGAAATGCCAATGTAACCACGCAGTTTTAGCGTATCGCGATCGACCTGGGTCAGTGTGCATTTGTAGGTCTTGCCACTGTTCGGATCGTATATCCTGCCGCCGCTCCAATGCCCGTCACCGTCGTAGACAAAGCCTGACATGATGGTCAGGCCATCAAGCGGTCTTGCGCGGAGCTTTGGGTCGGGGTTCAGGTCGTCGTGCCGGGGTGGGTCGCCATCTTTGGTGTTCGGTGAGCCTGCGATACTGCCGATCAAGTTGTCGCCATCCAGCTTGATTACGATCCAGCCTTCACCATCGCCGCTCAACCACCGGCCTTCAGCATCATTCGGACTTGCCCAGCAGTTGACGGCAATAACGGACAGTAGGGCAATCAGCAAACGCGGTAGTGGATTCATGGCGTGATACATAGGATGCTTCGACGTCTGGATAGTATCCAATCAGGGGTTCAAAAGAACAGTGCGGCGTCGATTATCGATAGCTGAAGCGCGACGTATTGCGTTGGCAGCACAGGGTTTCGACCGGGCACGGCCGGGGCGACCGGATGTCAGGCATTTTCGACGTCTGTTCGACCAGTTGGGCTTGCTGCAGCTCGATTACGTCAACGTACTCATACCGGCACACTTTCTCATCGTATGGTCGCGCTTGGGACCGTATGAGCGGCAACGATTCGAACGTTTCGTATACAGCGGCGAGGATTACACGGAACAGTGGGCCCATGAGGCCTCAATCGTCCCTGCCAGCAGCTGGCCGCTGCTTGGTTACAGACGTCGCGCCTACCAGATGAGCAAGCACAATCCGATGCGCCGGATGCGCAACCGCAAAAGCTATCTGGATGATGTATTGAAGCAGGTCCAGCGCGATGGTGCCCTGACCGCGGCAGATTTGCCGCCGGCGCCAGGCCCGAAACGCAAACTCGGTGACTGGCATCGCTCGATACCAAGGTGTGCCCTGGAATATCACTTTGCCCGAGGAGATCTGGCGGTCAGCGATCGATTGCCGAATTTCCAGCGTTCCTATGATCTGCCGCAGCGCTTGTTGCCGGAACAATACCTCTCTCAGCAGGTCGACAAGGATGATGCACAACGTGAGCTACTGGCGTTGGCTGCGCGCGCGCTTGGTGTCGGCTCGCTGCAGGACTTGGCAGACTACTATCGAATGACTGGCAAAGAGGCTGCGCCATTGCTGCGGGATCTGGTCGAAGAAGGCACGCTGTCGGAGGTCAAGGTTGAAGGCTGGAATGAGACGGCCTACCTTGTTTCTGGCGCGCGACTGCCGCGAGAGATCAAGGGTGCGTCCTTGTTGTCGCCATTCGATCCTGTTGTGTGGTTTCGTCCCAGGGCAGAGCGTTTGTTCGGCTTTCATTACCGCATTGAGATCTACGTGCCACAAGCAAAGCGCCGGTGGGGCTACTACGTCTTGCCGTTTCGCTGTGGCGATGACCTAGTGGCCCGTGTTGATATCAAGGCAGATCGCAAGCAGAGACAACTGCTGGTCCTGAATGCGCATGAAGAGGAATCTGTAATCTCGCAAGCGAGTTGTGAAGCGCTGGCAGAGGAGCTGAATGCGTTGGCGAATTGGCTCTGTCTGGACGGCATTACTGTAACGCGTAACAATAAAATGACCCGCATGCTTGCAGCCGCGGTCAAACACAGGAGGCTCCATTGAGTGACCAAAACCCAATAGAAGTACTGATCGAACCGGCCACAAAAGACCTGGGTGAATTTACCGTACGGCGTGCATTGCCAGACAAGCGGAGACAACGTGTTGGGCCATTCATATTTTTTGATCATATGGGACCGGCCGAATTTCCGCCGGGAACCGGTGTCAATGTGCGTGCCCATCCGCACATAGGTCTGGCGACGATCACCTACCTGTTTGAGGGAGAGATTCTGCACCGTGACAGCCTGGGCTATGTACAGCCCATTCGACCGGGCGAAATAAACTGGATGACCGCAGGCAAAGGCATCGTGCATTCCGAAAAGGTCACCGATGAATTGCTGGCCAGCGGCCAGCGACTGCATGGGCTGCAAACCTGGGTCGCCTTACCACTGGAGCACGAAGAAACGGAGCCGCGGTTCGAACATTACCCGGCGGCTGGAATTCCGTCACTGCAACTCGACGGTGTTGATATCCGCGTCGTTATCGGGAGTGCATACGGCAAAACATCTCCGGTGCAAACGGCGAGCGCGACGCTGTACGTTGAAGCATTTCTCGCCGCGGGAGCGAGTCTTGCTTTACCTCCGGCCGAAGAACTGGCCGTGTATGTCATCGATGGTGTCATTGAACTTGGAGGACAGACGGTAAATGCGGGTGTGTTGGCCGTTTTGGCGGACGGCGCGAGCGCTACAATCAGCGCGGCTGAAAAGGCGCACGTCATGTTGTGCGGCGGTGATTCGTTACAGGGCGAACGCATTATCTGGTGGAATTATGTCAGTAGTTCACGCGAGCGGCTTGAGCAAGCAAAACGTGACTGGCGCGATGGCAAGTTTGGCGAGGTGCCGGGCGAAACCGATTTTATTCCACTGCCAGAGCGATAGATTGCCGCGAATCATTGTCGAATAGCAGTATTGTTGTGTATGTTGCCCAATGCAAAGGGGAGCCAAGATGCATCGCCATGTATTTTTGATTTGTTCGATATTGCTGTTGGCCGCGTGTGGCTCAGATGACAGCAGCACAGAGCCTGCAGCGGTAGAGCCGCAGGTTGATACACCGGAAGCTGCAGTCGAGGCTAATCCGACTGATGGCATTAACTGGTTTGATGGCAGTGTCGATGAGGCGTTTGCCGAAGCAAAAGAGTCAGGAAAACCGGTGTTCCTGTATTGGGGTGCAGTCTGGTGTCCACCTTGCCACGCGATCAGTGCGACGGTGTTCAAGAGCCCGGAATTTGTTCAGCGCTCCGAATTATTTGTTCCGGTCTACCTGGATGGCGATGAGGAAGACGCACAGGCCTACGGCGAAAAATTCGGCGTGCTAGGTTATCCGACGATGATCGTATTCGATTCCGACGGCAATGAGCTGACTCGAATTCCGGGCGGCATTGACCTGCAGGCGTATGCGAATATTCTGGATGTCACGCTGAGCAACGGATCATCTGTCAGCAACTTGCTGGCAACGGTAATGACAGGCACCGCTGATTTGTCAGCCGTTGATTGCACGTTATTGGCCTATTATTCCTGGGGCCAGGATCCGGCCATACTTGCGGATGTCGATTCCGCTGAAGCATTCGATCGAATGTATGCCGCTTGCCCATCGGAGCTAGCGGCTGAACGTTCCATTTTGTATCTGTCATGGCTGAATGCCGCATTGGATGCGACGGATGCAGGCGGCAATTCTGCGCCGTTGTCGGAGCAACAGCGTGAGGAGGCGTTGCGTCACATTGCAGATGTTCTCGCAAGTGCAGATCTTATTAAGGCCAATATTTTTACGGTTTTGTTTTCTGGCCCGAAATTCGTTGCAGCACTTACCGCGCCAGGCAGTACTGAGCGTGACCATGTGGCCGCGAGTTTTGACAGCGCCTTCGATACCGTGGCTAATGACGAATCTGTCTACAAGCGTGAACGAATTTACACGCTTGCGGGCAAGATGCGATTCGAGCGCATGGACAACGAAGAGGCGGAAATTTCGGATGCGTTAAAGCAGGAAATTCGCGAAATGGTCGTCTGGGCTGATGAGTCCACGCCG
>Ga0316191_10001095_pt1 | contig 18621 bp, 15 predicted proteins | sample Eddworburr2cm_MG_FD_204928 | JGI IMG/M metagenome (GOLD analysis project Ga0316191, IMG submission 204928) | Coastal sediment microbial communities from Maine, United States - Eddy worm burrow 2 cm | ecosystem: Environmental > Aquatic > Marine > Coastal > Sediment | place: USA: Maine...
CACTTCTTGGCAATGAGTTGTCGGTGCCAACGAAGGATGGTGTCAGGAGTGACGAGTGAAGCTACTTCGGCGAGAGCCCGTCGTCCAATAGCTTTGCCCCGCACGGCAAGTCGTTGGCGCTGATGATCGGTCAGTCGGAGCCGTGTGCGACCGAGCTGTTGCTTGAGGACTCGGTTCTCCTCGCGGAGGTACTCGATGACCGCATCCTGCTGGCGGCCCATCCACCCAGCCAGGGCGGCAACGAGGATCTGCCAGGGCTGAAGGACGGCGGCCATCCGTCGATCGTAGCGACTCCCCGGAACAATCGACAGCTATCGGCGGGCGGCGAGACCGAGTAGCATTGCCCGGGAGGTGTGCCAATCGTGTTTCCGGACACTACGCCTATCGGCAATACCCGATCGGCATTTTCGCTTGACGTTTGCTTGACTACCTGGCCTGGAGGGAGCAGGCTCGTTTGAAGCGAATGAGGATTACACAGTCCTTGTGAAGGCACGGCTTCTCTGAATCAAGAAAGGGGGGACCATGTACCGAGTTCCGATCCGACGGTCAGTCGTCATGACCATCATCATCATAGTGGCAAGCGCATTCGCGACGTCGGCAACCGAATCGCAACAACCGTCAAAGGTCGCATTCATCGTGGAGCAGCTCGCGGAGCGCTGCGCAGAATTGAAGCTCGACGACCCGTCGATCCTGTCCAACGACCTGGTCCGTATCAATCCGGCGGGAGAAATCGAGCTCGCCATCCACGCGGTGGATCCGATCGACGCCGATCGCGAAGCGGAGCTGATCGCGCTGGGCGCGAAGATCTCCTCGCGCTTGAACGCTCCGCTGCTCAACCTACCGCCAGTCGGGATCGTCGAAGCGTGGATCCCGCACGATCGCGTCAGCGACGCCGCGGCTCTGCCATGGGTCGTCGCCGTGACCGCGCCGAGTTATCCGGTGGCCAACATCGGTACAATCATCAGTGAGGGAGTACCGCTTCACGGCGCCGACACGGCGCAGAATCAGGGCATCGACGGCACCGGCGTCACCGTGGGCGCCTCCTCGGTCGGTGCCGCCAACGTGGCGGCATCCCAGGCGCTGGGCGAACTGCCCGCAGTGACGGTGTTCAATACCTTCACGGGCGGTCCGGCAAACGACGAGGGCACCGCGATGCTGGAGATCATCAGTGACATGGCCCCCGGGGCCACGCTGATGTACGACGACGGGGCCGGTACGGCGGGAACCGCCCATGTCAACGCGCTCAACAACCTGATGGCCAACGGAGCCAACGCGATCGCCGAGGATCTGGCATTCGACGCCGAGCCGGCATTTCAGGCTGGTCTCATCGCGAACAGTCGGGAAGCGGTGGCCGCCGCGGGCGTCTCGGTCCACTCGTCTTCCGGCAACAGGGGAAACGATCACGCGGCTCGAGTACGGGCGACCGGCACAGGCGGCGGGCCTGACGGCGTCAACTTCGGAGCGACGCCGCCTGGATGTGCCAACACACCGGACAACGTCGTCGCGATCGCACCCGGTGGCGATACCACCTTCGACGTGACCCTGGGCTCGAACACAAGAATCACGTTGCAGTGGAGCGAGCCGCGAGCGATCTTCCCCACGGCGGGCCAGGGCGGGTTCACCGATCTCAACCTGTACGTGATGGACGCGGCGCTGACCCAGTGCCTTGCCCAAAGCGTGGGCGTGCAGGCGAACGGAGTCGGAGACACGATCGAGCAGATATCGATCAACAGCGCCAACACGGCAGCCAAAATCGTCGTCGACGTGCAGGGCACGTCCACCGCGGCTGCCGTTCCGCTGCTGGACCTGCGCTGGCGGGGCATGAACGGGGAAACCGACGCGACCACGAGAGCCGGGAGCATCGATCCGGACAAGAACTACGTGGGAATTGCCTGGTCGATTGGCGCCGTCAATCCTGCAGGTAACCTCGTCGGGTTCAGCAGTGCCGGTCCCGTGACCTTCGAACTTACCACCATCTGCCCGGGAGGCGCCGCCGGACCGTGTACCGGTGGCGCCGGTGGCGCGACTCAGACGTTCCAGGGCCTCGACTTCCTCGGGGCCAACGGTGTTTCGGTGAGTGGAGTCGGCGGATTCGGTTCGGGCACATGCCCTGCGGTCAATCCGACCGACTGTGCGTTTTTCGGTACGTCGGCCTCCGCGCCCCACACCGCAGCGTGCGACGCGCTCGTGCGCCAGATCATCGGGGCCAACGCAGCCCCTGCGGACGTGCGGGCCCGCCTGGCCTCAACCGCCATCGACCTCGGCCCGCCCGGCGAGGATCCGACCAACGGGGCAGGCCGGCTCGACTGTTTCGAGGCCTTGGGTCCGCCGACGGCGCTTTGCGCTGACGTCACGGTACCGACGGATCCGGGAATCTGCACCGCCGCGACCGCCTCGATCGACGACGGCTCGTTTGATCCGTTTGATCCGAACGGCACACCGACGGTTTCCCTGAGCCGCGATCCCTCGGGCCCCTACCCGCTCGGGGATACTACGGTCGAGTTGACGGTGACCGACGCCGACGGCCTGTTCAAGGTCTGCAGCGCTGACGTGACCGTCGCCGATCAGGAGCCGCCCACGATCGCGTGTCCCGCCGACGTGGCCGTGGAGTGCGATCAAGCGACCGACCCGTCCAATACGGGTACGGCGATGGCCACCGATAATTGCGACTCCAGCCCGGTGATAGGCTTCCTGGACGCCGTCACGCCCGGTGCATGCCCCCAGGAATATACGATCAGCAGGACATGGACGGCGACGGACGCTTCCGGAAACGTCGGCTCCTGCGTGCAGACGATCGAGGTGGTAGACACCACCGCTCCCACCCTCGGAGTCGTGCTGGACCCGGACGTACTGTGGCCCCCGAATCATAAGTTCTGGACCATCACCGCCACCATCACGGCCACCGACAACTGTGATGCCGTGCCAGACATCACGTTGGTCTCGATCACCAGCAATGAGCCCGACAACTCGAACGGCGACGGCAACACCACGAACGATGCCCGCGATGCGGACATCGGTACCGATGATCGCGAGTTCCAACTTCGGGCGGAGCGTCGCGGCGCTGGCGATGGGCGCATCTACACTGTCACCTATGCCGCTACGGACGACTGTGGGAACGACACAGAGACGTCGGCAGAAGTCCGAGTGCCCCACGATCAATCCGGCAACGCGCTTGCCTGGAGCGGCATCGCGACCGACGGGACCGGACTCGATCCGCACGCGACGCAGTGGTCGCTGGTGATCCCGTCCTCCGCGGAGTTCGATGCCACGAGCATCGATACGGCGAGGGCCTACGTCGGCAACTACACGGGCGTACAGACCCCGGTCGATGTCGAGGTCGTGGACTTCCAGCAAAATGGTCTGGTCGACCTCATCCTGGTCTACGACGCCCAGCAGACGCGCGATCTTTTGGCCCTGTCGAACCAGACGCTGGGGCTTCACTACCAGGCGTCTGACGGCACCGACTACGCGATACCGGATGTCATGGAGCTAGTCGCACCGGTCCAGGAGCCGCCCCTGCTACAGGCTGCTGGCGAAGTGGGAGTCCGGGGGACGAGCTCGGACATCGTGGCCGACCCGCAATAGCCGGCGCACGAGTCCGTGTCATCTCGAGGATAGATGACGAGCAACTCACGGGGGCCGGGTGATAAGGCCCGGCCCCCTGCAGTGGTCCGACTGTTGTTGAGAATCCGATGATTCTACGTCAGATGAGTTTTTGGACGGTAAGACATCGAGTCTTTGGCCGAGTCGTGCTAGGGTTTAGCCATGGGTTGTCTCATCGTCGGGTGTCTCGGGCTGGTCACGCCGCGTCTGGCGATCGTGCTGGTCGTCATCTTCAGCGATTACATCGGCCAGGCGTACCACACCGTGCTGTGGCCGTTCCTGGGATTCCTGTTCATGCCGCTGACCACGCTGGCCTATGCCTGGGCGATCAATACGAGTGGATCGGTCAGTGGGATGAATCTCGTCGTCGTGGTGGTGGCGGTGTTGCTCGACCTGGGACTGGTCGGCGGCGGCGGGGCAGCGACACGGCGTAGAAAAGCATAGTCTCACGCTTCCAGCGGGGCCCACGCCAGGCCCAACAAGTCACGTCAAGAACGGATCAGGATCGTCGAGCAACGGGAAGTCCGCCACGGGCTTCGCCGACCGCACCTGCCCGCCCGCCCCAAACCGCCGCCACACCGCGATCCGCTCCCGCCAGGCGGCGGCCTCGGAAGGACCCATGTAGCCAGCCCGCTCCCACAACTCGACGAAGCTGTGGACCTTGACGTTGCTGGTGCTGGTTGACCCAGCCGGCCAGGGATGCGAGTAGAATGTGCCAAGGTCACAAGTTTTTGAGCATCCGGCGATTCTACGTCGGATTAGCAAATGGATCTTACGGGGTGAGGTGTCGACCACAGCCACCGCCGAACCGGAGTACCTCTTTGTCCAGGCCGCCCAATCGACCTCGATCGCCGACGGCGTGCTGAGAATGGGAAGCGTGAACCCGGCAACGATCTACTTTTCGGATCGCCCGGATCGCATCGCCGGCCACATGACGACGGAGGAATTTGTCGCCACCTGGGGTGAAGGGGACGACAGCTTCGCGTCCAATCCTCCCAACGCCACCCTGTCGATTCTGACCGGTCCCGAACCGCAGGAGATCGTGGTCGTCCTCACCGAGCCGAGGCTCGAGGAGGGTGACCTCGTCTACAACGTCAGCATCCTGGAAGGCGCCTCGGCCGCAACCGGCGGTGTGGCCTCTCTCTTCATCGACATTATCGGCAGGCCCCTGACTCCAGTGTCAGTCGCCGGCGTGGCCAGACGCACCACCCGTCGCGAGGTGCTGTACCGGTGATGCGAAATCGAGATCGAGTGATTCGAATCTGAGTTGAGTGGTGTGGAACGCGATAGCAATAGAAACAAATCAGAAAGGAGAAAAAGCGGCGTAAAGAAAAACTGTATTGAGGGTTTGGTTGGCGGTCGAGATCGCGGTCGTTGTCAGCTTCGGCGGATAAGCCCGAACCCCGTACACCGATTGTGGGCGCGGAAAGAGGATAGACCTAGTCCGTAAATATATGGATTGGCCTCGACGCGATCAGCACCGTATTCTCCACAAACCGGGCCGAACGATGCTGGGGGCTGGGGATTGTCGCGTGAATCGGCTACGCGGCGGAGTACTTTGAGTCGCGATCGAGGATGACGAACTTCTTGTCCACCAGGAAGCCATCGATGGGGTCGGTGAGGTTCCGGCCGATCTGCATCATCCACGCTTCATTCGGGCCTGGCGTGATGCCTGCAATCTCAATCCGGCGAGTCGCAAGTTCGATCACGAAGAAGACGTAGAACGTGACGAGACCGCGGGGTCCCCAGATCTCGACGGTGAAGAAGTCGGCAGCAGCAAGCACGTCCCCGTGGGCCTTGAGGAATTGACTCCACGTCGTTCGGATGCCCCGTTCCGGAGCCGGATCGATTCCAATCTCTTTCGAGATGTTGGCGACCGTGGTCCGGCCAACCCGATGGCCGACGTTGTTGAGTGCTCCTTGAATTCGCGTGTAGCCCCAGCGTAAATTCTCGCGAGCCATTCGGACGACTAGGTCGGCGATGACCTCCATTACCCGAGGCCGACCAGGCGAGCGTTGCTTGTGGGTCCACTGCTCTGCAATCAGTTGCCGGTGCCAACAAAGGATGGTGTCTGGCGTGACGATCGATGCGACTTTGGCAAGGGCGCGTCGTCCGATGGCCTTGCCCCGCACGGCCAGCCGTCTGCGACCGAGTTGTTGCTTGAGAACACGGTTTTCCTCTTGGAGGTATTCGATGACCGCATCCTGCTGACGGGTGATCCAACCGGCCATAGTAGCGACGAGGATCTGCCAGGGGTGAAGGACAATGGCCATCGCGTAATCGTAGCGACTCCCCGGAACAATCGACAGCTATCAGCGGGCGGCGAGACCGGGCAGCATTGTCCGGGAGGTGCGCCGATCGCGTTTCCGCACACTACGGGCTTCTTTTGTCCTCTATGCCGATTGACGGCGTCTGGACCCGACGTCGAGAATACGGTCGACAGGCGGCTCACCAGAGCATCCAGCGAACTCACGACAACCGGAAGGATGGGCCGCCGGCGGACCTGAGCGATTCCGCCCGGAGCGGCTCCTCCGCCGACGGTCCGTCGCCCGGCGATGCCTTCGAGTTCACGGAGGTAGGCGATGATCGCAGCGCGTTCGGCCCGCGGGCCGCTCCCGGCCCTGCTTCCGCTTCTTTGCTGCTCCCTCTTCGTCGGCAGCGCGACGACCACGCCGGCCGCGGACGGCCACATCGTGTGGAACACGATGTACCGCGCGACGGTGATCGAGGACGATTACGCCAACAGCGACTACCACCAGGTTGTGCCGGACGGCGCCGGAGGCGTAATCGTGGCCTGGCAGCACGACGGCAGCGGCGGCATCCGCCTGCAGCGTCTGGACCACGCCGGCAGTCAGCTTTGGCCTGCGGCCGGGGTCGTCCTTTCGAGCACGGGAGAGTTCCCCTCGCTGTCGGCCCACCCCGGAGGCGGTTACGTCGTGGCCTGGCAAGAGGCCAACGGCATCTACGTCCAACGTGTCAGCTCGGCCGGCGCGGTCCAGTGGACCGCGGGTGGGGTGCGGATCGGCGCGACCGGCCAGCAGCCGGTCGTGTGCGCGACCTGGACGGCCGGAACCTTCGTCATGTGGCGCAGCTCGATAGGTGACGCGCGAATCGGCAACGTCGACAATTCCGGCGTGCCGACCGCGCCCGGTCTTGACGGCGTCTCGCTCGGCGCTAACGCGGGGCTCTACGGCGACATGGCTCTCGTTGCGTCGGGGTCCGGCTCGGTCATCGCGATCTGGCCCGACGATCAGTACCCTCAGCGCGTCCTGTCCCAGAAGGTCGGGCCGGGATTCCCCTGGGGCTCGACGCCGACGGTTCTGGCCTCGCCGGTCCAGTCGTTCAACGCCTTCATCGATGCCGACACGGACGGGTCGGGAGGAGCGGTCGTGGCCTGGCGCGCAACCATAACCGGCGTGCAGATCCGCGCGCAGCGGATCGATTCCGCCGGCGCGACGCAGTGGGGTTCGGGCGGCGTGGTGCTGGTCGACTCGACCGTCGTCGGCGGCAACCCCAGCGCGTGGGCGCTCAACTACGCGCCGGCGATCGCGCCGGACGGCGACGGTGGAGCCTACGTCGCCTGGACCGACTGGCGGCACTCGATCGCGCCGGGTTCGGACGACGACGTCTACATGCAGCACGTCGGCGCCGGGGGCAACCCATTCTGGGCTGTTCACGGCCAGCAGCTCGGAGCCGACCCCAGCGGCAGCGAGCGGCTCACCGATCTCATCCCCGATCGAGTCGGGGGCGTGATCGTGAGCTACGGCGAGGTCGTCAACTATAACTGGGAGGCGGTCGTAGGGCGCTTCAACTGGAATGGCTTCCCTCACTGGGAGTACCCGCCATACCACGACGCGACGGGTGACGCGATCGACCAGACGCGTGGGATGTTGGCCTACGACGGAGGGGGACCCACCTCGCCCGGCGCGATCGTCGTCTTCATCGACCAGGACGAGTGGAACCTCTACGCCCAGAAGGTCGAGGTCTCCTGGCCGGCCAACGATGCGTGTCCGGACGCGCAGACCGTCGAGCCGGCCAGCTACGAGTTGTCGCTTGTCGGTGCGGGCGGCGAGCTCGACGTGTCATGCTCGCCGGGCCCCGCTCCCGACACCTGGTTCCTCTTCACGGCGCCCGCCGACGGGTCCCTCGCGGTGGCGACCTGCGGGACCCACGATGGGCCCGGCACCGACCTGGGCATGGACACACTGCTTTCCCTTCACAGCGCCTGCCCCGACGGAGGGATGCTCTACGAGCTGGACTGCAACGACGACTGGCCGGGCAGCGCAAACCCGGACGCGTGCGTTGCCGAGGACACCGGCCTCCTGCGGGACTCCTGGGTGCAGACCCCCGTCACCGCCGAGCAGCAGGTGTGGATCCGGGCTTCTCGCTACCCCACGTCCTTCGACGGTGGATTCTGGCTCCACGTGATCTTCGAGCCCTTCCCTCCGCCCAACGATGCCTGCGCCGACTCGATCCCGATCGGCCCCGGCACCCACGTGGGCGTGACGATCGCCGCCTCGACGGACGGCTCGACGACCTGCGCGACCGGGAGCGAGAACGACGTCTGGTACCGCTACACGGCTCCGTGGAGCAGCGTGCACCACTTCTCGACCTGCGGCACGCACGACCTCCCAGGGATGGATGCCGGTCCGGACACGGTGCTGTCGATCCACTCGGCTTGCCCCGAGACGGGCGACATCCACCAGATCACGTGCGACGACGATGCGGTCGGCACGTGCGGGGCGATGGATCAGGGAACGTTGCGCGACGCGCGATTCGCCTACGCGCCGGCAGAGGGCGAAACGGTCTGGATCCGCGTGGCGCGCATGATGTTCGGTGAAGACGGCGAGTTCCTGCTGCACGTCGAGCCCGACGCCCCCGCGGCCGGCCGCGTGCCGCGCGACGACTGGATGGAGGGCGAGCCGCTGATGTTGACCAAGGTCGGCGCGTACCTGCAGCTGACCTGGGTCGGCTCGTGCATGCCCTGGGACAACGACTACGCGGTTTACATGGGTCCGCTCGGCGGCTGGGGCCTGCACTCGCCCCTCGCCTGCTCGACGGGGAACGCGACGCACTACGACTTCCTGCCGCCCGCCGAGGAGAGCGTGTACTTTATCGTCGCCCCGCACAACGGCGCGAAGGAAGGCTCGCACGGCACCGAGCGCTACGGCACGACGGTCGTCGAGCGGGTGGCCTCTTCGGGGATCTGCTACGAGCAGGAGATCGGGGTCTGCCCCTGACGTAGCGAATTGACATAATCACTGACCAACGGTCAAACATTAACTCTCCCGCCGGCGATAGCGCTCGACGATTGTGGTTTCGAAGGGCACGGATCGAAGCTTCGGCATTTTCAGCGTCACTTCGCCGGCCTTGGTGTGGAAGGAACGTTGGTAGTGGCCGGCTCGGGTGCTGACCCGCTCCGAGCTTCGCTCGTACCGCTTGGCACGGCACAGATCATCGGCCTCGGCGTCCAGCAACGCATTCAGCGTTTCCTCAACCGATTCTCGAACCAGATCTCCAAGCTGGCCCCGAAGCTGGGCTTCGTCGATCTGAATGACTTTACCGAGCTTCGCATTCGGTGTATCACTTCCCACGGGGTGGTCCTCCTGTCTGGTTTCGGTTTCTTGTCAATTCCGAATTAAACCAGATGGAGGGCTGCCTCCTCTGAAAAGTGCGAAACTTACCTTACGTTATCCAGTTGAAACGACTGAATCGCACCGGGTTTCCCAAAGAGCTCATTGCATGATTCCAGCCACCACGGCGAGGCCGTCTGGGTGCGATCATACTCCTGTTTGCCCTCGACTAACCTGCCTGCCTGACCAACCTAGACCGCCGACAGATCGCGATCCGCTCTCGCCACGCGGCTGCCTCGGCTGGACCCATGTAGCCCGCCCGCTCCCACACCTCGACGACGCGGTGCACTTCGGCCCGCTGGTGCTGGTTGACCCAGCCGGACAGGGATGCGAGGAGAAGGTGCCAAGGTCGTAAGTTGTTGAGCATCCGGCGATTCTACGTCGGATGAGCAAATGGACCATACGGGCGAGGCCGGGCAGCATTGCCCGGGAGGTGCGCCGATCGTGTTTCCGGACACTACGGTCGGGGAGGCGGATTTCAATTACGGCGAAGGTTCTCCTGAGATCTTCCTGCGCTTCTTCACCAGCTTGACGTGAGCCTTCTCAGCCTTCTCGACTTCGGCGGCGCTTGGCTCCGGTGGCTGCCCGGTCGTGTGAAACGTGATCAGGTCCTCCACGACGTACTTCTTTTTGACGAGGCTATCGGGTATGTGATCGGCCAAATCCTTCTCCCCGAGCAGCGCCAGCGCGTGGAGCAGATGCCAGACCTGCTCGTTGTCCTCGATGTCCCAACCGCCGTACCCTTCGGTTCCCGCAAGGATGGAAACGATGTCGTCCCGCGCCTCGGCGACCTCTAGCATTCCCAGAGCTTGCGCAGCGGCCTGATGCATGCGTTGATGTTCGGATGTCCGAAGGATCGCGAGCAGGTCACGAGTCACGGCCTCGTTGTCCTGACCGGCGAGTCCCAACCAGAAGATGGTGAGGCGTGCCGGAATCGCATTATGCTCCGGCCCCAGGTGTTCCAGGGCGGCTTCGATACTCAGGGCGTCCGGGGAGGGCTGAAATTGGGCGCGAAGCGTCGCTACCGTTGCCTGCCAGGTCGCGAGGGAGTAAATCCGGCTGAGCGCTTCACGGGCAACCTCCTTCATGCTATTGACTGGCACCGTGCGATCGTAGAAGGCGACACGGACATCGTCGGTCCTCAATACTTCACCGTTGGACGCGGCGAGCCTGGTTTCGAGAATACCGTACGCCATGCAGTTCATCGGACTGAACCCGGATAGACGGTACATGTCGATTCTGAACGCGCGTATCACGATCTCCAAAAGATAGTCGTCTCCCGACTTCATTCCCATGGTCCGGACGGCCGTATCGGCGGCCCGGCGAACGTACCCCTCCAGATCATCCTCCGACGGCGTCGCATAGCCCAAGAAAACCCCCTTTTCCCCGCCGAACAGCGCACCACCAATAAAGTCCCGGTGCGGGCGTTCGTCCTTTACCTCAACCCGGATGCCTTTCTCCGAGGGAACGAACAGGGGGTCGGTTTCAGGCGCCACGTCCACCAACGGGGAGATAATGACATTTGCGGCGATCGGACTGATCGCAAAAGAGCTCAGAACCCACACGCTTGCAAACTTGATGGCCAATTCGCGCATGACGTCACCTACCTCCTGGAAATTTCACCCTACGAAGCACTGTCATCGGTCACGATCCTGCCCCCAGTTGAAGGCTCCTTTGGGGAGACACGGCTTGATCCCTGGAACGGCCGACGGCCGCAGCAGATGGGCGCTCTCGCGCTTGGCGGGTTGTCCGGCCATGGCCTTCCTGCCCCGAGTCTATCCCGACAGTACGTCACCGTGGTCGCGCCCGGCAACGGAATATCCCTCCAGAAAAGAGACCAGATTGGTCAGCACTCCAACCCGCGTAGCCGGTTGGAGATCTCGTCGTCGGAGGTGTGGGTGTAGACGTTAGTGGTCAGCGGCGAAGCATGCCGGGCGAATCGCCGCGCCAGGAACAGGTCCCGCGTGGCCCGGTAGACGCTCGTCACCGCCGTGTGGCGAAGGCAGTAGAATGGGTACAGGCGGTCGAATCCGGCCCGCTGTTGCCACGTGCGCTACCCGTCGCCGCGACTGGGCGCCGTAGATGCGGTCTAGATAGGGAGACCACGCAGCGCGCACACACGTAGGGCAGGTATGGCTCTGAAGCTCTATGCAAAGGACGTTCTCATCGGGATGTTGACGCCGTCGCAGGACGACGGGATAGACTGGCCTCGTTTCTACTACCGGTTCGAATCGACAGCAGAATACTCCCGGTTCCGCAACGCATTGGATATGAAGGGTCGGCGATGGGCCTCCAGATCCCAGATGACAGCTTGCGAGAGCATGGAACTTCGGACTGTCGACGACGATGGGAGGGAAACAAGGTGGCGCTTCGTGTTCGTCGACGAGAAAGAACAACGTGCAACTCTGCGGGCAGGATTCATGGTGTCGGAGGAAAAGCGTCGTTCTGGTTGTTGAGCATCCGGCGATTCTACGGCGGATGATTGAATGGACCCTACGGTCTCGACACTAGATGCCTGACCCGCTCAGGGCGATGAAATTCACGATACAAGTGGCGAGTGCCGTCTGGGTCAGCGGATCGTTGTGCTGACCTGTGGCGCAGGTTCCGTCGGTCGAGGTAATAACGTTGATTTCGGAAAAGGCCGCGCTCATCGCCTCTCCGAAGCTCGTGGCTTCGGCGATGTCCACCCAGTTGTCACCCGGTGAGTGGATGATCAGGGCGTCGCCGACCGGCGCGATCCCGAGCGTGTCGGCATTGTCCGCCAGGTAGGTGGGAGAGCCGATATGCCAGCAGGGCAGTCCGTACTGCGCGTCCTGACACCCGGACGGCGGATCGCCGGGGAAGCCGAACGCCTTGCGCGTTGCACAGAAGAACTGACCGTTCCAGAACTCTGCGTCGTAAGCGTCCCACGCGGCGATGTCGAAGATCCCCTCGAATCCGATCGCGCCAGCCGCGGGCCAACAGGCCGAGAGGCTCATGCACGGCTGCTCGAAGTCACTCCAGCGCAGGTTTAGCTCGTGACTCAGATGCGCCCCCGCACTGTGGCCGCCGACGTACATCCGGGTCCGATCCATACCGCGAATGTCGGCCTCGGTCTGTAACAGCGCGAAGGCCGACGCCAGGTCGACGATCTGGTACCGGTATGCATCGATGCCGCCAGCGACGCACACCCCTCCCACGTTATGGCTCAAGCGGTAGTTGGTGCTGGCGCAGGCCATCGTGCCGCCCGACGCGACAACGACTTTTTGGCAGAGCGTCTCCAGATCACTCTTGTCGCCGCTCTGCCACAGGCCGCCATGCGCCAACAGCGCGACGGGCATCGGGGCGGCAGGCAAGACCTGCGGCGTGTGCAAATCCAAGGCCTGCGCGCCGTCGGCACCGTACGACAGCGTCGTCGCTTCGACGGTAACGTCCCCCGTGACGCGATAGAAAAACAACGCACCGGGCGGAGGCAGGTCCGTCCACGTCGAGTCGGCGGTGTCCCCTATCTCGTTGCCGGAATAAACGGTGGCACGGGCTTCGTGGCTGCGGAACACGCGGAATCGCGGTTCGCCACCGGTCCATTCCAGGTGGACTTCGCCCGGGGCGCCACCCCGGTCGACCACAAGCGAAACTGCGCCCCCCTGGGCCGCTGCCGGCACCACGCCAGTGGCCAGCAGTGGCAGGACCAGACATCGAACGAAAAGCCTGAACATCGATCTAACACCTTCCGCAGGGATTTGCCATTTACTAAGTATAACTCCCAGCCCCGACCGCATTATCCAGAAACCGGGCCGACCGATGTTGGGGTCTAGGATCGTCGGGTGAATCGGCTACGCAGCGGCGCGGCGATAGAAGCGAGGCATCGCGCCGAGTCGTTGAACGCATCCGACTTTGCCGCAGGGCACCCCTTCGTGGCCATCCGGATCGATCAATCGGTTGTTGAGCCCCTGGTGATTTCGCTCCGCGTGGCAATGAGCCGCGAACTTCCGTGTCGCCTTCGGAGGCGACCGTTTCCCGAAAAAGATCATCCGATTGAGGCATTCGTCTTTGATCGATCTGACAAAGCGCTCGGCATAGGCGTTCAAGTTGGGGGAGCGCGGAGGCAGGCGGACGACCTCGACGAAGCTGGGCCCGCGGCTGGTTGACCCAACCCGCCAGGGATGCAAGTCGAAGGTGCCAGGGTCGTAGGTCTTTGAGCATCCGGCGATTCTACGTCGGATGAATAAACGGACCCTGCGAGGTCGGGTCAGTTCGGGGTCGGATGACCTTCGGTCGTCATTGAGGTCACGGTTTCAATCAGGGCAAGGTTGAGTTCGTCGGGCGCTTCCTGCATCAGGAAGTGGCCGTAGCCCGGCAGGATGACGGCGTCGAAGTCCGCGTGTTTTCGGTTGGTTTCGACGTTGGTGGGCCAAAGGTCTGCGTTGACGCACCGGATGGGAACGCCGGCGCCCTGGAGGGCGGCTACGAGGTCATATTCCACATAGTCCCGGAGGAGGGCGGCGCCGACCTCTCCGGGGCCGTTGCACATGTCCGTGGCCACTTGATCGATCAGGGCCTGATCAGCCTGCTCTCCGAACATCGACCGGACGAATGGGTCGCAGGTGGCGACGAAATCCTGGTCCAGTCCGCCGAGAAACGCCTCGGTCTCGTCGGGGTTCGGTTCGTGGTCGGCGTCTTGAAGGGTGTCGACGCCGATGACGCCGACGACGGTACCCGGCTTCAACCGTGCCACTTCGAGCCCAACCCGGCCGCCCATCGAGTGGCCGACGACGACGATATTCTCGAGCTGGAGGTTCGTGATGACCGCCGCGACATCCTCGCCGAGAGATGAGATCGTCCAGGCTTGCCGATCGGTTCCCGATAGGCCGTGACCGGCCACATCGACCGTGACGACTCCGAAGTGCTCGGCAAGGGCCGGGACCTGTGCCTCCCAATAGGTCTGATCACACATCCAGCCATGGACCAGGACCACTGTGACTTGGCCGAGGCTGTGGACCGTCGCGGCGATCTCGACGCCGTCGGGGGCCTGGAAGGTCACTGGGCCGGTAGCGGGTACGGGCGCCTCGACATCCTCGGTGGTTTGTTCTGGAACCTGAGGTCCGGAGCAGGCCGTGATGAGTGCGCAGAGTGCGAGAGCGAGCGGGATTCTATTGAGCATGATGCCTCCAGTGGCGTTTGTTCGCGCTCCTTGATTCTAGCCCGGTGTAGCGCGCCAGGGAGTTGAGCGGCCCAGGTGTGCAGCGAATCGCAGTTGTAGTCTGAGCAGAATGAGGAAAGCGCGGGTCGGTCTCGGGCCATGCCTCCCGCTTTTACATGAACGGATCAGGATCGTCGACCAGCGGGATGTTCGAAACGAGCCGCGGTGGCTGCACCCGTCGCTTCGACCTGAACCTCTGCCAGATCGCTTGATGATTCCGCTCCGCGTGGTAATGAACGGCGAACTCCCGTGTCGCCTTCCGAAGCGACCGCTCTCTGAAGAAGATCATCCGATTGAGGCATTCGTCCTTAATCGATCTGACGAACCGCTCGGCATCGGCGTTCAAGTTGGGGGAACGCGGAGGCAGGCGGACGACTTCGACACCGGAACCCTTCAGGAGATCTCGGAACGCGGCGGGATACTGGCCCTGGCCGGCGGGGTCGGTCGCTCGGGAGGAAGCGCTTCACAGATTGGAGATGGAGACTCGGGCGTCCTTCGCAGCGTTCATGAAATCGGCAACCGCGCCCACAAAGTCTGGCTGCGACAACCTATAGTTCGCGCTGGCGAAGTTGTTATGTGCGTCCTCGAGCTTGGTCGCTTTGCCTCCGGACACCACGGCGAGCTGGATCGTTTCTTGTGCAATTCGCCGCGCGATGTCTGCCAGCCGCTCCTGGTACTCCTCGACCAGAGAACTGCTCATGCCCGCGTCGGCCGCGTTCTCCAGGTCTAGCAGGACCTTCCCGATCCAGAAGATCGCCGAGTCAAAGTCCGTCGGCGATTCGTACAGAGCGTTCACCGCCCGGTAGACATCCTTGATTCCCTCGTCCAGTGGCTCGGACACACTGTCGGGACCGCTGTCGGCGATGGTATCGAGTTCCAAGGCAATCAGGAGCAAATCCCTGGGTAGGCCATGCGGCCCCCCCTCGGCGTAGGTGTAGGTCAGTTCCGGCGTGTCCGCCAACATCACGCCCTCCACAACTACCACCGCTTCGCCGAAACCTTCGCTCCACGAGATCACCGAGACCGAGTACGTTCCGTTGCCCCGGTCCACGATCGGACTCGCCGCCAGACCCGGATACAACAGGTCGGTGTCGATCGTCAGATCCAGTCCCGAACCCAGGGGAATCCCCGAACCGTCGCGAGGGACGACGACGATCGTGGCCCACGTCATGCCATCCGCGGGAATCGTTGCCGGAGAGACCGTCACCGACGATAGCGCCGGATGAACGTCGGCAGAGCTCGGGTCCCCGTCGTCGAAACCCAGTCGCACCGTATCCAGGAGCGGGTTCTTGTGCACCGACAATTGTCGCGGATCGCCCGCGGTGTCATTGACCACGTAGAAGTAGGCGGCGCCATCGCTGAGCACTCCCACCTCATCGTCGAATGGTGCGGACGACGTCATCGCCAGCACGGCCACCGATCGCACGGCCGAAGGGTCGTCGACACAGCGGCGGATCTCATACGGTCCGGCGACCGCCGTGGTTATGGCAGCGAGCACTGCCAGTACAATCGGAAGCACTTTGGTTCGCTGTTGTTGTTTCATCATGTGGGTAAGTTCGGTCTTTCGCAAACGCCTGTCAACGAGCGACTTACCCGTCAACGACTGAAGAAACGACAATGCCGACAACGATGCTCCCGCGCGAGGACGCTTACAAACGTGGAATCAGAAAGGCCAGTCGAATCAGACCGCCGACGACTGATTTGTCAGCGCCGGATGCTCGATCCCGCATTGTTCAGGAATCAGGCCGAGCGATGCTGGGAATCGGGGAACGTTGCGTGAATCGGCTACGCCGCGGCGCGGCTGCCAGACCGCGATCCGCTCCCGCCAGGCGGCTGCCTCGGCTGCGCTCATGTAGCCCGCACGCTTCCACACGTCGACGAAGCGATGGGCCTCGGCCAGTTCCTCGGCAGTCATCAGGTCGAGCGTGGCGTCGATCTTGGACGGGGAAAGGGGGGATGATTCGGCGACCCAAGTCCACTTTCTCTGCCAACCATGATGCGAATACGCTTTACCGCTCCTCGAATGTCGTCTGCGTTCATGGGTTGAGGCTGAGTAGCTCGCCGATCGGCGCAGCCCAGGAGCCTCCGGTGGTCAACAACCCGCGACTTCTAGCTGTGGCCCCGCAACCACTTTGCACCCTGCGCTCGCCTTTCTTGAGTTGGCTGCGGGTCAGCGTGCGTTTTGAAGCCTCGACCTCGCTCTGGGCTACCGGGTTGCCGCTCTCAGCACTCAATCGAAACCAGACGTACGCCTTGACCGGGTCTCGGGGAACGCCGAGACCCAGGCTACATGCGGCGCCTAGGCGGAGCTGGGCTTCAGCGTGGCCCTGCTCCGCGGCCAAGGAGTACCACCGTGCCGCCCCGTGGAGATCGGGCACGAGTCTCCCCATGGCCGAGAACATGCCCATGATGAACTGCGCGTCGGCGTCGCCCTGCTCGGCAGCAGCTCGACACGTATCGACCAGGTCGAGGTCAAGTTCGGGAAGGTCGTTCAGATCGGTCTCGATGGTAAGCCGGCCTTCGTCGTCAAAGTAGGTCTCCGACGGTTGGCCGAGTTCTATCAAGCCGCACAGGTTTGCCTTTGCTGTCGTGTCGCCTTGATCCGCAGCCTCGAGGTACCATTTTGCCGCCTGCTCGAAGTCCTGCTGGACGCCGTCGGCCCGTTCGTACATCAGGCCAAGCGCCGATTGCGCCTCACGGAATCCCTGCTCCGCCGCCAGAGTGAACCAACGACGGGCCTCGTCGAAGTCGTTCGGCACGGCTTCCCCCATGGCATACGACAGTCCGAGTTGGAACTGCGCTCGCGGCTCGCCTCGCTCGCCGGCCATCCGAAGCCATCGAGCGGCCTCGACCAGATCCTGCGCCACCCCATCACCGTAGTAGTACGCGAAGCCGAGGTTTGCTTGAGCCTTCGAGTGCCCCTGAGCGGCCGCGAGCCGATACCAATAGAGCGCGTCGTCCATACTTCGCGTGACGCCTTTGCCCATGGCGTAGGCGGCCCCAAGGTGGTTCTGGGCGCCCCCCAGACCTTGCTCCGCCGCCATGCGGAGCCATTTCACCGCCTCCTCGTAGTCTTGGTCGACGCCGTCACCCGCGAAGTACTTCCTTCCCAGCTCGTACTGTTCCGCGGGGTCGGATGGGCCCGCGGCGGCTTCGAGCAGAGTCGGCTCGGAAGCGAGTGGAAGTGGAAGTGCAAGCGCTCCCAGACCCGCAGCCATACATAGGACTACCCGAGAGAGAGCATGTTCAACGGTCACGATCCCGTCCCCAGTTGAAACCGGCCAGAATGCCGACTTGCTCGTAGTCGAGGCTCCCTTCCCGTTGGGTGAACGTCACATTAGCCCCGCGTAGCACGCGAACATCGATTCCAACGTTGCACCTCGACCTTACACGCCACAGCACGCCGCCGTTCAAGAAGTACCCCACCGAGGAGTCGTTGATCACATACTCGGGTCGGATCGGGTCGATCTCGAAGTGGGAGTTCCAGACCCAGGAGATGCCACCACCAAGGTAGGGCCGGGTCCTTGCTCCGGCTTTCCAGAGCTTCTTGAGTCCGAAGCTGAACTCCGCGATGTTCATCGCGTAGTTGAGAGAACCCTCCCGGTCTTCATCGCTGGAGGCGGATATGTATAGACCCACGGTGACATGGAAGGCTCTCAGCGCGTGCTCGTAATCGAAACCGATGGCCTGGTGACCATCCATCGGCTTCCAGACTTCGGTGTCCAGCGTTCGATATCCGAAGACGGCGTTCAGGTTGCCGGCGGCCACCGGTTGAGCCAGGGCGAGCAGAATCGTAGTAACGATCGCGGCTCTGTTTCCGGACATGGCTTGCTCCCTGGAACGGCCGACGGCCGCATTAGGTGGGTCTCAGGCGTGGCGGGACCGGTCATGGCGGCCCCCGCTCCGGGTCTACCCTGACAGTACGCCTTACGAGTCGCCCCCGGCAACGGAATGTCTCTTCCCAAAAGGGACCAGATTGGTCAGCACTCCGACCCGCGCAGCCGGTTCGACATCTCGTCGTCGGAGGGGTGGGTGTAGGCGGTTGTTACGAGAATCGGTTCTGCCGAGTTGTTGGGCACTAGTGCGTCCAGCGAAGGCTGGCGTGTTCAGTGGGATTAGGCCCACCGGGGCAAGAGTCAGAACCCCGTAGCTTGGGTCGCAACAGGGGAGGAAACAAATCTGTTGAAGCCGACCGACAAAGCCATC
>Ga0316191_10001096_pt1 | contig 18619 bp, 14 predicted proteins | sample Eddworburr2cm_MG_FD_204928 | JGI IMG/M metagenome (GOLD analysis project Ga0316191, IMG submission 204928) | Coastal sediment microbial communities from Maine, United States - Eddy worm burrow 2 cm | ecosystem: Environmental > Aquatic > Marine > Coastal > Sediment | place: USA: Maine...
TGCGTGTACTTGCGCCGCATGAATGAAGTAACACCGGCATAGGTAGGCTCCGGCGTCGTGCCATAGAGACTGTCCCTGGTTATTGCGTAATCGCCGACTTTCTTGTCCATCGCCTAACCCTTTACAGCCTGTAACGTCAGATCGAGCACCTTGCGCGTCACCTCGATGATCGTGTCTGCCTCGCTATGCGACAGCGTGAACGGCGGCGCACAAATAATCGCGTCGCCCGAAGCACGCAGGCAAACACCGTTTTCGATGAACAGGTCGCGGGCTATTCCACCAACGCCCTGCTTCTCATCAAATCGTTCCAACGGCTCCTTCGACTTGACCAGTTCGAGCGCACCCATGAGCCCGACCATGCGTGTGTTGCCGACGAGCGGGTGCTCTTCGAGTTCCGCCCAGCCTTTCTGCAGGTACGGACCAATGTCATCGCGGATGCGTTCGACCAGTTTTTCGCGCTTGATAATCTTGATGTTTGCGATCGCGACGGCACACCCAGCCGGATGCCCGGAATACGTGTAACCATGGGCAAATTCGCCGGCCTTGTCGACCAGAACGTCTGCCACCCGATCGCTGACAAGCACGCCACCGAGCGGCAGGTAGCCGGATGTGACGCCCTTGGCGAACGCCATCAAGTCAGGTTTGGTACCGAAGTAGTCCGCGCCGAACCATTCGCCGAGACGACCGAAGCCGGTGATGACCTCGTCCGAGATCAGCAAGATGCCGTACTCGTCACAAATGCGTTGCACTTCCGGCCAGTAGCTGTCGGGCGGCACGATGACCCCTCCCGCGCCCTGGATAGGCTCGCCGATGAACGCGGCTACCTTGTCCGCGCCCACTTCCTTGATCTTGTCTTCGATCGAGCGTGCTGCAGCAAGCCCGAATTCATGGGGTGACAGGCTCTGATCCGAACCGAACCAGTAGGGTTGCTCGACATGCACGATACCTGGAATCGGCAGACCGCTTTGCTTGTGCATGGGCTTCATGCCGCCGAGGCTTGCAGCGGCCACGGTCGAGCCATGGTAGGCGTTATGGCGGCTGATGATCGTGTGCCGCTCCGGCTGGCCCATCAGGTCCCAGTAGGTACGGACCATGCGCACGATCGTGTCATTGGATTCGGAGCCAGAGCCCGTAAAGAACACACGATTGAATTGCGGCTGGCTGACTTCCTTGAGCATCATTGCCAGTTCGATAGAAGGTGGATGCGCACACTGGAAGAAGTTGTTGTAGTACGGCAGCTCCTGCATTTGCTGGGCTGCGGCGTCGACCAGTTCCTGTCGGCCGTAACCTGCGTTGACGCACCACAAGCCCGACATGCCGTCGAGAATCTTGTTGCCGTCTACATCGTAGATGTAGACGCCGTCAGCGCGCGTGATAATGCGCGAGCGCTTCTTGTGCAGATCCTTGTGGTCCGTAAACGGATGAAGGTGGTGCTCCTCGTCAAGCTTCTGCCAGTCTTCCCGTGAGCGCTTTTCAATTGCTGCCATTATTTGTTCACCCAGTTAAACATTGAACATGAGGATTTCACGCTCATACGGCGTGATGATGTCCTGAAATTCCTTGTACTCGTCATCTTTCAGCAACGTGTACAGATCGACAAATGCATCGCCCAGGATGCTGCGCATGCCCTTCGACTCACGCATCGCCTCGATTGCTGAGTAGATGTGCCGATGCAGGCTGTGATCCTCGCCGTAAGCACTGCCCTCAGTTGGCTCGGTCGGCTGCAGGCCTGCGGTCATCCCCAGGTAACCACACGCGAGCGTCGCTGCAATCACGAGGTAAGGATTCACGTCGGAACCGGCCAGGCGATTTTCTATGCGTCGCGCTTCGGGCGGCGAATCGGGGACGCGCAATCCGACCGTCCGGTTATCGATCGCCCACGCCAGATTGGTAGGTGACGACCAGGGATTTGCGAGTCGGCGATACGAATTCACGTACGGCGCAAAAATGAGCAATGCCTCGTTCATGTGCTTCTGCAATCCGCCAAGGTAACCGTTGAACAATTCCGTCGGCTCTCCGTTCTCATCCGAGAAGATATTTCTGCCCTGCGTATCGACGATGCTTTGGTGAATATGTAGCGCGCTGCCGGCATCCTCCGCCATCGGCTTCGCAAGAAATGTTGCATGCATCTTGTGATTGATCGCCGCCTCGCGAACGGTGCGCTTGAACATGAAGACCTGGTCCGCAAGTTCGAGTGCATCGCCATGCAGAAAATTCAGCTCGAACTGCGCCGGCCCCATTTCCTGGGAGATCGTATCGATGTTGATGCGCTGGATCTCGCAGTACTCGTAGACCTGGTTAACGAACCCATCGAAGTCATTCATCGTGTCGATGCTGTATGGCTGGTTCGCGCCTTCAGTCCAGCCAAGGCGCCCTTCGGGTGGCTCGGCTTCGGCATTGGGGTCTGAGTGCGGGCTCAGCAGATAGAACTCGACCTCCGGTGCCACCACGGGTATCCAGCCTTTCTCCTCATACAAAGACATGACCCTGCGCAGCACGCTACGCGGTGACTTGGCGACGGGTGAGCCATTGCTGTGGTAGCAGTCAAGGAAGATTGCAGCGGCAGGATCGGCTGCCCACGGCACCGGACGCAGCGTCTCAGGATCGGGAACAAGCCACATGTCCCGGTCTTCGACATTGTCGGGGTCGGCGACATAGTCTCCAGAAATCGTCTGCGCAAAGACGCTCTCGGGCATCTTCATATCGCCTCTGCCGAACTTGCCTGAAGGCATTACCTTGCCGCGTGCGGCGCCCGCCATGTCCGGCACGATCGCCTCGACGTCCTCGATATGTCTCTCGATTAGCCAGCTCTGTATCAGATCGTCATCACTCACATTACACCTGTCGTCCAGCCGCGCGCGCCCTGCACGCGTCGCCGAACGCCTTGAACATTACTGTTGATACTTCATTTTCTGTCGCGTGCCACTCGGGATGCCACTGCACTGCCAGATTGAAGCCCGGAGCATCGTCGACGCGAAACCCTTCGATAAGACCGTCATCCGCAATCGCCTCGACCGTTACACCGCCGGCGAGCCTCGCGACCCCCTGGCTATGCAACGAGTTGACCATCACCGATTCCTTGCCCATCAGCGATCGCAACAGCCCGCCTTCGGGCAGACTTACGGGATGTGACGGCCCGTATTTGACCTCCATTGGGTCAGCCGGGTTCTCGAGATGCATATTATAGCCCGGCACCTCATGCACTTTCTGGTGCAAGGTTCCGCCCAGTGCGACGTTCAGCTCCTGGAAACCACGGCAAATCGCGAACAGTGGCATACCGACCTCGAGCACGCGCCGGGCCAGCGGCAATGTCACCGCATCGCGATGCGGATCATGCAAGGTACCCTCGTCGCTGGGCTCACCGTCGTAGTGACGTGGCTCGACGTTGGAGTAGCTGCCGGTGAGCAAGATGCCGTCAAAGTGACCGAGTAGCAGATCGAAGTCGAGCTCGTCCTCCAGCACGGGAATCATCAACGGGATGGCATCCGCGGCCAGCGCAACTGCCGCCAGGTACTTCTCACCGACCATGTGGAATGGATGGCCCGTGTAGATACGGCGGTCGCAAGGAATGCCTACGATGGGTTTCTTGCTCATCGCTTCCTCAGGCTTCTGCTCTTCGGCCAAAGAATTTCAATACGCCCCAAAGAATGCCGATACCGACAACGATCGAAAGCCATGGCGGCACGCCGAAGCCACCAGGTATCGTGCCGATCACCAAACCGACAGCACCAACCAGAAGTGCGTAGGGAAGCTGCGTGCGAACGTGTTCGATGTGATCACAACCACTCGCGACGGACGACAGCACAGTGGTGTCGGAAATCGGCGAGCAGTGATCGCCCCACACTGCGCCGGCGAGGCAACAGGCAACTGACGAATACAGAATGTGCATGCCATCCGGGTTCGCCATGCCGTTGACGCCCATGACGGCCCAGGACAACGGAATGACCAACGGCATGAGTATTGCCATCGTTCCCCAGCTCGTACCGGTCGTGAAAGCCGTGATTGCAGCGAGAATGAACACGATCGCCGGAATCAACGCGGCCGGCAGCGTATCCGCCAGCAACGTCACCAGGTAAGACGCCGTATTCAGCGTCGCCGTAAGGTCCGAAAGTGACCACGCGAGCACCAGGATGATCATGCCGAACAACGTGGCACGAAGACCGCCGTACCAGGCATCGACCGTTTCGTGGACAGACAGGATGCGCTGCCCGATCGACAAGGTCGCGGCCACCAGGACCCCGACAAATGACGAGTACATCATCGCCTGGTAGGGGCTCGTCGTCTCCAGTCTCCCGACCAGCGTGTCCCCCTCACCGAGAACAAAAAGGCTGATGAGCAATGCAGCGACGAGCGTAATAATCGGAATAAACGCGTTAACGGCACGCAACGGAATCTTGTCTTTCGGCACGAGTTCGTCACCGTGAATCGAGGGCAGGACATCGGCGGTCTCAGGCTTGACGCTGCCGCCGCGAGCGCGTTTTTCAGCCGTGTACATCGGGCCGAAATCCAACCCGCTCGCCGCAACCATCAACACGAACAGAATCGCGAGTATCGGGTAGAAGCTGTACGGAATAGAGTGGATAAACACGGAGTAAGCCTGTACATCCTGCAAGTCACTTATCGTTGAGAGCGCCTGATCCACGAGGCCGATCTGGTAGCCGATCCAGGTCGTGATCAGCGCAATGCATGCAACGGGTGCGGCCGTGGAATCGACGATATAAGCAAGTTTCTCGCGCGATACATGGAGATGGTCGGTCAGTGAACGCGCCGTGTTGCCGACGACCAGCGTATTGCTGTAGTCGTCGAAGAAGATCATCAGGCCCATGAGCCAGACAGCGACCTGGCCTCCTATCGCGGTCTTGGCGCGGCTCACTATGCTCAGGACGATGCTTGCCATGCCTCCATTGCGCGTGATGATGCCAACCATGCCTCCGATCATCATCGTGAACAGGATGATCGACGCACGATCGAAATCGGCAATCGCACCTGTTACAAAAACCTGGAAGCTGTCCAGCAGGCCGCGACCTGCGCCTGCAACCGTGAATGACTGCAGCGTAGTCGCTCCTACCCAGAGGCCGAGCAACAGGGCCGGAATCACATTACGCAGAGTGAGAGCAACCGTAATCGCGAGCACGGCCGGTAACACCGACACCCATCCCGGAATTACGCGCAAGTTCTTGCCTGCGGTTTCGCCGCCTGCGCTCGCTGTGACTGTCGTCTCACCCGCCTCGGCTATAGCAACAGCGCCGAATGTCGCAATACCCTCGGCATCAGCCATAGCCGTCCAGGTCTTGCCGCCGACGCTCAGTTGCACCGTGTCGCCGGCGGCGACGTCAGAGACCGCGTATTCGAGGGGCACGTTGGTCAATCCGACGGCCGGCGTTTCGATCTCGATTGCCGAGGCAGCCAGCGGGAGAATTGCCAACCAACTTGCGAGAATGAGTTTTCGGATCAGGTTCCGGGAGACCAGCTTGCGATTATTGATGTGATTGTTCCTGCTGCTCTGAGTCGACGCGAATCTTATCATGGCGAATCAGTAACGCGGCTGCAGCTGAGCGGCTGCGGCGCACAAAGTCGCGCCAAGGCTTGCCCGGCGGCTTTCCGTCATCCTTTGCGTTGGACCACAGATCGACAACGCGCCTAGGATCTCGCCCGTGCTGCCGCGCACACAGGCACCCACCCCGGAGAACCCGTCCTCCAGCTCGTCAACGGTCTCGGCGAATCCGCGCCGGCGGATATCCCCGAACTGCGCCTCGAGTTTCTCCCGTTCCGTAATCGTGTTTGCCGTGAGCGGCGTCAGACGTTCACCAAGTCGCTCCATCCCGTGATCATCAAAGGCAATCAGCGCCTTGCCTGTCGACGTCGCATGCATGGGCCAACGCGTCCCGACGTTGCCGCCGGCTGCCAGGAAGTGTCCCCCCGTGACCTCGTCCAGAATCAGCATCGTGTCGTCAATCGGGACTTCGAGTGTCGCGGTCTCCCCTGTCTCGTCGGCGAGCCGTTTCAACAAGGGCCGGGCCTTGAGGCGCAGATTGTCACTCGACAGTGCCTGCACCCCCAGCGCCATGAGCGCCGGCCCTAGCCGGTATGCCCCGTTCGCCGCATTGCGATCGAGCAGCGACTCGCTGTGAAGCGCCTGCAGCAGCCGGTGTGTGGTCGTCTTGTTGAGGCCGGACAGTCCGCAAACGTCGGCCAATTGGAGTTCCGGTTGCTCCGACGTGAACAATTTGAGTAGTCGAACTGCACGCAGAGCGGATTGAGCGCCCTGGGGTGTCTTTCTGTCACGCATGCCAAATTCCACATTATGATTTCTTATTTCACAATATAGCAGCGCGCTGCCAGTTGCGGAAGCATTCGAAATCCCTGATGCTTGGCCGCGCAAGGACACAAGAGAAAGCAACATGGCCAGGAAAAAATCTCTTCTCGCTGAACTGCGTGCCGCGCAAAAGAAACATGGCGAATTTGAGTCGATGGATCTGCTGATCCCGGACCTGAGCGGCATCCTCAGGGGCAAACGCGTTCGCCGCGGCGAATTCGACAAGGTTTGCAGGGACGGCTTTGTATTCTGTGCCGGCGCCACGATGCTCAATACGCTGGGTGAGGTCACTGGCGGGGTGCCTTATGGCGCCGATGACGGCGATCCGGACTTGCCGGCCAAACTGATTCCCGGATCGATCGCGCCCGTACCCTGGGCCAGCAAGCCAATGGGGCAGGCATTTTTTCGCATCGTGGCCGAAGATGGCGGCGACTTTTTCGGCGACCCACGCACCGTGCTTGAAAACGCCCTCAAGCCGCTGGCCAGGCGAGGCCTGACTCCTGTTGTGGCGACGGAACTCGAGTTCTATCTGCTGGACGGCAAGTCCAAACAGGTGCGCATCGGCGCCCCACTGATCCCGGGCACCAACCGCCCCCAGCCCGGCACCCAGGTCTATAACCCCGACGATCTTTTCGAAGTCGAGGGCTTCCTGGATGACGTCTACGCCTGGTGCGAGGCCCAGAAAATTCCGGCTGAAGCTGCGATCTCGGAATACTCGCCCGGCCAGTTCGAGATCAACCTGCACCACGTGGAAGATGCCGTGCTCGCCTGCGATCACGCCGTCATGCTCAAACGTATCATCAAGGCGGCGGCGAGAAAGCACGGCTTTATCGCTTGCTTCATGGCGAAGCCGTTCGAGGAAGACGCCGGCTGCGGCCTGCACATCCACATGAGCATCGTCGACAAGCACGGCGAGAATTACTTCTCGCAGGGCAAGGAAAAAATGGCGCTCCCGCCCTTTTCCGCACGACTGCGTAACGCCGTTGGTGGCCTCCTGGAGCTCATGCCGGAATCAACCCTGATCGGCGCGCCCAATGCCAACTCCTACCGCCGCCTGCGCCCCGACATGTTTGCACCCGTTGAACCTAACTGGGGCGTCAACCATCGCGTTGTGTCGATACGCATCCCCGAATCCGACGAGAAAAATCTCCGTCTCGAGCACCGCACGGCCGGCGCCGACGCGAACCCATACCTCGTCATGGCGGCCGTCGCGGCAGGAGTGCACCATGGCTTGAAGAACCGGATCGACCCGGGCCCCATGGTCGAGCAAGGGGCAGAGATTGTGCCCAAGCTGAAGATCCCGAACCGCTGGGACGCTGCGATCGACAAGTTTCAGCGCAGCAAGGTCTTGCCCGAATACCTCGGCAAGGACTATTGCAGGTACTACGCGATGATCAGGCGATACGAGGCCGAGCAGTATCACAACAAGATCGCGCAGCTCGACTTCGACTGGTACCTGCGCGCTGTGTAGGCGAGAGCTGGGCCGCCGCGCGAAACCAACTCTTTATCGCATTTCGATTTTCCACAACGCATGGACGTCGAGCAGCACCTTGTGTCAATGCTCTGCCGGCGCTGCTGGCGACACACTCGCTGCATTCGGGCGACGCGGATCTGACGCGCCACGGAAGACACCTTCCCGAAATCCGACGGCCTGAATGCTGCCCATCGAATAGCGTGCTTCCCGCACCTCGTGACCACGCTCGCGCAACAGGCGAACCGTATCGGGGCTGAAGCCACTCTCGAGCTGCAACACATCCGGCATCCACTGATGGTGCATGCGAGGCGCGTTCACTGCCTCAGCCAGGTTCATACCGTGATCGATAACGTTCACGATCATCTGCAGCACCGACGTGATAATGCGGCTGCCACCGGGACTGCCGGTCGCAAACCACGGCTGACCGTCCGAAAGGACGATCGTCGGTGTCATGGAACTTAGGGGCCGTTTGCCAGCCGCGATGGAGTTGGCCTCACCGCCCAGGAGACCATAGGCGTTCGGCACGCCAGGCTTGGAAACGAAGTCGTCCATTTCATTGTTGAGCAGGAAACCGGCTCCAGCCACAGAGATTCCGGAGCCGAACGAGAAATTCAGCGTAGTGGTGGTCGCGACGATATTGCCGTCCGCATCGATGACCGAAAAATGCGTCGTATCGGGACTCTCGGGATACGGAGCAATGCCCGGCGCAACATCCGCGGACTTGCGCGCGGCTTGCATGTCTATCGTTGCCGCCAGCTCTTTGCCGTACTCCTTGCTGACCAGCCACTCGACCGGCACATCGTAGAAATCCGGATCGCCAAGGTGCTCTGAGCGGTCAGCATAGGCAAGCCTGGCTACTTCCGCGAGCAGGTGAACACTGTCCGCGCTACCGGCACCCAGCTCAGCGACCGGGAAGTGCTCCAGTATATTGAGCATCTGCAGGACATGGATGCCACCCGAACTCGGAGGCGGCATCGTGACGACCTCATAGCCACGGTACGTTCCGGACACGGGTTCGCGGTTCACGGCCCGGAAGGCGGCGAGCGATTCTGGGTCAATCAGTCCGCCGCCGCGCGTCATCTCGTCGATGATCAGCCTGGCCGTCTTACCTTTGTAAAACCCGTCGGCCCCGTCGTTTGCGATCCTCTCCAAGGTGTCCGCGAGATCCGATTGAACGAGCAGTTCCCCGGGCTCATAAGGCACCCCGCCTTCTTTGTAAAAATAGCCGCAAGTCGCTTCGTTCGGACACATGCGTGACTGTCGAGACTTCAGCAAGATCGACAGGTCGAAGCTGACCGGCACGCCATGGCGCGCCTGGGCGATCGCCGGTTCGAGCAGGCGCTTCCAGGGCAAACGCCCGAATTGACGGTGTGCATGGTAAAGACCAGCCACTGTTCCCGGCACGCCCGCCGCCAGGTGGCTGAACATGGCCCGCCCCCTGTCAACATTGCCGTCCTCATCGAGATACATGTCGCGCGTAGCACCCGCAGGCGCCATTTCACGGTAGTCGATCGAGGTGTTGTCGCCGGTCTTTGAGTCGTGGATCAGCATGAAGCCGCCGCCGCCGAGGTTCCCTGCACGCGGCAGCGTAACTGCGAGAGAAAAGCTCACGGCGATCGCGGCATCAACCGCGTTGCCCCCTGCAGCCAGAACGTCGGCACCTGCCTGTGACGCGTAGCGGTTTTGCGATGCAACCATGCCGGACGCGCCGTATACCGGGTGCGCAGTATCCTGGTACCGAATGATCGGGCTTTCAGAAACCTGCGCAACAGCGCAGGCGGCCAGCAGCAACGCAAACGTCGCCGCCAGCGCTTGCCGTGGCGCCTGCCTCTTACGGAAGAACGGCACGGAAGACAAAGAAGAATATGATCGCGAGAAATGCGCCCGCGGGAATCGTAACAACCCAGGAAACGAGGATTCTTGCCACGACTCGCAAGTCGATGGCGTCAATACCTCGCGCCATGCCGACACCGAGTACCGCACCTACCAACGTGTGTGTCGTAGAAATCGGCATGCCGGTGCCGGACGCGATCACGATCGTTGTTGCGGCTGCCAGCTCGGCGGCGAAACCGCGGCTCGGTGTGAGCTGCGTGATTTTCTTGCCGACGGTGGCAATCACATGGCGACCGTAGGTTGCAAGTCCGACGACAATACCGCCACCGCCCAACGCCAGAACCCAGATCGGAAGCGTCGACTTCGCGGAGATCGCGCCTGTTGACGCAATGCTGACAACAGCGGCCAGCGGACCAATCGCATTGGCAACATCGTTCGAACCATGCGCGAACGCCATACCGCAGGCCGTGACAACCATGAGGATGCCGAATACTCGCTCAACCGTGTAGAAATGCTGGTTCTTCTCAGCTTTTGCATCAGGTTGGATGCGCCTGATGAAAAACGCACCGATCAACGCGATGCCGACCGCAATGGCGATAGCGAGAATATAGCTGTCGCGGAGACTGATAGTCAGGCCGACATGCTTGAGGCCTTTCAAAATAGTAACCAGCGTGATGGTGAACGCGGCAAGGAAAATATACACGGGCACGTAGCGCTTCGCTTTGGCCAGCGGATCCTCCTGGCTAAGGATCAGTTTCTGTACGCTGCGATAAATCAGGTAGGCGATGAACCCAGAGGTGACTGGCGATATGACCCAGCTCATGACGATGGTGCCAACCTTGCCCCACTGCACGGCATCGACGCCAATGCCAACGGCGGCAAAACCAACGATGGCACCTACAATTGAGTGCGTCGTAGAAACAGGCCAGCCGTTTTTGGAAGCGATCAACAACCATGTACCTGCAGCAAGCAACGCCGCCAGCATGCCGTAAACCAGTAGGTTCGCACCGTCGTCCATACCGATCAGCAGATCCGCATCGACGATACCTTTGCGAATCGTCGATGTAACCTCACCACCAGCCAGCACGGCGCCAGCGAATTCGAAGATCGCAGCAACCAGTATTGCCTGTTTGATCGTGAGCGCTTTCGAGCCAACCGACGTTGCCATCGCATTGGCGACGTCGTTTGCGCCGATACCCCAGGCCATGAATAGCCCGAATGCCGCGGCCAGGCCGATATAGACGTATTGTGCTTCCATTATGGATCCCCCGGGATATGCAGGCACTCCCGAATTGTTGTTTTAGTTTGGCTACGAGAGCAGTAGTTCCAAGCGACGGCCAACGCGCTCAGCCATGTCAGCTATTTCGCCGGTTAACGAGATGACCTCGTAAAGAAATATCGCGTCAATCGGGTCCAGCGTCTTTTCGATCTCGAACAGGGCTGAACGAAGAATAGTCTGTTGCTCATCCGTATCGGTCTCGATGCGGTCGAGCTCCTCGATCAGATCAGCAACGAGCGATACTTCGGCACCCTTGAACCCGGCCGTAAACAGCTCATCAAGTTCGCGCACACTCTTGCGTGCCTGCTTCGCAGCATCGATATTTCGATCCACAAACTCCAGAAACTGGGGCGCAATCTGCTTGGGGATTTTCATCTTGCGGCCGATGATCACACCCGACACATCCTTCGTCCGGTTGGCGATCTTGTCCTGCACGAGCAAGAGTTCGAGCAGGTCCTCTCGTGGCACCGGCATGAACAGGCTCTTCGGCATGTGCAAGCGAATTTCTTTCTTGAGGTTGTCCGCTTCGTGTTCAAGCGCTTCGATCTGACTGCGAACCTCGGCCATTCTCTTGAGGTCGCGCTTGATTACAGCATTCACAAATGGCCGCAGTTTCTTCGCGCATCGGTACACAATTTCCATGTGTTTTTCGAGTGGACGAACGGGAGAACTACCGAAAATGTTTGCCAGCATATTTGCCATCTGACCAGTCCCTCCAAGGCTGCATACGGGGTGCGCTTGGCGCAATCCTAACACGCCATCCTGCACAAATCGCACCCGCTGAACATGCTAGAATGCGCGCCTTTTCGCACCAGGACTATCCGTAGAATCACGACATGGCATATTGGTTAATGAAGTCGGAACCCGACGTATACAGCATCGACGATCTGGCACGCGACGGCCGCGAGATGTGGGACAGTATCCGCAATTATCAGGCTCGCAACATGATGCGCGACGACATGCGGATCGGTGATGAGATCTTCTTCTATCACTCAAACTGCAAGGAACCCGGCATCGTCGGCATCATGAAAGTTGCCAGCGAGCCATACCCGGATCCCGTCCAGTTCGACAAGAAATCAAACTATTACGACCCGAAAAGCAGCAAGGACGACCCGCGCTGGATCCTGGTCGATGTCGAATTCGTGCGCAAGCTGAAACGCAACATCACACTGACAGAGATCAAGGCGGAAAAAAGCCTCGAGGACATGATCCTGACACGCAGGGGAAATCGCCTGTCGATCATGCCCATCGAGAAGAAACACTGGAACAAGATACTTAGCCTTGAATAGAGCGGGATTCACCACTGTATTTCTGCTGCTGCTTGCCACATCGGTATGGCTGCTCACACCGGCGCGCCTGCAGCAGTTGGCGCCAGCCGCAACAACCTCCATGCCGCCGCAAGAAGCTTCCGCCGGATTGATCCCCGGCACGGAGGCGCGCACCGTCTGGGCCAATGGAGAAGCGCGGACCGACTGGTCTGTCGTCGCTATCCACGGATTCTCGGCGTCGCGACAAGAGACGGCTCCGCTGGCAGAAGCCGTCGCATCCTTGCTGAATGCCAACCTGTACGAAGCGCGGCTGACCGGACACGGTTTGGCCGAGCATGCGCTGGCAGACGTGCGCGCTGAGAACTGGCTGCAGGATGCGGCCGACGCACTGGCAAAAGGTGCCGCGCTCGGCGATAAGGTCATTGTTATCGGCACCAGCACTGGCGCGACGCTGGCCGCCGCCATGCTGGATCACGAACTCGCAAAGCACATTGACACGCTCGTCATGATTTCGCCGAACTTCGAGCCGCGCGACCCGGGCGCCAGGTGGCTTACACGACCCGCGGGTCCGCTGATTGCTCGATTCGCGGTCGGGGACACACGCTGCTGGGAGCCGCGCGACGAACTGCAGGGCCGATACTGGTCGACCTGCTACCCGATTGCTGCCGCTGTCGAGATGATGCGGCTCGTCGATCGCGCCAACCGCCTGTTGCCCGCTGATATCCCGCAGCGACTCCTGATGTTCTATGCGCCGGGCGATTCAGTTGTCTCAGCGGAAGCCGCGCTCGCCATATTCAGCGCGACCGGGTCACCACAGAAAGCGGCAATTGAAATCAGTAATTCAGGCGACCCAAGCCACCATGTTCTGGCCGGTGAAATCCTGTCCCCCGATACGACGCTGCCAATGGCCGAGGCCATCGTCAGCTTTATCGGGCGCCCAGCTCCCTGAGGCGCTCCTCGACCGGCTTTGCGCCGCCCAGTGCCAGCATGATCACGAGGTCGCCCGGCTGCGCCCAGGCAAGCGCCTCCTCGAGCGTCTCGAGTTCCTCTTCGTTGTGGCGGATTTGCTCGTCATTCGCACCCAGTCTGAGCAACTCGTCCCGGATGATGCCGAAGACATCACCATGCTCACGGCCGCGGTGGTACTTCGCAAGCTCTGACACGAGCACGCGATCCAGGCCGATCGCCCAGGCATCGCGTGCAAGCTCCCGGATCAGGTCATCCGTTCGGTCTCCAGCCTGGCCAAAGCAGAGAGCACGACGCTTTGCCGGAAATGCTCGGGCCATGTCGAAAAGCGCCGACATGGCTGCCGGGTTGTGTGCAAAGTCAATGAGAACGTTGATGCCATTCAGGTCGAAAATATTGCAGCGCCCGGGGTTTTCGTCCTGTTGCATCGTTGTCAGTCCGGTACGGATATCGCTGAGCGAGACACCAAGGCACCACACAAGAGCAGCCGCTGCCAGGGAATTCGCGATATTGTGGCGCGCAGCGCCACCCAGGGTGATAGGGATCTCGTGACTTCGGCAAAGCAACGAGCGCGCGCCATTCTCGATCTTCAGTAGCTCGTCCCCGTCCAGCACAAAGGCCGCGCCGCCGGTCGCCACATGTGACGTCACGACGTCGTCGTCAGCATCCAGGCTGAACCAGACAATCTCACCTTTATAGCCTTTCGCCTTTTCTACGAGGCGCCAGTCGTCGGCGTTCAGCACGAGTCGACCCGACTCCCTGACGGCACGACTGACAACCCACTTGATAGCGAGCAACTCGTCGAGATTGCGCGACCCGAAGTCGCCGAGGTGGTCTTCGCTGATATTGGTGATCAGCGCCGCAGCCGCGCGCTCTACGCCAAGACCCCGGCGTAACAAGCCGCCGCGCGCCGTTTCGAGAATTGCCGTGTCTACCTCTTTCTCACGCAGCACCGCGCGGGCGCCACCGGGCCCGGACCAGTCGTCCCGATCGATGATGCGTTCATTGACTGCAATCCAGTCAGTCGAACTCACGCCGACGTTGCGTCCCGCCGCTCGCAAGATGTGTTTTGCGAATCGCACCGAGGTGGTCTTGCCGTTGGTGCCGGTGACAATACCGATCGGAAGATCGGTAAAACTGTCCCAGTCGGGTGCATCAGGAATCTCGCGCACGGGCCAGGTCTCCGAACCAGCGCCAAGTCCGATCGACACCTCATCGTCATCCCAGAGCAGAGTCTTGCCGCGGGCCGCCGCTTCGTCGCGTAGCCACATGAGTTCGACGTTTGCCTCATCCGCCGCAGATTTCTGCAGGGTGGCCAGCGCCTCGTCAAAGTCGGGTTCGTCTTTTGACGCGCCGAGCTCAAATGCACTTGCCGCCCAGGCCCATTCATTGATTTCCGAAGCCGCGTAAAGCTGGTCTACCGGCGCGGAGAACGCCAGGCTGATACCACCCTGCAGTTTGACGGATGCGAATTCGGCCGAAGGCCAGTCGAGCGCCTCGAGCATCCGCCCGACATTGTCCGCCCAGACCGGGACGAGCCGATCGGCCTCGTCAGGGCTGCACGCAACATCGAGAATAGAACCCGGTGAATCGAAAATTACGTTGGGTCCGGTCAGTCTTCGCGCGTCGATGAACTCCATAGGTCGCGTCAGTCGCCTTCTTCACGTGCGATGCGCACGCCGCGCTCGTCGCTGATGATCTCGAGGTCAGCATCCAGCTCGAAGCCTTCAAATTCGGGCAAATTGATCGAGGTGGCCGACTTCTTGCCGCCATTATTGACCCGTGCGCCGGAGTTGAAGTAGATGATCTGCTTCCAGGTGCGCTTGACGTTGTCGCCCAGGACAAGAATGAGGTCGCCCGTCTCGGCCATCTCGAGCGCGCGCCTGTTTGCTTCCTGTTCGTCGGGAACGACTTCGATCTGGTCGGTCGAAACGCCTTCCTCAAGCAGCTTGTTCTTGAGCATGACCGCGACCTCATCAGTGCCTCTGCCACGACGGTTGTCGTCGCAACGGCAGATGAAATGATCAAAGCTGCCGGCCGCGATCCGGGCAATTTCACGGATGTCCTCGTCGCGACGATCGCCCGGCGCCGACAGCACAACGATGCGCTTGCCTTCGGTATCGAAGCGATCCACGAGATCGCACATCGCTTTGACCGCCGCCGGGTTGTGCGCGTAGTCGAGGATCACGCGGAACGGATGCTCGTCGTAGATATTCATGCGGCCCGGCGCCTGGAAGTACGTCGAGTCAAATGTGCGCAGGCCGTGTCGAATGTCCTCAAGACTGACGTTCATGTTGTAGGCCAGCGCAGCGGCGAACATCGCGTTTTGCACGTTGTGCAGCGCCCGACCTTCGATAGTCGCGGGAATCAGGTGCGTCCAGACGAGGGGCGTATGTGATTCGTTATCGTAAATCGTAATGAGATGACCGTTCATGCCCTGCTCGAGCACGAAAGCCTGGCCGCCGGCCTGGATGTGTTTTTTTACCAGCGGGTGGGCAGGGTTCATCGTGACGTAGGAGATCTTGTCAGCATCGGTGTGATCGGCCATCTGCAGACACAAGGGATCGTCCGCGTTCAGCACCGCCGCGTCTGTCGCAATCTCGATCGGAATTCGTTTCACCTCGCTAAGCTGCTCGAGCGTATCGATACCGCGTAGCCCGAGATGATCAGCCGAGACGTTGATACAACCGGCGACGTTGCACTCCTGGAAACCCAGGCCACTGCGGAGCATGCCGCCACGTGCCGTTTCCATGACGGCTGCATCGACGGATGGATCGCGGAGGATCATGTGTGCCGAAACAGGTCCGGTCATGTCGCCCGGAACGGAGAGTTTGCCGTCGATGTACACACCGTCAGTCGACGTCAGCCCAACCGTCTTGCCCGACATCTTGAGGATGTGTGCAAGCATGCGCGAAGTCGTCGTCTTGCCGTTCGTGCCAGTGACGGCCGCAATCGGGATGCGGCTCGGCTTGTCAGGCGGAAACAGCATGTCGATTACGGGGCCCGCAACGTCACGCGGTGTGCCTTCACTCGGCGCCACATGCATGCGGAACCCCGGGCCGGCATTCACTTCGCAGATGCCGCCGCCCGCTTCGCGGTAGGACTCCGCAATGTCTTTCGTGAGGAAATCGACACCGCCAATGTCGAGGTCGATAGCGCGGATCGCTCGAATCGCCATCTCGCGATTGTCCGGGTGAATAACATCCGTCACGTCGATCGCAGTGCCACCCGTTGACAGGTTTGCCGTCGAACGCAGGTATACGATTTCTTTCTTTTTCGGCACGGTGCTGCGATCGTAGCCGAGCTTCTCCAACAGGCGATCTGCCTGGTGATCGAATTCGAGGCGTGTCAGAACCTTTTCATGGCCAACGCCACGGCGCGGGTCCTCATTCACGATTTCGACAAGTTCTTCAATCGTGTGTTTGCCGTCGCCAACCACATGTCCCGGCACGCGCTTGGCGGCAGCGACGAGCTGGCCGTTTACAACCAGCAGGCGGTGGTCAAAGCCTTCGATGTAACTCTCGACGACGATCGTGCGGCCATGTTCGATCGCTTTCTCGAAGCCGACTTCGACTTCCTCGGAAGTCCGCAGGTTGATTGCTACACCCCTGCCGTGATTGCCGGCCAGCGGCTTGAGCACGACGGGATAGCCAATGCGCTCTGCTGCGCGAACCGCGTCGGGCGCCGTGCGCACGATCATCTGTTTCGGTACCGGCAGCCCGAGGTCACGCAGGATCTCGTTGGTCTCTTCCTTGTCCGAGGCCAGTTCAACGGCGATGTTACTGGTGCGGCCTGTTGTCGTGGCCTGGATGCGCTGCTGGTAGCGACCGTGGCCAAACTGCACGAGGCTGTATTGATTCATGCGCAGCCACGGAATGTTGCGCTCCTCGGCGGCCCTGACAAGCGACGCCGTACTCGGCCCGAACTCACGGCGCTGAGCGAAGCGAATAAAGCGATCGCGTTCCTCGGCAAAATCCCAGTCCTTAGCTGGTGCGCCGTCGAACTTCAATTCGTCCGGCAAGAGCCAACCCAGGAAGTCCAGGGCAAGCTTGCCGGCTTCGCGCCCGACAGTAGCGTCCTTGTACTGGAACACCATGTTGTAGAAACCGGGACGACCATCGATCGAGCGCGTACGCCCAAAGGTGACGTCCGAACCCGCCACTACCTGCAGTTCGATCGCGACATGTTCCATGACATGGCCGAGCCACGTGCCCTCGCCCTCGCGCAGGCGGCGCACGAAACCGCCAGGTTCCTTGTAGGAACAGCCATGCTCAAGCAGGCCTGGCAGTTGTTCGAGCAGCGCACCGATGTAGTCCTCGCCCAGCCTGACCGTCGGCCAGCTCTCGAGGTCGCCGAGATCCAGTATATGGCGGATAACCGGGAAACGGGCGTACAGGTTCGGCCCGACGTAAACATTGGTGCTTTCTATTCTCATTGTGCAAATGCCTCGCGCGATTCGATCTCGAAGCGGCCGCCCGCGACAAGGATGTGCAGTCTGACGCCGATCAGGCTCACCGGTTCGCCACGGCGTGCCTTATCCATCGAAGAATACTTCAGATCGCTTGGGTCGATAAGCGTGATGCCCCCAGTGCCGACGACCTCAAGCTCGTCGCCCGGCTTGATAAATGCAGCCGTGTCTTCGTCCAGGCCGAGCCCGACCGCGAATGGATTGTAAGCCAGCGCTGTCAACAAGCGGCCCAGGCGGTCGCGTTGCCGGAAATGCTGATCGATGATGAAAGCATTCGTCAGGCCGAGGCCCGGTGCCATGTTGACCATGTCCGGACTCGGCGTGCTGCCTTCGTGCCCGCCCGCGATCATGTGTTCCGGCATGAACGCGGCGCCGGCCGACGTGCCGGCAACGTGCATGCCGTCGGCATGGCGGCGGCGGATCGCCTGCGCGATGGCCGTGCCGCCGATCGTCGTAGACAGACGCAACTGGTTGCCGCCCGTCATAAACACGCCGTCGCATTTGTCGATGTACTGGAGATCATCGTCCGACTGACAGTCTTCGCGCGTAACAAAATGCAGCACCTTGGCGTGCTTCACGCCAAGCTTGCGAAACAGTTTCTCGTAATTACGGCCCGTGTCCTCAAGTTCGGAGGCGGTCGGAATTATGCCGATGCGCGCATCCTTGCCGCCGCAGACGTCGACAAAACGGTCGAGAATCTCAGGATTATTCAGTTTTTCCTCGGCGCCACCGATCGGGATGATGTAGCCGCGATCGGTACCATCGACATTGTTTGCAGGGCTCATTATTGCCTCGGCGGAGACTCGGGGGGGAAAAGGGCGAGTATTTTACACAAGAAACGGGCACATCCTGCCACTAATGCTGCAAAATACTGCCCGTGAATAAAACTAAGCTACCGCTGGGGCGAGAAACCGACTATCCGCAGAAGTACTCACCGGAGGTGCTTTGCCCGATCGCGCGCACCGGGGACCGTGAGCAGTTCCGGGGCGTCGATATCTGGAATGCCTGGGAACTG
>Ga0316191_10001097_pt1 | contig 18618 bp, 19 predicted proteins | sample Eddworburr2cm_MG_FD_204928 | JGI IMG/M metagenome (GOLD analysis project Ga0316191, IMG submission 204928) | Coastal sediment microbial communities from Maine, United States - Eddy worm burrow 2 cm | ecosystem: Environmental > Aquatic > Marine > Coastal > Sediment | place: USA: Maine...
GGTCATATTCATCACCAGCACAGTGCCGTTGAACTTTTGAACCGCAGGCCGTGCCAGAGCGGAAAATTCTTGCATCTTTTCCATATTGTGCGCCCGTATATGCGCAATGAGGTAGGCTTTCGGCATGTCAGTGATCCTCAACAGATGGATAAAATCAAAACAAACAAGTTGCCGTCAGGCGTTTTGCCTGAGTCACGCAAACCTGCGTTTTATAAAACCGACCAAGCCGAGCGCGCCCAGCATCAGGGGTAGCGAGGCGGGCAGGGGTACGACACCGTCAGGGCCATCAGGCGTTGTTACGGTGACTCTGATGTCGCCGCTGTTGTCTTCGGAATTTGAGTCCCAAGCAAAGAGCGAAAGCACACCAGCATTGGCGGCAGTTCCGTCGAAACTTGTACCGATGGAGAAGAAGTTACCATCACCAATACGCCCGACCAAAGTGCCGAAAAGCGCGCTAAGATCGCTAGTTACATAGTTCGAAAACCCGGTTAATCCGTCTGCGTTTCCGGTTCGCGTTGGCTCTGAAGAAGAGCTAAGTCCCAGTGTCCAGGTATCCGTTTCATCCGCCGAGATTTGAAACGCATCACCTGCGTCAAAGGCAATACCGGTATTCAGACCTGAACCTGTCCCATTGCTATAAGAATCAAATTCTGCAGAAACAACAAAGCTTAAGGATGCCGCAAATGCAGCTCCGGGAAGACATGCGACGCAGGCGGTCAAAAAGATTTTCATACCAGATCTCCAAAGGTCAAACAGGGGTTACCTGAAAATTTCGCGCTTATTCCCAACAGCGTAGCAAACAATCTGTTTCCAGACTACGCCTAAACTTGGGGATCACGGGCAAAGCAAAAACGCCCGACACCTTTATCAGGTCATCGGCGCATAACTGCAGGAGACAGCGGATCAGCAAAGCGCCCAATCCGCGAGATAGATCTCCATCAGGGGGTTCTGGTAGAGCATGAACAGCGCCGCTGTAATCAAAGCTGCCATCATAATAACGAGCAACGCGCAGTATGATATCCCGCTCATGCTGCGGCCCGCCTTTGGGCTAATGTGCGTTCAGTAATCGGCCAGTTCAGAAGTGCGGCAATCAAGCTCAGCGCAATTGCGATGCCCCACGCCATATCATAGCTGCCCGTAGCGTCATAAAGCCAGCCCCCCATCCATCCGCCTGCGAACGACCCCAGTTGGTGTGCAAAGAAAACGATGCCGCCGAGCATGGACATATGCTTGACACCAAAGACTGCCGCGATGGTGCCATTGGTCAACGGCACGGTAGACAACCAGAACAGCCCCATCAGTGCGCCGAAGATATAGGCAGACGTTGCGGTCACAGGAAGCAGGACGAAAGCGGCAATCACTGCCGCGCGCCCAAGATATATCCACGTCAGCAGCATTGGTTTGCGGTGCCGCCCGCCCCAAAGGCCCGCATAATAGGTGCCTGCAATATTCACGAGCCCGATCAGAGCCAGCACCGTAGTAGCCACGCCGCTGCCGATGCCTTCATCCGCCAGAAAGGCGGGCAGGTGGACGGCGATGAACACGACCTGAAAGCCACAAGCAAAGAACCCAAGTGACAGCAGCCAGAAATCACGCGTGCCAAAAGCGTCGCGTAAAGCGCGCGAAAACGTGACATCTTCTTCCACCGATGCCGGTTTGGCCGGCGTGTTGCGTATTCCAAAAGCCAGCGGGACCATGGCCAGCGTCAGACCTGCAAGGACAATCAACGCGGTTTGCCATTCAAACACCGTGATGAGCCCAAGGCTGAGCGGCAGCATGGCAAACTGCCCGAATGAACCAACAGACATTGTGATCCCCATCGCCAGAGACCTTTGCTGCGGTGTAACAAGACGGCTGATGGCACCAAAGATCACCGGAAAGGTTGTACCCGACAGGCCCAGCCCGATCAGAACACCTGCACCTAAAATGAAGACCGTCTCGCCCGCGACTTGCGACATCATATACAGGCCGAGCCCGTACAGAACCGCACCTGCGGCGACCACTGGTTTGGCCCCGTAGCGGTCGGCGATCATACCGGTAAAGGGTTGGCTGGCCCCCCAGACGAGGTTTTGGAGCGCGATGGCAAAGGCGAAGGTTTCACGCCCCCAGCCCTGATCCATTGTCACCGGTTGCAAAAACAGCCCAAAGGCATGACGCACCCCCAGCGAGACAAGCAAGATTAGAGAACCGCAAACCAGCGCCACCACAACTCCATGCCATGCGCCAACAGTAGTGTTGTTCATTGGGATGTTTCCTTGTCTTGAGTTTCCGGATCAAAGGCGCGCTCCAGCGTACCAAGGAGGTTGTCGAGATCCACACCAAGCAACACTTTCATCTCAGTCTGAGCCTGCGCCCAAAGTGGAACCGCCCGCGCCAGCGCTGTCTTCCCGGCTGGTGTCAGCGCCACGCGGCGTGCCCGTGCATCCTTGCCCGAGGGCAGCGCCAGCAAGCCCTGGCGTTCCAGCACCTTGAGGTTTCGGCCCAGCGTGCTCCGATCCAACCCGACAAGTTCGGCCAAGCTGCTAATAGACGCATTTGGGTGCGACTCGATCCGGCGTAGCAGGCGGAACATCGTCACTTTCAGGCCAGAGGGTGCCAGCGCTTTGTCATAAAGGGCGGTGCTGGCTTGGGCAGCTTGGCGCAAAGAGGTGCAGATACACTTGTCATTCATAATTTACGGGTATATACCCATAAAAATATTCGGGCAATGTATAAAATGAATTAGCCATAACGGGGCCTGGCCACAGCGGGCCAGAGAGGAAAGAGATGACATCCAAATCACTCATCATAGGTGCTGGCGCAGGCTTGTCGGCGTCGCTTGCCCGTACATTGGCCGACCGCGGGCATACTGTCATTCTTGCAGCGCGCGATACGTCTGATTTGTCGGAGCTTGCAAACACTACCGGTGCCGTATTGGTGGATTGCGACGCAAAAGACCGCGATGCCATGGCCGCTTTATTTGAACGGGTGGATGCAGTTGATGGTACATTGGACGTGGCGATTTATAACCCCAGCGCCCGAACCCGCGGCCCCATTCACGAAGTTGACCCCGAAGCGGTTCAGCAGGCCATCATGGTAAGCGCCTTTGGGGCGTTCCTGATGGCGCATCACGCCAGCCAACGGATGCTAAACGCGGGTCACGGTACGATGCTGTTCACGGGTGCGTCGGCAGGTGTTAAAGGATTTCCAAATTCTGCCGCTTTCGCCATGGGTAAATTTGCTTTGCGGGGCTTGTGCCAATCCCTGGCGCGTGAATTGCATCCTCAAAACATCCACGTTGGCCACGTTATTATTGATGGGGGTATTTCTAAGCTGCCCCAAAATATGCAGAAGGCCGATGCGGATAACCTCGATACCACGCTGGACCCCGACAAAATCGCAGAAAGCTATATGCATTTGCTGGATCAACACCGGTCTGCTTGGTCATGGGAAATTGAGCTGCGGCCTTGGGTCGAACGCTTTTGACCCCCGGAGACGTGACATGGCAATGCGGCATCATGCCCATCGCAACGAGCGACCGCTGAACGACAAGTGATTTAGACATTCACAGTCGCCAGTGATCGTCTCTGCTTCTACTAACCGTGTTGCCCGCGGCGCTCGTTAGAAATCGAGATTTGCAACACTCAGCGCATTTTGCTGGATGAATTCGCGCCTTGGCTCAACCACGTCGCCCATCAGCTTTGTAAACAAATCGTCAGCTTCTGCCATGTCATTTACTTTGACCTGCAAGAGCGTCCGCGCATCGGGGTCCAGCGTTGTTTCCCACAGCTGATCTGGGTTCATCTCGCCCAGACCCTTGTAGCGCTGCAATGACAGGCCTTTTTCGCCCTCTTGCAGAATAGCATCCAGCAGATCCATAGGTCCGTTAATCAATTGCGTACGGTCCTTGCGTACCAGCGTGGCCGGCAAATTGTAGACCTCTTGCAAGTGCTGCGTGAAAGACCCGCTGCGGTTTGCTTCGCCGCCGCGCAGGATGCGACCGTCCAATGTGCGCACCTCTTCCACGCCGCGCAGGATGCGTGCCAAACGGATACCATGGTCTTGCGTGATCCGCCCCTGCCAGCCTTTTTCATATTCCAATGCAATCAGATTAAGACGTGCCGCAACCTTGTCGGCAACGCCCTGCAAGTCAGCATCTACAGCGCCCGGTGCAAAGGCACCGGCTATGGCAGCCTGTTCCAGAATGTGGCGCGGGTAAAGCGTCGGGAACGCATCAAGTACGCGGCGCATCTGGCGCGCCATATCCACGACGCGTGCAAGGTCAGCGCCGACGATCTCTTCACCATTGCCCTGGCGCAGCATGGCGCCATCGATGCCCTGTTCAATCAGGTACTCTTCCATGGCGGTTTCGTCTTTGAGGTAGACCTCGGACTTTCCGCGGCTCACTTTGTAAAGCGGCGGTTGTGCAATATAGAGATGCCCTTTTTCGATCAGTTCAGGCATCTGACGGTAGAAGAACGTTAGCAACAGCGTTCGGATGTGCGCGCCGTCAACATCAGCGTCCGTCATGATGACAATCTTGTGATAGCGCAGTTTTGAAATATCAAATTCATCGCGACCGATGCCGGTGCCCAAGGCCATGACAAGGTTGCCAATCTCCTGACTGCCCAGCATCCGGTCAAAGCGGGCACGTTCCACATTCAGGATTTTACCCTTGAGCGGGAGGATCGCCTGCGTCTGGCGATCACGCCCGGTCTGCGCCGATCCACCGGCGCTGTCGCCCTCGACAAGAAACACTTCGGTCTTGGAGGGGTCTTTTTCCGAACAGTCCTTCAACTTTCCGGCAAGAAAGTTAACGTCCATCGCGGTTTTGCGCCGCGTCAGATCGCGGGCCTTGCGTGCCGCTTCTCTTGCATGGGCTGCTTCGATGATCTTGCCAACAACGATCCGCGCCTCATTTGGGTTTTCCTCAAACCATTCGGACAGCTTTTCATTCATCAACCCTTCCACTGCGGGACGGACCTCTGACGACACCAGCTTGTCTTTTGTCTGGGAAGAGAACTTGGGATCGGGCACTTTCACCGACAACACGCATGTCAGACCCTCGCGGGCGTCGTCACCGGTAAAGCTGACCTTTTCCTTGCGTGCGATGCCGGAAGCCTGTGCATAGTTATTGATCGTGCGCGTCAACGCGCCCCGAAAGCCCGCCATATGCGTGCCACCATCGCGTTGCGGAATGTTGTTTGTAAAAGGCAGGACGTTTTCATGGTAGCTGTCGTTCCACCACATGGCGACCTCAACACCGATATCGTCTTTCTCACCGGTAATGAAAATCGGCTCTGGCATAACTGAGGTCTTGGAACGGTCAAGGTATTTAACAAACTCCTTAACGCCGCCTTCGTAAAAAAGCTCGGAACGCAAGTGTTCAGCAGGGCGTTCGTCGGTCAGGATTATCCGCACCCCGGAGTTCAGAAATGCCAGTTCCCGCAGTCTCTTTTCAAGCGTTTCAAAAGAGTACTCCAGATTTGAGAACGTATCGGTCGACGCCATAAAACGGACTTCGGTGCCGGTGCGGTCGGTATCTCCTACGACTTCCAGATGTTTGGTTGTAAAACCGCCCTCAAAACGCGCGACATGTTCTTTGCCCTCGCGCCAGATGCGCAGCTCCAGCCAATCTGAAAGCGCATTCACAACCGATACGCCAACACCGTGCAAACCACCCGACACCTTGTAGGAATTGCTGTCGAATTTACCACCCGCGTGCAATTGGGTCATGATGACCTCTGCGGCTGACACGCCTTCTTCTTCGTGGATACCGACAGGAATGCCGCGCCCGTTGTCGCTGACAGAAACAGAGCTATCGGCGTGAATAGTGACGAATACAGCGTCCGCATGACCCGCTAAAGCTTCGTCAATGCCGTTATCGACGACCTCATAGACCATATGGTGCAGACCGGATCCGTCATCGGTATCTCCGATGTACATTCCGGGGCGTTTTCTGACAGCCTCTAACCCTTTGAGAACCTTGATAGAACTCGCGCCGTAGTCTTCAGAATTTTGCTCGCTGTCGGACATGTCGTCATACCTTCTTAATTTCTTGTATTTATACGGTTTTTCAGACCCGTTGTCACGCAACGGACACAAGATTTTGTGTTAAAGTACGGGGATCAACACACCAACAAGAATAAGCAACAGCCCGGAGATGATATTGATCCGGCGCAGAGTGTCCGGCCGGGTGACAAAGCCCCGCAAATGCCCGACACAGGCCGCCAGGATCAGATTACCGATCAGGGGCACAATGACCGAGGCTGCAATAATAAGCGTGATGTCAATTCCAGTGACGCCCCGCAGATCGAAAAACCCCGGTAGCACACCGATATAGAAAAGCACCGCCTTGGGATTACCCAAGATCGCAATTAAACCGGCCAAAAATCCGGGCCAGACCCCCGGCCGGGTCAATCGGCTGTCGGTACTGATGCGATGACGCGCATGGCGGATCAGCATCATGCCCATAAAGATAAACACGCCGCAAGCCACCCAACGCAGAACGACCATGAACACGTCAAAGACCGAGACAATCCACGAAATGCCAAGCACGGCAACAAGCGGCCACAGGATGTCACCCACCGCCACGCCAAACGCCAGTGGCCAGGCAGCCCTAAAACCACCTGAAAGCGCACGTGCCATCAATGCCAACCACACCGGACCCGGCGTCAGGAACAATATCACCAAAGCCACCGCATAAAGCAGCAGATCGCCACCCGAAATGGTCACCCTTCTTGTACGCCTGAAGCGCCTTCTGTTTCGGTCACCTCAAAAAACTGAGCACGATCACCGATGGCCGAAAAAAGCTCCTTCTCGGTACCTGTCATCCACGCCTGAGCACCCAAAGCCACGATTTCATCGTATAATGCTGCACGCCTTGCTGCATCCAGATGTGCTGCGACCTCATCCAGCAGCAACAGCGGCGCGGCCCCGAAACTCGCCGACAGCGCCCGTGCATTCGCAAGGATCAGTGACACCAAAAGCGCTTTTTGTTCGCCGGTGGAACAGTCACTTGCCAAAACGCCCTTTGCCGCGAATGTACCAATCAGATCAGCACGATGCGGGCCGATCAACGTACGCCCTGCAGTCAGGTCGCGGCTGCGGTTGTCGGCAAGGACCAGTTTTAGATCCTCCACTGTATCCGGCAGATCGGTCTCGGGGTGGACAAGTTCAAGATCTGCTGTCGGAAACGCCGTTGCTGCATTGCTTTGCGCCGCACTGAGTTCTGCCAAGGCAGCCCTTCGATTGCGGTCAATCGCGACGCCGGCCTCGGCCATCTGCGCCTCAAGCGCCAGATACCAAGACGGCTCGCGCACCATGTCCTTGAGCAGACGGTTCCGTTCCCGCATGGCCTTTTCGTAAGTTAATGTCGCTTCTGCATGGGCAGGCTCGAAACTCAGTGTCATGCGGTCCAGAAACCGACGCCGCCCGTCGGCCCCCTCAATCCACAGCCGGTCCATTGATGGGATCAGCCACAACACCCGTGCAACACGGCCCAGAGCGGTCTGCGCTGCCGCTTTGCCGTCAATCCTGACCTGCCTTGCGCTACCATCCTCTGACCATGTTTCTATCTCGTGACTCTGACCCAGCGACTGCAGTCCGCCTGTTATTTTCCAGCCAACAGCTTCTGGACGGCGTGCCATGTCCTGCGCGCTGGACCGGCGCAAACCCCGCCCCGGAGACAAAAGCGAAACGGCTTCCAGAATATTGGTTTTCCCCGCACCGTTCGGCCCGAAAAGGGCCACAGGCTGTGCCCCTACCTCAAAGCGGACAACACGGTGCGAGCGGAAATGCGACAGGGTCAACGCATTCAGAAAAAGCGGCACTGCGCCCCCTTCCAAATGGATAAAAATACCGCCGCCGGAGGCATTAAATCTTAGACGCGCATCGGCATGACGACATAAACTGCCGAATGGTCATTGCCTTCGCGCATCAATGTCGGATCACCGGACGAGTTGAACAAGAACACGGCGTTCTCACGGTCAACCTGACTTGCGATTTCCAGCAGGTACTTCGCGTTGAACCCGATCTCGAGTCTTTCATCGGCATAGGCGACCGCCAACTCCTCTTCCGCAGCGCCGCTGTCAGGCGCGTTCACGGACAGCACAAGGCGGTCTTCGTCCAATTGCAATTTCACGGCGCGCGATCGTTCTGAACTTACCGTGGCCACGCGGTCTACTGCCTTGGCGAAATCAGCGGCATCCACTTCCAGCTTCCGCGTGTTGCCCTGCGGGATCACGCGGGTGTAATCGGGGAAGGTGCCATCGATAACCTTTGAGGTCAGCGTGATATCGGGTGTCGCGAACCGCACTTTTGTTTCGGATACGGATACGGCAATCTTCATATCGTCGTCGTCGAGCAGTTTGCGCAACTCGCCGACAGTCTTGCGAGGTACAATCACACCCGGCATGTCAGCTGCACCCTCTGGCAGGTCTGCATCGATACGCGCCAACCGGTGCCCGTCTGTTGCCACACAGCGCAGCACACGGCCGCCGTCTGCATCGGAAACGTGCATATAAACACCATTGAGGTAATAGCGCGTTTCCTCAGTAGAAATCGCAAACTTCGACTTGTCGAACAGCCGTCGCAAAACAGGCGCGGGTGCTGAAAAATTAGAATGGTACTCGGACGAGGCCATGACCGGAAAGTCTTCTTTCGGCAGTGTCGCCAAGGAAAAATTAGACCTTCCGGCCTCTACGGTCAGTCGCGCTGTCGCGGGATCAGCTGTTAGGGTGACCAAAGCACCGTCAGGCAGCTTGCGCACGATTTCGTGCAGCGTTGTTGCTGATACTGTCGTAGCACCTGCGCGTTCGACCTGTGCTGGTGCCTTGTCGACAACTTCAATATCGAGGTCGGTGGCGCGGAATGTTACATCGCTGCCCTCTGTTTCGATCAGTACATTTGCCAGAATTGGAATTGTGTTGCGACGTTCGACAACAGACTGTGCCTGAGACACAGCCTTAAGCAGGGCTGCGCGTTCGATGCTGATCTTCATTATGCCACTTCCTAATCCACCGTCGGGATGGGCAAATTACCCTCTTTAGCCGACTTCACAAGCATTTTATGGATTTGTCGTAGGATAAGCGAGGGCCGTCAAGGTCTGCGGCCGCATTCACGGCGCGCAGACCTCATTTTAATTACTCTTCGAGCGCCCGCCGCAAAAGCTCGAGGTCTTCCGCGATCTGGCCGTCCTGAATCTTCAGCTCTTCGATGCGTTTGACACCGTGCATGACGGTGGTGTGGTCGCGCCCGCCAAAGCGGCGTCCGATTTCGGGCAGAGACCGCGAAGTCATTTTCTTGCACAAATACATCGCAACCTGACGGGGACGCGCATAAGACCGCAACCGCTTGGGACCGATCATATCAGACAGACGGATGTTGTAATGATCCGATACCTTGCGCTGAATCTCTTCGACAGTGATTTTACGTTCCGACGCGCGCAAAACATCTGACAGACAGTCCTGTGTGAGTTCCATGCTGATATCGCGGCCAACCAAAGACGCAAAAGCACATAGCCGTGTCAGCGCCCCTTCAAGGACGCGCACGTTGGTTGAAATTCTATGCGACAGGAACTCAAGCACACCGTCCTGAATAACCAGACCGGGGTAGTTCTTGCGTTGCTGTTCGACCTTGCTTTGCAAAATTCCCAACCGCAATTCATAGTCGGTCGGATGCAGGTCGACCACCAGCCCACACTGCAAGCGTGATTTGACTCGTTCTTCCATGTCCTTGATTTCGCCGGGCGCCCGATCACCTGAAATGATGATTTGCTTGTTCTGATCGACCAGAGCGTTGAAGGTGTGAAAGAATTCTTCCTGTGTACTGTCTTTGCCTGCGATGAACTGAACATCATCGACCATCAAAACATCGACCGATCGGAAGATTTCCTTGAAATCCATCATTTTACGGTCACGCAAAGCCTGTACAAAGCGGTACATGAACTGTTCCGCAGATAGATACAGTACATTGAGATCAGGGCGACCCTGACGCAGCTCGTGCGCGATTGCATGCATCAGGTGCGTTTTGCCCAGCCCGACGCCGCCGTACAGAAACAGCGGATTGAAAGTCACGGGTCCGCCTTCGGCAACGCGTTTCGCGGCAGCATGTGCCAGCTCGTTCGGTTTGCCGACGATAAAATTATCAAAGGTAAAGCGGGCGTCCAGAGGTGCAGTCGAAAGATTGTTTCTTGCTGGCTTTGGCGCTTCCGCTTTTATTTCGGGCTTTTCGGATTGGACAGGCTTTGCGCCGCCGTTCACATGTGCAGGTACAGCAAAGCGCAGACGTCTTACGTCAGGGACTTCGGCGCGCAGTTCATGCAAAATCAGATCGGCAAAGTTCTGGCTGACATAGTTGCCCAGAAAACTTGTCGGAACATCCAATGTCGCGACACCATCTTCGGATTTGCAAAATTCTATCGGCTCAATCCAGTGTTTGTAATTGTTCTGCCCTACCGTCTTGAGCAAACGCTGCCTCAGTTGCCCCCATTTTTCCTTGGTCATATTCTACCCGCGATCCTCTTTGTATTTCCAATTGTGCCGGCACCTTTTTCGGTTTTCCGACACCCCCAAAACCCTCAATCAGACACACGTCGATTGTCCCCTCCCTGAACAGAGAAAGGCGTCGTCCGTCGGACACTTTTTACGAAAGACCCCCGACTTTGATTTTCGTGCGGCTTAAAATCAGCCGTACACCGGATCAAGTCGGGTCGCCCCAAACGTACTCGTATAATGACAGGGCAAAACGGTGACAAAGCAACGCCTGCAGACTGACAGCAAGATGAAACCATCCTGCCCAGTTCCTGTCCCATTTAACCGGCGCAACCCGGTCAGAGTACAGGTCCTGTCCCCCCATGCGAAATGAATCGCACCGTCTTGGTAGCAACTTCGCAGGCGAGGTCGCAACCTATCTTCATTCTTGACTCTGGGTATTTGGAAAAAGAATCTCTTTCGGCTGAAGAGAGTCTCAAAAAGGCATAAAAAAAGCGCCACTTTCGCGGCGCTTTGTTAACGATAAGCCAACTATGCTTAACCGAGTGCTTTCACCCGTGAAGACAGACGCGACATTTTCCGCGATGCAGTATTTTTGTGGAATACGCCTTTTGTGACGCCGCGCATCAGTTCTGGTTGAGCTTCGCGAAGCGCTGCCGATGCCGCTTCCTTGTCACCAGAAGCAATGGCTTCTTCGACGCGACGCAAGAACGTGCGGATGCGCGAACGACGGGCTTTGTTAACTTGAAAACGAGCTTCGTTCTGACGGGCGCGTTTTTTTGCTTGGGGCGAATTTGCCATGCGTGAAAAACCTTTTCCTGGGTTTGGTGTCTCTGTTCAAATGCGACGGGCAAACCCAATTAAGACGGAGTACCATCTATAGGTGATTCTAGCCTGAGCGGGCTGCACGCGCATGTCTGGCGCGGTCTATAGGGTAAACAGTATGCGATTGCAAATCCCAAACTTGCAGAAGGATCACGCCGCGAAAAGTACAGTATTCCGTCAGGCTTACTGGCGATTAATCAGCGTCGCGCTGGATCATGCGCAAAACGACATCGCCCTCTGCGTTTGAAAGGGCCAGATCAATGCCGTCACGTTCAAACAGACGCGCCGACATCAGCGCCATGGTAAAGTCGAATTCTTGCTGCGAGATGTCTGGCGGGCAGGCCATTCTTGTCATCGCTGCGGGGCTGAACAGGATCGCATCTTCGTTGGTCACAAAGGATCCACTGAACCTGTTACAACCGCCACTGCCAAAATATTGTCCGTCCGCGTCAAACTGCAGAAAAATGTCTGCCACCGGCGTAAAGCTCTCGCCGTTTAGTTCGGCGGGGCCCCATTCACTACCGGGTAGCATTTCAGCAGACACGGAGGTTCCGACCATAACAGCTGCCACGAAAGCAAATTTCTTCAGAAATGAATTCATCGACGTACATCCCCTATGATCTTTTATGGTTAACGGTCGCGGAACTGCGCCTCGCGTTTTTCGACAAAAGCTGTCATGCCTTCTGACTGGTCTTCGGTGGCGAACAGTGAATGGAACATGCGACGTTCAAACAGCAAGCCTTCGCGCAGGGTTGTTTCATAGGCGCGGTTCACCGCCTCTTTGACCACCATGACCGATATCATCGATTTCTCGGTAATCTTCTGGGCCGCACCATGCGCTTCTTCCAGTAGCTTCTTGCACGGTACAACGCGGCTGACGAGACCTGACCTTTCAGCTTCTTCGGCATCCATAAAGCGACCGGTCAAATTCATGTCCATTGCTTTGGATTTACCGACGATGCGGGTCAGGCGTTGTGTCCCGCCCAAACCTGCGACAACACCAAGGTTGATTTCAGGTTGGCCGAATTTTGCGGTGTCCGAACAAATGATAAAGTCGCACATCATAGCCAGTTCGCATCCACCGCCCAACGCATAGCCTGAAACGGCAGCGATGATCGGCTTGCGGATGCGCATGATCTGGTCGGTTTCGTCGGTAAAAAGATCACCCGAGAAAACATCGACAAAGCTTTGATCTTTCATCATCGCGATATCGGCACCGGCCGCAAAGGCCTTTTCCGAACCGGTGATAATAATGCACCTTACCTTGTCATTCTTTTGTGCCGCAGTCAGCGCATCTGAAAGTTCGCGCATCAACTCGCCGTTTAGTGCGTTCAACGCGTCGGGGCGGTTCAATGTGATCTGTGCGACATGGTCTTCCACGTCCACGATGATCGTCTCATAAGCCATGTAGCGAGCTCTTTGTTGTTGACCTGAGTTGGCAGTGAATACCACTCAATCGCGGCGGTTCAAGCTATCTTTGACATTGCGGGCAATAGAAAGAGGACCGGCCGGACTGAACAATGCGCTTGATGACGCAGGGGCAATCAGGCGTGCGACAAGAGTGCGCTTCGCGTCCATATACGTCAAAGCTATGCTGAAAATATCCAAGTTCTCCATCGGCTTGCCGGAAATCCCGCAAAGATGATCCGCCTGCCTCAATCGCCTCTGACAGCACGTCTCGAATGATCGGAACAAGAGCTTTCACCCGCTGTTTACCTATTTTGCCTGCTTTGCGTGCGGGATGAATTTTTGCGCGAAAAAGCGCCTCGCACACGTAGATATTACCCAACCCCGACACGATACGCTGGTCCAATAGTACCGATTTTACCGGTGAGTTCTTGTTTTCGAAGGCGTGAATCAGATGATCTTCGTGGAAATCATTGCCCAAAGGTTCCGGTCCCAACACAGACAGCAGCTTGTGCTTGTCCGCTGTGGCCGTCTCCATCAGGTCCATTGCCCCAAAGCGGCGCGGGTCGTTGAAGGTCACGCGCGCACCATTCGCCATATGGAAAACGACATGGTCATGTTTTTCTGGGGCAGGGTGGGTATGAACGAACTGGCCCAGCGGATCACCCGACACCAGCATCCGTCCTGACATGCCCAGATGCACCAGCAGTGTCTCGCCACTGTCCAGATCGGCGAGGATATATTTCGACCGTCTGCGCAACTGCTCGACTTTTTTGCCCGTCAGTCGCGCGACCATGTCCGGCGGAAAAGGCCACCGCAGATCGGGCCGGTTCACGTCAGCCTGTGCGATCACAACGCCCTCCATCGCGGGGGTCAGGCCGCGCCGGACTGTCTCTACTTCGGGGAGTTCAGGCATTTTCGTTCAGCTTTCTTTCCGCAAGTTCAATAATGTCGCGATGGGTGTCATAGCCCCAATATATTTTCAATCGACTGAACCTTCCAAATCCAAGAAGCGTTGCGCGGCGCTGCATACTATTTGTTATTTCGCTCAGGTTTGTCCACGGCTGGCGCTTGCCGCTCCAGAACACGCCGCGATCAAAAATCTCATGGTCATTCCAGTAAAGCCGCTGCCGAAAGACCCAAACCAAATCATAAAGCCCGACCAAAAACAGCATGCATAGCAGAGCAAGCCCTATGCCGCTGTGTCGGACCGTTGCATCGGGATGCGCCAGCAAAACAAGACACAAGGCGATAAAACAAACAGAGAAGACCAAACGCAGCGCTTTTGCCCAACCGGTGAGCTTGGCTTGCCGGAACACTGTTTCTGTGGCGTGTTGCATTTGCTTTTCGTCCAGACATGTGACCAAAGGACCGCATTGTACCTTGGTCCCTGCGCTCTATAACAAGGACCGAACGGCAAGGACCACAAGAGCCCATGAGCGACAACAACGATAAAACCACCCATTTCGGGTTTGAAACCGTGCCCGAAGGCGAAAAAGCGGGCCGTGTACAGGGCGTTTTTTCATCTGTTGCAAGTAAATATGACATCATGAATGACGTCATGTCGGTCGGAATCCACCGACTTTGGAAAGATGCGATGATGGATTGGCTTGCCCCGCGCGGCGGTCAAAAACTGCTCGATGTGGCGGGTGGGACCGGTGATATCTCGTTCCGGTTCCTCAAACGTGCGGGCTATGGCCACGCGACGGTGCTGGATCTGACGGAATCGATGCTTGTGGAAGGGCGCAAACGTGCCGAAGCCGAGGCGATGGCCGATCAGTTGGACTGGGTGACCGGTGACGCCATGCAATTGCCCTTCGCCGATAATACATTCGACGTCTACACGATCTCATTTGGGATTCGAAACGTGACACGCCCGCAGGAAGCTTTGAACGAAGCCTACCGCGTGCTGCGTCCCGGTGGCCGTCTGATGGTGCTTGAGTTCAGCCAATTGCCAAACCCTGCGATGCAAAAGGCATATGATCTTTACAGCTTTAATGTGATCCCGCGCATGGGTCAGGCGATCGCAGGCGATCGCGACAGCTACCAGTATCTGGTCGAATCGATCCGCAATTTCCCTGATCAAGAGACATTCCTGCGAATGGTGCGCACGGCCGGTTTCGATCAGGCTAAATACCGCAACCTCAGCATGGGCATTGCCTGTTTGCACTCTGGCTGGAAGATCTAAATGCGTGGACCGCATAATATCTGGCGCTTGATCCGAACCGGCGCGACGCTCGAGCGTACGGGGGCTATGAAAGTTGTGCTGGACGCGTTCGAAGCGCCGGCACCTGTTCGGTTTGTGGCGCGCGCGCTGGGTCTACCTTTCCAGTTTTTGGGATACAAAGGCGATCCGTCCATGCCACCGGCGACGCGTGCGCTGACGGCGCTGGGCCCGGCTTACATCAAATTCGGGCAGATCCTGTCGACGCGGCCGGACGTGGTCGGCGATGAGTTGGCGGTACAGCTGCGTGTTCTGCAAGACAAGTTACCCCCGTTTTCGGTGCAAAAAGCCAAGGCCGAAGTGGAAAAAGAACTGGGCGTTTCCGTGGACTCCGTCTTTTCAGAGTTCAGCGAACCCGTCGCGGCGGCCTCTATCGCGCAGGTGCACAAAGCCAAGCTGGCCGACACAGGTGAATACGTGGCGGTCAAAGTCCTGCGTCCGGGCATCGAGAGGGCATTCAACAAAGACGTCGACGCATTCTATCTCGCGGCGCGCATGGTTGATCTTTTTGCACCCGGCGCGCGCCGGTTACGCCCGATGGAGGTTATCGAACACTTCGATGGCGTGGTGCAGGGTGAATTGGACTTGCGGTTGGAATCCTCGGCGGCGTCAGAATTCGAAGCCAATACCAAAGACGATGCCGGGTTCGAACTGCCTCAGATTAAGTGGGACCTCTCGGCCCGTCGGGTGATGACGCTTGGCTGGGCCGAAGGCGTGCCACTGGGCGACAATGCAGCGCTTGATGCGGCAGGCCACAACAGGGTCGATTTGGGCAACCGTGTGCTGCAGCTATTCCTGAACCACGCTCTGCGCGATGGCTATTTCCACGGGGACATGCACCAAGGGAACCTGAAAGTCGCGGCAAACGGCGATATCGTTGCCTACGACTTTGGCATCATGGGCCATATCGATGAATACACCCGCAGAGTTTATGCGGAAATCCTCTTTGGGTTTATTCGCAAAGACTACAAACGTGTCGCAGAGGTCCATTTCGAGGCAGGCTACGTGCCTGCGGGCAAAGATGTCGATGAATTCGCCCGTGCCCTGCGCGCGGTGGGTGAACCGATCTTCGGCATGGATGCGACCAAGATTTCGATGGGCCGGCTGTTGGCATACCTCTTTGAAGTGACCGAACGCTTTGGCATGGAAACACGCACCGAACTTATTCTGCTGCAAAGGACGATGGTTGTGGTTGAAGGCGTCGCACGTTCTTTGAACCCTCAGATCAACATTTGGCAAGTCGCAAGCCCGATTGTCACAGACTATATTTCCAAGTCCATTGGCCCGCGTGCAACGCTAAGAGACTTGGCCAAGACCGCCCGTATCATGGCCCGATTTGGCCCACGTCTGCCGGTTCTGGTCGAAGACGCCTTGATCCGGCAGTCGAACCCATCCCCGCAGCGCAAGCAAAACACGCTTGGCCGTTGGATCTTGGGGGCGATTATACTTGGTCTGACAATCGGCATTTCGGGATCACTGACGCTGATCGCAGTGGACATGATCTTTTTCTGAAGCGTCCCTGTCGGAAGGGCCGGGGCGCATCCGCCCCAGCCTTCTAGAGTCGCGTCAGAGCCGTTCGATCGCGAGCGCAATCCCTTGACCACCGCCGATGCACATCGTCACCAAACCACGTTTTCCACCGGTTCTTTCAAGCTCGTACAGGGCTTTGAGCGTAATGATTGCACCCGTGGCGCCAACGGGGTGGCCCAGGGCAATGGCCCCACCGTTCGGATTAACCTTGGCAGGATCGAACCCCAGCTCTTGTGTAACAGCCAGTGCCTGTGCGGCAAAGGCTTCGTTGCTTTCGATGACGTCAAAATCCGAAGCCGACAATCCTGTGCGCGCCAGCAGGGCCTGTACCGCGGGGATCGGGCCGCTGCCCATAACTTCAGGGCGGACACCCGCATGTGCGTAGCCCAATACGCGTGCTTTCGGCTTCAGGCCTGCTTTTTCCGCAGCGTCAGCGGTTGCAAGAACGATGGCTGCTGCACCGTCATTAATCCCGCTTGCATTGCCTGCTGTCACAGTGCCGTCTTTCTGGAACACAGCGCGCAGACCTGCCAGTGTTTCAAGCGTTGTAGCCTTGGGGTGCTCGTCGACTTCGAAATTGACCATATCTCTTTTGATACGCACCTCGACAGGCGTGATTTGCGACGCAAAATGCCCACCGGAAATTGCAGCCGCTGCCCTATCCTGACTAAGCATGGCAAAGGCGTCTTGCGCCTCGCGGGTGATGTTATGCTCAGCGGCGACGTTTTCAGCCGTGACCCCCATGTGCCCTGTCCCGAACGGACAATTCAAAGCGCCAAGCATCATGTCGAGCGTTTTGATATCGCCCATTTTCGCACCCCATCGTTGCTGCGGCACGATAAAGGGCGAGCGGGACATATTCTCGGCGCCACCGGCAAGACCAAAGTCGGCATCGCCTAGCATTAGAGACTGAATTACAGACACAATCGCCTGCGCACCCGACCCACACAGCCGGTTCACGTTCATCGCGGGTGCTGTATCCGGCACGCCTGCATTCATCGCGGCAGCACGGCTCAGGTACATGTCGCGCGGTTCGGTGTTGATCACATGACCAAACACGACATGACCGATCTGTCCGCCCTCGACGCCGGATCGCTCCAGTGCGGCTTTGCTTGCTGTTGCCGCCAGATCAATGGGCGGCGTTGCTGCAAGTGCGCCGCCAAATGTGCCGATAGCGGTGCGCGCACCATCTAGAATTACGATATCTTGGGTCATGTTTTCCTCCGGTTCATGGCTGCAAACACTATGCGGCTTGCGGCGGCTCTTGTCAGTAGCGACCTGCAGTCACATCGGCCAGTTGTTGACAGCCTCTCTTATATCGGCAACTTATCCGGGATGACGGAAAATAGTGATGTGATACTTGCGCAATTGCCCACCCGCCTGAAAGAAGCGCGGCGCGCGCAAGGGCTATCGCTGGACGCCGTGGCCAAGCTGTCGGGTGTGTCGCGGTCAATGGTCAGCCAGATTGAACGCGGAGAAAGCAGCCCGACCATTTCCACGCTATGGAACCTGACGCGTGCGTTGCAGGTTGATTTTGCCGGACTGCTGGATGTCGCGACTGCTGCAGCGCAAATCGAGACGCTGCGCGCGGATGAAGTGCCGACCATTGATAATCTTGGTAAAAACGTCCGAATCCGTATTCTCTCCCCTCCGGAAGAGGCTGGCAAACACGAGGTTTACGAGTTGATCTTCTCGCTTGATGGAATGCTGGACAGCAAGCCGCACACGCGGGGCGCACGCGAACATCTGACGGTGATTGAAGGGGTTGTCGACGTGACCAGCGGGACCAGCACACGCCAGCTTCAGGCAGGTGATACGGCGCGCTATCACGCGGACGTGGCGCATTGCATCACCGCTGTTGGCGCTGCTCGCGCGTTTCTTGTCGTGCAGAACGCCTAAATTCCAATATACGGGAATATATCCGTTATACAGTAATTCTGCTATTTCGGAATCGCGTCCGGTATGCTAGAAGTACTGTAAAGGAGACCTGTGTGATGACCCAAGCTTACCTCGCCCATATTGCTGGAACTCTGGACCAGATTGCATCCGAAGGCATGATGAAGCGCGAACGGGCCATTACCTCACCCCAATCAGGCACAATCTCCGTGGGGGAGCGGACAGTCATAAACCTGTGCGCAAACAATTACCTCGGTTTGGCGG
>Ga0316191_10001099_pt1 | contig 18611 bp, 14 predicted proteins | sample Eddworburr2cm_MG_FD_204928 | JGI IMG/M metagenome (GOLD analysis project Ga0316191, IMG submission 204928) | Coastal sediment microbial communities from Maine, United States - Eddy worm burrow 2 cm | ecosystem: Environmental > Aquatic > Marine > Coastal > Sediment | place: USA: Maine...
CTCCGAGCTACGGATGGCAGGCCAATCCTGTCCCTTCCATTTATTCCATCCGGCGTGCTCGGGCCCCATCGGCAAGTCGGCCCTGAGGTGCGGTAGGTCTCCGATGACGACCGCGACCAACTCTCGACGGGTCTGTTCCGTGCGGGGTGGTTTCGACGATGGAAGAAGCACAGGAGAGCAGGTGGACGAGCGCACGTCCCCGGCGACATCGGGCGAGGCCCGCACGCTCCAAAGCCAGGCGAGTTCTTTCTACGCAGCCAGTCGGCGATACCGATGATGGAGTCCTCCGACCATCGGGAACTCAACGATCTTCCCGTGGTCGGGCGGTTCCACCTTCCTCGGCTCCGGGGCGTTCTTCTCGAGCGAGAGATGCGTCCGGCAACTGTGATAGTAGAACAGGCAATCTCGAAGTATGCGGCGCAAGTGATTGTCGTTGAAGACGATCACATGATCGATGCAGTCGCGGCGCAGGGTTCCGATCAGGCGTTCCTCGTAGGGACTTTGCCAAGGGGATCGCGGAGCCGGCTTCACTTCCTTGATGCCCATGTGACCGACACGGCTGGTGAACCCGTGACCGTAGATGCCGTCGCGGTCACGCAGGAGACATCGCGGCGCCGTGTTCCAGGGAAACGCTTCCACGATTTGTTGCGCAGTCCACTTCGCACCGGGAGATTCGGTGACGTTGACATGGACGACCCGTCTCCGGTCGTGGGCCAGGACGACGAAGACGAACAGCACGTTGAACGTCACCGTGGGCACCGTGAAGAAGTCAATGGAGACCAGGTCTCCAACGTGGTTGTCGAGGAACGTCCTCCAGCCTTGCAATGGCGGTTCTCGGTGACGGACCATGTACTTGGAGACTGTGGCCTGAGAGATCTCAATGCCCAGCTTCTGCAGTTCGCCGTGAATCCTGCTGCCGCAGCGCGAGATTCGCAAGGGGCAGCTTGCGGTGGCTTCCCAGGACGGAAATCAGCGTTCTGAACAGCGTTGAAATCATGTAGGCTATGGTGGGTTCGCACGGGCGTAAGTTCAATGGTCTCAAAGCGGACGGCTCTTGTAGGAACCACAGGCGGAATGGGCGGTTGAAATTCCCATCCGATTGACAGCAGCGTGGCGATGCCATTACTGTCGGCAACATGCCAGAATTAAAGGCCCCCGAGCCAGCCGTCGATTTGGCCATCTATACGGGTGCGGCCACAGTTGCCGCCTCGGGATCGCCGACCGGCGATAGCCTCATCCAGGCTGAGCCGCTCTCCCTGGACCGCATCTTCACCATATTTCAGGACAAGTTAACACTTGGTTTGATGGTGCGGTTGCAATGCTGCCGAATTTTCTCATCGCAGTTGTTATCCTGGTTCTTGGCTTCGCGATCGGTTCGATCGCTGGAAAAGTGGCCAGGAAGCTCTTTAGCAAGGCCATCGATTCCACGGTCATCGTCAACCTTCTCGCGGCGATCGTTAAGATCCTCATCATATCGGTCGGTTTCTTCATCACGTTGGACCTCATCGGTCTCCAGAAAGCCGTCGTCTCGCTCCTCGCTGGCGCCGGTATCATTCCCCTCGCCATGGGCTTCGCTTTTCAGGACGTTGCCGAAAACCTACTGGCCAGCCTGCTCATGGGTATTCGCAAGCCCTTCACGCCGGGCAATCTGATCCTATCAAACGGTCAGTTCGGCTTCGTCCAGGCGCTGAACCTGCGCAACACCGTGATTCGTAACTTTTCCGGGCAGATTGTCTACATTCCCAATAAAGAAGTCTTCAGATCAGTCCTCGGAAATTTCTCGGAGACCGGCGAACGCCGCATCGAGATTGACGTCCGCGTCTCCTATGGCGAGGACCTCAAGCACGTCGCTGAAGTTCTCAAGAGTGCGATCGAAGGCATCTCCACGCTGAAAGAAGACAAACCGGTCGATGTCTTCGCTCTTGAATTCGGAGATAGCTCAATCAACTTTTCCGTCCGCTACTGGATCGACTATCCCCCGGACAAGATCGGCTACTTCGATGCGACGGACGCTGGGATCAAGGCGATCAAGGAAGCTTTCGACCGGGAAGACATCCTCATCCCCTTCCCCATCCGCACGCTCGACTTCGATGCCAAAGGGGGTCTCAGTCTTTCGGATTCCATTGGTCCCGTGTTCGCACAGCCCGAGGGGAATTCCAACAACGACTAGGGCGACCGCGTGCAGCGCGTCCTCGATTTCAATTACCGGAGATGCGTTTTCCCCGCGCAGGCTTAAGACCACGGGGGCGGGCGATGTCGAATGCTCGGAGCGACTCAGCGGACTGCTGAAGCACTACCGCAGGGCCGCGTGAGACGAGCTGGTCGCGGTTACGGCTGCGAATGCGGTGGGGAAGGTGTGTCTCGACGAGGCGACGTTCGAGGTTCCTGCGACTCCCGGCACCAAATCGGTCCCTTCGAAATGCCGCAAGTCCGTGCACCGGCAACGGGGTTGGTGGTCGGCGTTATTCTCGGATAGGAAGGGCACCTGGATCTTTGCGCGCAAGCACGTCCCGTGGATCAGCTTTGCCAATGTCCTCAACGGGACCACCGTCGAGACCTCCAACCTCAAGTTCGAGGATTCCCCGAGCGATTACGCCCATCCGACGCAAGAGGCTGACTTCAGACTCGCCTCGCAGGCGCTTCGATCTCGGTCCCGACCCGCAGTCGATCGAGATAGTTCCGGTACGCCCACGAGCGGTCGCGCTTTTTTCCGGTGATCTCGACCAGGACGCCCGCCCTTTCGAGCATCGCCACGGCTCGCCCCGCTGTCGGCTTGCTCGTGCCGAGTTGCCTCATGACGTAGGCTACCGACACGATCGGATGACGAGGGAGAAACTCAAAGAGCCGAACGGTCGCGACGGATGTTCCGGCGTGCTCGAGGACGCGCCTCCGATCTTCCTCAACGAGCGCGAACAGTTCTCGTGCGGAGGACACCGCCTCGTCGGCAATGGTCGCGACACCGTCGAGGAAGTAGTCGAGCCATCCTTCCCAGTCGCCATCGACGCGCACGGCGTTGAGTCGTTGATAGTATTCGTCTCGATGTCGCTTGAAGAAGAGGCTCAGGTAGAGCAGCGGCTTGGTCAGCAGCTTCCAGTGCTCGAGCAGGAGTGTGACGAAGAGCCTGCCGATCCGTCCGTTGCCGTCGAGGTACGGGTGGATGGTCTCGAACTGCACGTGAAGCAAACCGGCTCGCACCAGCGGTGGCAGATCTTCGTCCGCGTGGATGTACTTCTCGAAGGCTGACAAGGCGTCACCGAGAGCGTGCGGCGGGGGAGGAACATAGACCGCATTGCCCGGACGGGTTCCACCAAGCCAATTCTGGGTGCGCCGCACTTCCCCGGGCTGCTTCTCGGCACCGCGGACACCGCGCATGAGCCGCAGGTGCGTTGCGTGGAGCAGCCGAATCGATAGCGGAAGCCCGGCGGGGTCCGCGAGTTGGTTTCGTGCGAAGGTGAGAGCGTCGAGGTAGTTGCAGACCTCTTGCACGTCGGCGTTCGGGGGAGTCGATTCGTCGATCCGCTCTGCTTCGAAGGTCAGGAGGTCGACGAGGGTGGCCTGTGTTCCCTCGATCTGGGAGGACAGCACCGCCTCCTTTCGAACGAAGGCGTAGATGAACCAGTCCAGTGACGGTACCATCTCGCCGGCGAGTTCGAGACGGACGAGAGCTTGCTCGGCCGCCCGCAGCCGATCAGTCAAGGCGCCTTCAATGGCGAGAACGGGCTCGACGGGCGGGAGCGGCAGCGGGATGAAGGCCGCGACTTCCTCGCCACCCACCGTGGTTCGCTCGTATGCGCCTGTTCTCCTTTTTCCCATTGAAAGCCCCTTGTCGGTTGCGGGTCCATTCCCAGAAGGCGTACTGGTCACGAACGCGTTTCTAAGCCCGCAGCCTAGTAACGAATTGTTTACCAGCGCGGAGCATTAGTCAAGGACCCGTTCTTAGCGTTCTGTTCCCCGGTGCCCCTGGAGCCCTTCAATTCCCAATACCATTTGTGGTGTCCTGGATTCGCCGGCGCGACGCGAACGACCGCGGTCGGGGGCCCAGGCGAGAAGCTTCTCGAGTTGCTCGGCGACGACTTGGTACAGGACAGTGTCGTCTGCCCGGCGGGGATCGTAGGCGCTCGTGGCGATGCCCCGGGGAACAACGGAGGCGTCGAGGGACCGCGACGTCGAGCGGTGGCCATGTTGGCTCGCTGAAGGCAGGATCAAGCCCTAATGAGTTGCGGACCGGCAACGCCGATCCGTGAGAATCGGCTGGGCGTCGGGACGCCTGTCCCGCCGCTTGCCACTATCTCTCCACGACTGGGGAGGACTCCAGGGGACTGGAGTTGTCGGGCTTCGCCCGTTTCGTTATGGCGCGCCTCCGGCGCGCTCGGCGACGGCGACTCCTGCCGTCTCCACCATCGCGAAGAATTCGAGCCGCACTCCGCGTCGCCTTGGCCCGGGGGCGGCACGAGCAGCTCCAGGGCGTCCAACGAGGTTCGGGCGGCGTAGTAGGGCCGACCGATCTAGCCCCGGGTCGGCTCCAGGCGGATCTGTCCCGGCAAGGACCGCAGCAAAAGCGCCGAGCGGTCCGTCCGCCCTGCTCGCGCCGAGGAGCTTGTCAAGAAAGGGCAGGAAGGATCCGAGCCGATAGGCGGGACCGGACGGTTTGATTGCGTCCAGCCCCGCCATCCTGGAGGAAGACCGGTTCAGAATCCGGAGCCGCCGGGGCCGCCGCTGTAGCCTAGGCGACGGTTGCCACACCCCAAGGAGTCAACGGGGTCCCCGAAGGCGTCCACCGGGCCACGTTCATGCGGCGTGCTGATGATCGCCTCGAAATCCGCCAGGGATACGAACTGCGGCTCGTACGCGATCCCGTTACCGGAGAGAAGCGCGACGAACGATCGAAGGTGATTCCGGGAACCCTTCATGAGGTTTTGGTAGACGGTTGTGATGTCCTCGTTATCGGTCCTCTCGAGGGCGTCCTGAAGATCCTTGATGTCCAGATCTTCGATGGTAGCGCCGACAATCAGCGCGTCATTCAGGGAAATGCTTCCCTGTGCGGTCAGGTCGAGGTACAGCTGCTGCAGCGTGGCGTCGCCGAAGACACCCGGGCCGTTGTCGCCTACGGGATCGGAGATCGAGTACCGATCCAGCAATGTCAGCACCGCGTCCATGTGCCTTTGCTCGGCGCTCGAGATGTTCCGGAAAACCCTGAGGCCCCACAGATCATCCATGGCGACGTAAACGTCGCGAGCGAGCTTCTCTTCCTCGCGCATGTGAAGCAGGTCGGCCTCTTCGGCGGCATCGACATCCTGGAGCGCAAGTCCCTGGATCAACCTGCCGGATCCGCAGCCACCGGGGGCCGGACCACCTCCGCCGGGCCCCACCGCAAATGCGATCGTGGCCATCATCGACCCCACCATCAGTGTTACTCCCCATCTCTGCATGTGAAGCCTCCTTTCGAGTCGCCAAGGCGACGGAGAGGGACCTCACTGCACGCCGCATGCCATACGTGTCGCCACGTCAGCGATTGTATTCCCGTGAGGAATCGACGATTCTTGCCGTCGCGCGGCGCCGGACTCGACGATCCCGTCGAGACGAACGACAAGCAGACCGCGATCATGACCGTGGCCGACCAGCATTTGATACCGGGGATTCGCTAGCCGCACGGTTCGTCTTCTTCGCTTGCGGCCCGGCCTCGCCGCGTCTTGCGACTACGATCGGTGACCGTGGACGAACCGACTCAGGTCGCCAGGCCCTTCATCACGAAGTCGAGGATCTGCGGGACCACGCTGTGGAGCCTGTAGTTCTTCTTGCTCAGAACCCAGTTCGTCGCGGCCTCGTCGAGAATGCCGAAGATGCACTTGGTGGCGAACCACGTGTCCAGTCCGGCGCGGATCTCTCCCTCTTTCTGACCTTCATCGAGGATCTCGGCGATGAGCTGGAAGTAATCCCGTAGCTGGCCCCGGCTGTAGAGCTCCATGAATCGGCTGGAGTGCCGCAGCTCGATCTGGAAGACGGTGGTCAGCTCGGGGTTGTGGCCGAGGTCTTCCAGGTGAAGCTCGACCACCCGGCGGAGCTTGGCCAGGGCTCCGTCGATCCGCGCCAACTTCGCGCGCCCCACCTTCAGAAAGCGGCTCATGCGGTCCTCGAAGATTGTCGAGAGCAGCTCTTCCTTGCCGGCGAAGTACAGGTAAACGGTCCCGTCGGCGACGTCGGCGGCCTTGGCGATATCGCTCATTCGTGTCGCGTGGTACCCGTTCTGGCTGAACGCCTGGACGGCCGCTTCGAGGATCCTCGCCCGCTTGTCTTCCCGTTCCTGAGGGTTTCTGGACGGCATCTACTGAATCTTCCTCACCAGAACGCAAACGACGCCAGGCTATTGTGGTGGCATCCGGCTCATCCGTAAAGCGTATATAAAGCGTCTTTTATCATGAAATTATCCAGAATGGTCCATCTATAAGTTGACGAACGGCCCGCCAGAGGCGAGAATCAATATGCTGAACCTCATTCATTATGGAAGGGGCCGGGCTATGGTGCGAAAGATCGAGAGAGCGGCCATCCTGGGTAGCGGTGTGATGGGGAGCGCCATCGCAGCCCATCTGGCCAACGCGGGCATCCCCTCGGTGATGCTCGATATCGTCCCCCGCGAGCTGACCCCACAAGAGACCGCCAAGGGGCTGACCCTCGAGAGTCCCGCGGTCCGCAACCGCTTCGGCCGGGATGCCCTGCAGCGGGCCCTGAAGGCGAAGCCTGCGCCGTTCTACATCAAGGATCTGGCCTCGATGATCGAGATCGGCAACTTCGACGACGACTGGGGCCGGATCGCCGAGGCCGACTGGATCATCGAGGTCGTCAAGGAAGACATCGAGATCAAGCGCAAGGTCCTGGCCGAGGCCGCCAAGCACCGCAGGCCGGGGTCGATCGTCACCACCAACACCTCCGGGCTGTCCGTGGACGCCATGGCGGAAGGCCTCGACGACGATCTCCGGCGCCACTTTCTCGGAACCCACTTCTTCAATCCCCCCCGCTATCTCCACCTGCTCGAGATCATCCCGGGCTCCGCAACCGACCCGCAGGTCGCAGACGACCTGAAGGCTTTCGCCGACCGCCGCCTCGGCAAGGGTATCGTGACCGCGAGGGACACACCCAACTTCGTCGCCAATCGAGTCGGTGTCTTCGCGGTGCTCGAGGTGATGCGGGTGATGCGGGAGATGGGTTTCACCGTAGAGGAGGTCGATTTCCTCACGGGTCCCCTGGTCGGGCATCCCAAGAGCGCCACGTTCCGCACCATGGACCTCGTGGGGCTCGACACCTTCGCCCACGTCGCGGGAAACGTCTATAACGGCTGCCCCGACGACGAGGCCCGCGAGATCTTCCAGCCTCCCGACGTCATGAACCGTATGCTCGAGAAGGAGATTCTCGGCGAGAAGAGCGGCGCGGGTTTCTATCGCAGGGTGCGGGACAAGGACGGCAAGAAGAGCATCGAGACCCTCGACCTCGAGAGCCTCGACTATCGCGAGAAGAAGAAGGCCAAATTCCCGGAGCTCGAGACGGTCCGGAACCTGGAGACGATGGCCGAGCGCCTGCCCGCTTTGGTCTACGCCAAGGGCCGCGCCGCCGAATTCACCTGGAAGACCACTGCAAGGGTGTTCCAGTACTGCGCCAATCGCATCGGCGAGATCTGCGACGATCCGATGCCGATCGACGACGGCATGAAGTGGGGCTTCGGCTGGGAGCTGGGCCCCTTCGAGATGTGGGACGCCCTGGGATTCCGCAAGGTCGCCGAGCGCATGCAGGCCGAGGGGCTCGAGCTGCCCGCGTGGGTGGGCACGATGCTCGAGCGCGATGCTCCCGGGTTCTACCGCCTCGAGCACGGTCGGCTCTCGGTCTGGAACCCCGACGCCGGTGACTATCGCGAGCTTCCCGAGGACCCGGGCCGACTGAACCTGGTGCATCTCAAGAACGCCGAGCGCGAGATCAAGCACAACGCGGGAGCGAGCCTGGTCGATCTAGGCGACGGCGTCGCCTGCCTCGAGTTCCACTCGAAGATGAACTCGATCGGGGGCGACATCATCGACATGGTCGGCAAGGCGCTGCTCGAGGTCGAGAAAAGCTTCGACGGTCTCGTGGTCGGCAACCAAAGCACGAATTTCTCCGTCGGCGCCAACCTGATGATGGTCCTGCTCGAGGCCCAGGAGCAGAACTGGGAAGACCTCGATCTCATGGTTCGAGCCTTTCAGAATGCGACCATGTCGCTGAAGTACGCCTCCAAGCCCGTCGTGCTCGCCCCGTTCGGCCTGTGCCTGGGCGGGGGCGCCGAGTTCGTGCTGCACGGTCAGCGCGTTCGCGCCAGCGCCGAGACCTACATCGGCCTGGTCGAGGTCGGGGCCGGCGTGGTTCCGGCGGGAGGCGGCTGCAAGGAGCTGTACCTGAGGAACCTCGAGCGCTGGACGCCGGGGAGCAACCTGCTTCCCGTCCTGCAGCAGACCTTCGAGGCCATCGGGATGGCCAAGGTCGCCACCAGCGCGGTCGAGGCCCGGGGCCTCGGGTTCCTCCGCGACAGCGACCGGATCACCATGAACCCCCACCGCCTGATCAGCGACGCCAAGCAGACCGTCCTGTCCATGGTCCGGGAGGGGTGGCGTGCGGGCACCCCCAGGACCGACATTACCGTCATGGGTAGGGGAGGCAAGGCCGCCCTCGAGGTGGTGCTGTTCAACATGCAGGGCGGCCAGTACATCAGCGAGCACGACCGCTTGATCGGTCAGAAGCTCGGACACATCCTGTGCGGCGGTGATCTCACCGGGACGCAGACCGTGACCGAGCAGTACCTGCTGGACCTGGAGCGTGAAGCGTTCCTGTCGCTCCTCGGCGAGCGCAAGACCCTCGAGCGTATCCAGTCGCTTCTCACCACCGGCAAGCCATTGAGGAACTAGCCATGAGTGAAGCCGTCATCGTCGCCGCGACTCGAACCGCCATCGGCAAGGCCATCAAGGGCACCCTGGCCGCCACCCGGCCCGACGACATGGCCGCCGCGGTCATCCGTGGCCTTCTGGAGCGCGCCGGGAATCTCGACCCCGCGTTGGTAGACGACGTCATCCTGGGCTGCGCCTTTCCGGAAGGCGAGCAGGGCATGAACTTCACCCGGCAGGTCATCTTTCTAGCGGGCCTGCCTGACCAGACCACCGCCATGACCATCAACCGCTACTGCTCGAGCGGCCTCGAGTCGATCCACCTCGCCGCGCTCAAGGTGATGAGCGGCACCGCGCGGTGCATCGTGGCGGGAGGTGCCGAGTCGATGAGCATGGTTCCCATGGGGGGCAACAAGTTCGCGCCGAACCCCATCCTCGCCAGGGACCGTCCGCTGGCTCACCTCAACATGGGGCTGACCGCCGAGCTACTCGCGGACCAGTACAAGATCAGCCGCGAAGACCAGGACACCTATTCCTACGAGAGCCACCGCCGGGCATTCGCCGCCCAGGAGGCCGGTCGCTTCGCGGACGAGATCACGCCGATGACCATCGAGCGGGTGACTCCCTCGGGCAAGGGAGCCAAACCGAAGATCGAATCGATCGTCTTCGATCGCGACGAGGGCCCGCGGGGCGACACCAGCGTCGAAGCGCTCGCCAAGCTCCGACCGGCCTTCAAGAACGGCGGCACGGTGACCGCCGGGAACTCGAGCCAGATGAGCGACGGCGCCGCGGCGGTGATGGTCTGCGATCGCGCCTTCGCCGACGAGCACGGCCTCAAGCCGATCGTCCGCTACGTGACCTACGCCGTCGCGGGGCTCGCCCCCGAGGTCATGGGCATGGGGCCGGTCTATGCGATCCCGAAGGCCCTGGGCTTCGCCGGCTTGAAGCTCGACGACATGGAAGTGATCGAGCTGAACGAGGCCTTTGCTTCCCAGAGCCTGGCGGTGCTCCGCGAGACGAAGCTCGACACCGACAAGACCAACGTCAACGGCGGCGCCATCGCCCTGGGCCATCCCCTGGGCTGTACCGGCGCCAAACTGGCCACCCAGGCGATCCACGAGATCGCGCGCCGCGGCGGCCGCTACGCCATGGTCACCATGTGCGTCGGCGGCGGCATGGGAGCCGCGGGAATCTTCGAGAACCTCCGGTAAACCTAGGCGGCAGAAAGGAGCGAGTCATGGGCGCGGCAACCGAAACGATGAACATCATCCGAGGTGGAAGCTTCCTCGTCGAGGATCATCCCCTCGAACAGGTCTTCATTCCGGAGGAGTTCACCGAAGAAGAGCTCATGACCGGGGATCTGGCCCGGGACTTCGTGAACGGGACCGTCCTCCCCAAGCTCGAGGCGCTCGAGGCTCAGGAGCCGGGGGTCATGGTGGGGCTCATCAAGGAGGCGGGCGAGCTCGGGCTGGTCGCCGTCGATTTCCCCGAGGCGTACGGCGGCTTCGAGCAGCGCAAGGCCGTGGCCATGCTGATCTGCGCGAAGATCTGTCACGGGGGATCGTTCCAGGTCGGGTTCGGTTGTCAGACCGGGATCGGCTCGCTCCCGATCGTCTTCTTCGGCACCCAAGAGCAGAGAGAGAAGTACCTTCCGAAGATGGCCACCGGCGAGCTGCTCGGATCCTACGCCTTGACCGAGGCTAACAGCGGCACCGACGCGCTCGCGGCCAAGAGCAACGCGGTCCTCAGTGAGGACGGCAAGCACTACGTCTTGAACGGCGAGAAGATGTTCATCACGAATGCCGGCTTCGCCGATCTCTTCATCGTCTTTGCCAAGATCGACGGCGACAAGTTCAGTGCCTTCATCCTCGAGAAGGGCATGGAAGGGCTGAGCACCGGGGCGGAAGAGAAAAAGATGGGGATCAAGGGCTCCTCGACCCGGACCCTCATCATGCAGGACGTCAAGGTTCCCGTCGAGAACCTCCTCGGCGAGGTCGGCCGCGGTCACGAGATCGCCTTCAACATCCTCAACGTCGGTCGATTCAAGCTGGGCGCCGGGGCGATCGGCGGGGCCGAGGTGGCGCTGATCGAGGCGGTGAAGTACGGCAAGCAGCGCAAGCAGTTTGGCCGCCCGATCGTCGAGTTCGGCCTGTTGAAGCACAAGATCGGAGAGTCCGCCGCGCGGATCTTCGCGGCGCAGTCGATGGTCTATCGAACCGCGGGCTACATCGATCAGAATATCGCCACGCTGGACAAGAAGGACCCGGACTACTTCAAGAAGGTCATCGAGGTCGGCATTCGCGAGTACGCCACCGAGTGCTCGATGATGAAGGTGTTCTGCACCGAGGTCCTGGACTATTGCGTCGATCAGGCGGTCCAGATCCACGGCGGCTACGGCTACGTCCAGGAATACAACGCCGAGCGTTACTATCGCGACGCCCGCGTCAATCTCATCTGGGAGGGCACCAACGAGATCAACCGCATGGTGGCCACCGGTGAGATCCTGAAGAAGGCCGCCAAGAACGAGCTGCCGATCTTCGCCCAGGCCAAAGCGCTGCTCGGCGAGCTGATGGGCTTTCCCGGCCTCGACGAAGAGGCCGACGACAGCTTCCTGGCCGACGAGAAAAAGCTGGTCACCAAGGCCAAGAAGACCGTGCTGCTGACCCTCGGGACGGTGGCGCAGCAGCTCGGCGACAAGCTCAAGGATCCGTGGGGCAACGAAGAGGTGCTGGGCTTCCTGGCCGACATGATCATGGACGTCTACGGCATGGAGTCGTCGGTGATGCGAAGCGTCAAGCTCATGGATCGCGACGAGAAAGACAAGGCCGAGCTTGCCGGGAAGATGACACGGCTGTTCTGCAACGAGGCCCTTCACCGGCTCGAGATCCGCGCCCGCGATGTCCTCTCGGCGGTCTCCGAGGGCGACGTGCTCACCACGACCCTCTCGGGCCTTCGCCGAACGGTCAAGCACGTCCCGGTCGACACCGTGACCCTCAGGCGAGAGATCGCCGACGCGGTCATCGAGAAGGAGGCCTGGCCGATCTGACCCGCCGGCGGCGGTAACGTTGGGAAACCCCGCGAAAGCGGGGTTTTCTTTTTCAGGACCGTTTTCCTCCCGAGGGCGGCTTCCCAAGCAGGGCCGGGAGGCTCAGAATCGGCAGTCTCGTGGGACCGTGACCGCCACGGCGCCGGTGGGCGAGCGTCGAGGCCGGTCGGCAAAGGGGGCAAGCGATGAAGGGGGGTGGCCCGGCCGAGGTCGCATCGGCGATGAGTGAATCCACTTGCTGGCGATTGCTCGGTCTGTTGTTCGAGAGACCCGGGCCCGGCTGGCGAGGGGAGATCGAGCTGCTGGCCCGGGAGGTCAGCGACCCCAAGCTGCGGGAGACGGCGCTCGCGTCCCGCTCGTCCGACGAGGGAAGCTACCTGCGCGTCCTGGGCCCGGGAGGGCCGGTCTCGCCCCGCGAGGTCAGCTACCGGCCTCGTCGCGACTCCGGCTCGCTGCTCTCGGAGCTCGCCGGGTTCTACGAGGAGTACTCCTACCGGCCCACGACGTTGCACAATCCCGCCGACCACGTCGCGGTCGAGCTCGATTTCGTCGGGTTCATGTCCCAGAGAGAAGCCTACGCCGTCGCGCGGGGAGATGACCGGGCGGCCGAATCCACCCGTAGGGCCAAGCAGGCCTTCGTGGAGGAGCACCTCGGCGCCTTCTCCGCCCAGCTGGCCCAGCGTCTCGAGGGATCCGCGGAAGGACACCTGGTCGAGGCGGGCAAGGTCCTCCGGAACTGGTGCCCGCCTCGAGCCCTCCAGACGACGGTCCGGAAAGGCTGACGTCGCGTCTCAGGGCGCGAAGTCGTCGATCTGCTCGAATCCCTCCGGACGAACCAGCTTGAAGATCGATGGATCGACCTCCGGGTTGATCTCGAGCTTCGTGACCTCGATGGCAAACGCCCCGTCCCCCTGCTCGGGAATGGAGAAGTGCTGGACGCGGCGGCGGGGCAAGTAGTCGCTCTTGGCGAACAACCATGTGGACTTTCCCCGGCCCTGGCCGTACTCGACGTAGATCTTGTGGCATTCCTCGCCGTCGACGGTTTCCACACCCTCGTACTTGACGACCTCGGCGCCGATCTCGTCGTCGAACGGTCGGCTGTGGACGAATTCCCGCATCCCGAAGGCCTGGAGGGTGTTGCCCGAGGTGCCGAGGACGTTCGGGTCCATGTCCTCGTAGACCTTCTTGCCGGCATGATCGATGAGGAAGAACGTCTCGCCGTCACCACCACCGGTCAGCTCGACCGCTTCTTCCGAGCCGGGTGGTGTCATCTCGAGGTGGACGTAGAACTTCTCGGGCATGTTCCACTCGTCGTTCCACCCGACCAGCACCGCGCTGCCCTCGGCGGGGGAGACGAAGTTGACGGCGACGCCGCTTGGGGTGGACTTGGCGGAGTAGCTCACCGACTTGACGTCCTTGACCGCCGCGTCCACTTTCTTGAGAATCTCGATGGGATCGGAAGTGTCCTCGGCCGGGGCCTCGTCTCCCGCGAGGGAGGCCGACGCCACGAGCACCAGCACGAATGGTACGATCAGCTTCTTCATGGCGGTCATCTCCTTCGGGCTGCTATCCCAGGTCCAGGGCCATGATGTTCTTCTTGTCCCGGACGTACATCGTCTTGCCGACGATGGTCGGAGCCGTCCAGGCCACCTTGTCGAGGAGCTGGACCTTGGCGAGCACGGTCAGGTCTTCGGGACTCGGCTTCGTCAAGTAGAGGACACCGTCCTCGTCGAGGACGTACAGCTTGCCGTCGGCATAGACGGAGTTGGCCTTGGCGAAACCGCGCTTGCGCCACGGAATCTCGCCGGTCTTGATGTTGATCGCCGCCATGAAAGCCGGAGCCATCGTCCCGGTCGAACCGTAGACATAGTCGCCGATCTGGACGGTGGCGGCGTGGTAGAACTGGATCTTGCGGGTCGACCAGACCTCTTCGATCTCGGCCTTGTCACCCTCCTGCGAGATCTTGACGCCGCGTGCCCCGACCTGGGGCGACGACAGGAACATGACGTCGTTGTCGGCCAGGACGGGCATGTTGATGTTCTGCTCGAACTGGTTGGCGAACTCGTAGCGCCACAGCAGCGCGCCGGTCCCGGGGTCGACCCCGACCAGCTCGTGGGCCATGAAGGTCACGAGCTGCTCCTTGCCGTTCAGTTTGACGATCTTCGGCGTCGAGTAGCTGTTCTCGAAGCTCTCGGTCGCCCAGGCCACCTTGCCGTCCTTCATGTTGAAGGCGACGATGCTCTTCTCCTCGCCGCCGACCAGGACGATGACCGTCTTGCCGTACTCGACGGGGCTCGACGAGTAGCCGTGCTGCAGGACGGTGCCGCCGAAATCGGCCCACAGGTCGTGGCTCCACAGGACCTTGCCGCTCTTCTTGTCGAGGGCGTGCATCCGACCCGCGATACCGACGGTGAACAGCCGATCGCCGACCAGCAGCGGCGTCGATCGCGGGCCGTCGCCGAACTGGTGAACGTGTCCCTCGGCCGGCGAGTGGTCGTACTTGTGCTCCCAGATCGTCTCGCCGGTCTTGGCGTCGAGTCGGATCACCGACTCCTTGTCGTCGTCGCGATACATCGTGTACAGGCTGCCGTCTTCGACCACGATCGCCGAGTAGCCCTCGCCGAGCTCGCGGGACCACAGCTTCTTCGGTCCGTTTTCCGGCCAGGAATCAGCCAGCCCCGTGCTTTCGGCCTTGAAGTCCTGGTTGTCGCCGCCGAACTGGGTCCACGTCCCGGCGGACTCGCCGGCCTGGACCGCCCACCCCAGCGCCAGGACCACGGCCGTGACCGCGACGATCCAGGGCGCTTTTCCGCCATACTTGCCTGAGAATCCATTCATCAAATTCACCTCTCTCGGTTGCCCGCTGGGTCGGATTTCCCAGAGGATACCAGAACCCGCCCGGGGGACAGCCTGCGGGGCGTCTCCGGTTTATACGGGCTCGCGCCTCGACAGGTTCAGGGTATCGATTTCGGGGGAAGCCCCGGGGGAGGAGGACGAATCGCGCTCTTCATCCTCCCCCCCTGGGAAACGGAACAGATCAGGGGCAGTCGAAGTCCTGGGTGGGTCGGCACGGGGAGCCCCCGGTCGGCCGCTCCGCGCCCGAAGTTCTCCTCCCGTACGAACCCTCGTGGTTGGGGTTCAGCGCTACTACCAGATAGAAGTAACTCCCCGAAACCGATGCCGGGGTGACCTCTTCCGTGAAGTCGGCGCCGTTGTCGAAGCAATCGATCGCCACGTGGCCGTAGGTCCACGGGCTCGTGATGGGTCCTTCGTAGATCCCGTAGTTTTCCGCACCCGCCGACAGGCTCGCCGTCCACGTGATGGTGAGATCGCCGGGCGTGAGCGTCGACTTGTCCACGTGCATCGATGGGACCTCACCCGGGCCGGGCAGGAGCGAGAACGCGTCGATCCTGCTGGTCGTCTGTGCGCCGTACGGTGAATCGAAGACGCCGAATCCCGCGGCAAGGGCATCCCAGTAGACGATCTGACCGGGAAGGAAGGTCGGGGGCGGAAGAGTCGTCGGGACGTCGAAACCGAGCATCACCCGGGCTACGTGGCGATCCGAGCCGGTGACGTTGGTCGTGTCGGGAATCGGCGGAACCGACGCCGTCGAGTCGAACACGGTGCCTACGATGGTCCATGCGGAACAGCCCGGTCCGATCCGGGTCAGCTCGACCAGGTCGGAGGGTTGATAGAGAGCTCCGCCGGTCAGGGCACTGAGATCCGTGGGGACGTCGAAGCTGATGACCAGATTGGCGTTGTCGCCTCCCCGGAGGAACGCCGCATCGATGTCGGAGCCCGGAGGGATCCCGAAGGGTCGGCCGCAGAAGAACATCGAGTAGATCCCGAGCGCGGGATCGAACCGGATCACGTCCCACGGTTCGTAGAACACTCCGCCTCCGAGCGGGAGGTCCGTCGGGGCCTCCACGGAGAACAGCCATTCACCGCTGCACATCGCGTGCAGGGAGTCGATGGCGGTCACCGGGGGTTGAGCGAGGGCGGCCGGCGCGGTGAACGCACCGGAGTCGTTGCGAACGATCATCCACGGCAGGTACGTCGTGCCCGCGAGATCCGTGGGAACGTCCGGCGAGAAATAGTAAGAGGAAGCCAGCGCGGGCAACGCGGCTATCCCCAGGATCAAGAGCAGGGGTATCAGCCTTCTCATGGCATGGCCTCCTTTCCAAGCGCAGAGTTCAGGCTCAGAAAGGACCCAAGCCGGTAGCGGGCATGTTGTCGCCGCGAGAGTCGTTCCCCGCTCCTCCGAGCTGGTCGCAGAAATCCGGGGCCGGAAGCGCCACGCACGGTCCTCCCGCTTGCTGCGAGTTGCACCATCCGATTCCAGCCGGATCGTTCAATCGCGCCATGTTGTTGCCGAACGTGTTGTCCGGGCCCATGAAGTCGAACCCGCAACGGTCGTTCTCGATGGCCGTGTTGCCCTCGAGCTTGTTCAAGAACCCCATCACGATGTAACCATCGCCTCCTCCGGATCCCGGAGCAGGGGCTCCAGCCCAGCCGCTCTGCCGGACCAGGTTGTCGAGGATCAGGTTCTGCGCGCTGCCCGGGTCGATCATGACCCCGTTGGTCTCGCCGCGGCTGATCACGTTGTTGTAAATCTTGCCGCCCATGGTGGCCTCGAAGAAGATTCCGTTGCCGTCGGCGTCCGAGATCGTGTTCTCGCCGATCAAGGGGGCAAAGCTTCCGAGAGTGTGGATCCCGTGAAGCGACGGCGTCTCGATCCGGTTGTGGCGGATCGCGAACGACGACAGATAGTCGGCATGGATGCCGTCGAGCCCTCCGTCCATCCGAATGGCACAGTGCTCGATCATGCCGTTCGTGAACCCGCTGGCGCCCGGGCGCTCCAGCCAGATGCCGTGGCCGCCGGGTTCGATGATGTTCACCCGCCGGATGACGACCTCTCGGATACCCCACAGGTGGATTGAGGCATTGCCCGCGGATTTCGTCTGAACGTCCTCGATGACGACGCGGTCTCCGATCTGGGCGGCGCCCGAGCCGCGTTCGATGCTCTGCGTGCCACCCTCCAGAATCCCGTTACGGATGATCACGTCGACCAGGTCTCCGGTGATCGCGATGACGGGAGCTCCGGCCCCGCCCTCCCTGAGGGTGAACCCGTTGATGTCGAGGTCCACGTTTTGAGCCTGGATGTTGATGACGGGGAGGCCGCCGGCGCCGGAGATGTCCCGGGTGACGATGTACTTGCCGGGGGCGCCGATGATGGTGGGGTATTGATAGACGGGAATGCGTCCCTCGCCGGCGATGGCGGGCAGCACGACGAAAGCCGCGACGAGCGCGGCTGCGATCTTCAAGGGTGTTCTGGACATCTCGCCCTCCTCCTTCTCTTGTGAATATTCTTTTGGGCTGGACGTTGAAGGTGTTGTTGTGGAGGACTCACGCTCTGAGCGCCGCACCTCCTTCCTGCCACGGCGAAACGTGGCGGAAGGCACCCCCCCCGGCAAGCGCGGCGCTTCCCGCGCGCTCGAAGGCGAAGTCAACCGCCACGGTCTAACGGTCGTTCGAGTCTCCGCCGAATGCTGGTCCCTGTTTACGGGTCTGGGGTGGGAACGTCAACGGTCGAGGTGGGGTTGTGGGGACGAAGAGGACGACCAATGTGCAATTTGGAGACCAGCCTATGCGGCGATCTCTATGCCAAGGCGTCCACGAACCGCGGGTAGGCCGGCGCCGGATCCACCAGCCGGATCCCCATCCCCAGCGGCCGCCCGGCCTCCTGCCGCCGCCGGTTCCAGATCACGATGCCGCGAAGCGGCACGGTGTACCCGTCGGCGTTCAACTGCAGCCGGATCGACTCGCCCGCCTCCAGAGGGGCGGGTGTTCCGACGAACAATCCCTCCCGTGACAGATTGACCGTCGTACCCTTGCGGCGGGCCCGCTCGGTGCCGAACCTCACCGGCAGGAAGCAGGTCTTGCGCTTCGACATCTGGTGGCGTCGCGGTCGGCTGCGGGGCCCCGCCTCTTCCGAGATCCGTCGGACCTCGACGGGGTCGAGCTGATCCCGACGAAGGAAGTTCTTGGCGAGGCAGTGCTCCTCGATGAAGGCGACCGCCTGGCGTTCGGCCTCCTCGGCCGTGCTGCCGGCGAACTTGATCGAGCCACCGCCGCCCGGGACCGTCCACAGGATGTTCGGGTAGGTCAGGATGCGCGCGCGCCATGCCTCATGGCAGGGCGCGACCAGCACGCCGAAGGCCTGCAGGCCGTACGGGGTCTCGACGTGGACCCGCCAGCCGTGGCGCTCGTGGCCGGTGGCGAGCAGCGAGCCGGGACAGGCGTGGCTCGACCCTTCAATGGGCGTGCAGCAGATCGGGCACCATTCCCGTTGCCGTGACATCGCGACTCCGGCGCTTTTCCATCAACGGTGGACTGCGCCGCGAGATCTGAGGCGCAAGTGGCGTGCCACGGTGCCGAGGCCGTGCAGACAGGCTTGTACTCTTCGGCTCGGTACGAAGTCGTGGCGGAGATTCCCGTTTCGTAATGCAGCCAGGGGCCAAAAAAAGGGGACACTCTCCTTTTCTGCCCAGAAAAAGGAGAGTGTCCCACTGCTGTCCAAAATAATCGGCCCCGACGCCACAGGGTGTTCGAAATCAGGCGAATAGACTGCATTTGGACAGGTTCTACCAGGATTCGCAATCCCGGTT
>Ga0316191_10001100_pt1 | contig 18604 bp, 9 predicted proteins | sample Eddworburr2cm_MG_FD_204928 | JGI IMG/M metagenome (GOLD analysis project Ga0316191, IMG submission 204928) | Coastal sediment microbial communities from Maine, United States - Eddy worm burrow 2 cm | ecosystem: Environmental > Aquatic > Marine > Coastal > Sediment | place: USA: Maine | collected...
TGGAGTTCAGCGATCGTACACTGCAGTATAGTCGCCGGTGTCCAGAACAAGAACAATCGCGGGGACGGTCATGATCACTTTCAAGTCAGACAGGCTGCCGAATTTCACCTGGGCCGTACTGGCGGCTGTGGCACTGGCACCGTGTAGCAGCAATGGTGCTTCCCCGCCGGCTGCCATCGCCGATCAGGCAAATGCCCCGACGGTGCAGCTTGCACAAGTCTCCACAGCAGACCGGACGTCGGCCACGCCCACGCGCCGCGCTCTGTTGATCGGCGTCGGCGAACACCTCTACAACAAGGTGCCGGATGACCGGAAACGGATGGGCAAAAAGAAGTCCTTCCCCGAAGACCTGGGCGGCGCGGCCAACGATGTGGAGATCATAAAGGACGTCCTGATCCGGCGCTTCGGATTCAAGCCAGAGAACATCGTCACCCTGACGGACTCACAAGCCACTCGCGAAGCTATACTCGCGGCGATGAGACAAATCGTCGAGGACGCCGGCCCCGAAGACGTGGTCCACATCCATTTTTCCGGTCATGGTTCCTGGATCAAGGACATGAACGGCGATGAGAAGGACAAGTTCGACGAGACGCTGCTGCCCTACGATGCCCGAACCGACAAGGTAAGGGACATCACCGATGACGAGATCAACGCCATCCTCTCGGGACTCAGGGCTCGAGACACACTGGTGACCCTGGATGCCTGCCACTCCGGTACCGCGACCCGGGGGGAGTCCGATATCATGATCCGGGGCGGTGAGCCGGATCCCATGACGGAGCTCTATGGCGACGTCAGCGCGAGGGGACAGGCCCTCGGCAGGGATGCGCTCGTGGACGCATCGGAGACCATCCTCCCCGAAACCGAGGCCTATACGCTGATGACCGGGGCCGCGGCCGAGCACAGTGCTCTGGATTCCCCGATCGACAGTGAGAAGCGCTACGGCTGGTTCAGCTGGTCGCTGGCCAACACGCTGGGCACGGTCGATCAGAACATGTCGACCGGCGAGGTGTTCTTCGAAATCCAGAGGAAGATGCAGAGCGTAGGGGAGAAGAAGGGCCATCGGGCGCCGATGCCGCAGCTCGAGGCAACTGATGGCGCCCGCGCCAGACCGCTGCTTGCCGGCGGCGACATCGTCGCGGGAGAGGGCGGCGTCACTCAACGGACCTGGGTTACGGCGGACCCTGCTGGCGAAGGCAAGATCGTGCTGCGCATGGGGCCCCTGTACGGCGCTGTCGAGGGGTCCCTGTGGGCGATCTACCCGCCTGCGACCAAGGACTTCAGCGGCACCCCGCAAGTAGGTACCGCCGTCGTCAAATCTCGCAGCGGCGAGGATAGCAGAGCCGATCTCGAGGTCACTGGCACGATCGAGCCGGGTAGCCGCGCGGTCATGGTGGCCCAGTCGTGGCGTGAGAACCGCCTGCGGGTCCGCCTCGGCAAAATGACGGAACAAGAGAAGAAGGACTTCGTCAAGGCGATCCGGGCAACACGGATCGGATCGAAGTTCCTTCCGGTCGGGGATGAAGAGGCCTCCCGCTACGTGGTCGATTTCACGGGCGGCCAGGTCCGCATATTCTCCTCCGGCCGGCTGACGGAGATCGAGTCCTTCCCGTTCGTCGACATGGGTTCTACCGGGACGCGGGCGGCAAGTGTTTTCGACCGGCCGATCAAGTTGGACGACCTGCTCGCTCTCGAGAACCCTGACAGCAAGATCAAGCTGGATTTCGCCGTCCGTCCACTGGACGAAGATGGCAATCCGCGGGTCCGGACCGTCGGAGGCGAGTCTCTGCCAGCGTATCGCGTCTGGGACGAGGACAGCGTTCGCACGACGTGGAACAGCATGATGATGGAAGTCACCGCGGACAAGGACGTTTACCTGACGATCCTGGAGGTCAATCCTGACGGCGATCTTCGCGTCATGTTCCCGAACCCGGTGAGCAAGGAGATGAAGTTCTATCCGAAGGGGCGCATCGCAGCCGGGGAACGCGTCCGTATCCCGGACTCGTTGTCTGAGGATACGCTCACCGCCGGTTTCTTTATCGACCTGGAGCCACCCCTCGGCGCCTATCAACTGCGTGCCTTCGTCGCCACCGACCTGGCGACCGCGATCAGTATCCGGGAGTACATCGGCGAGTATGGGGTCGCCCAACAGGCGCTGGAGCGCGACGAGCTCTACCGACAGGAGCAGATGGCGAACCAGGGTGAAAGTGGCGTCACGGCCAGGGGTGAGATCAGAAGAGCCGGTGGCAACAAGCCGAAGCCTGACTGGACAGCAGCAACGATCCGTTACGTGGTCGAGGATTAGCGACCGTTCGCGAAGATCATTTTCGTCGGCCGATGGTCAGCCAGTGTGACGCAACACGATCTCGCGCAGCGTCGTGGGCCCGAGCCCGATGCGATCGAGGATCTGCGCCATGCGCGGGTCCTCTCGCAACGGGTCGAGGAGCGGATCGATGACGCATCCGGTGATCCCCGGATCACGGGTGTCGACGGCGCGGCCGAGCCACTCGAACGCCTTTTCGGCATCACCCGTCTGGCTGTAGACCTGGGCGACGTTGAACGGCGCCCCATCCGAGTCTTTGTCGATCAGCGTTTCCAGGCTCTCCCGTGCCTGTGCTTCGTTACCCAGCCGGAATTCACAGATTGCTGAATAGGCCAACACGCGCCAGCGGATGGAGTCCTGCTTGATCTCGTCCAGGGCCCGTTCACAGTCGCCCTGGAAGAGATACATCTGGGCCAGTGAACCGTGCACGGGGAAATCGGGGTGCAGTTCGAGGATGCGGTCGAACGTGGCCTTGGCCTCGTCGTATACCCCTTGGTAGGCGTAGATCGAGCCCATCAGCCTGTTGACTGGAAGCGACAGTGGATCCAGCGACAACGCATGACGCAACTCGCGAGCGGCGTCCTTCAGCCGGCCGGCCAGTAGCAGGTAGCGGCCGTAGGCAGAATGCGTCTCGGCGCTGCCGGGATTGAGCGTCCTCGCCTGGCGGTAACTGTCGCCGGCGCCCAGCCAGTCCCAGTCGTAGCTCATGCGAATGTCACCGAGAGACAGATGGGCCTCAGCCAGGTCCGGATCCTGTTGTAAAGCCGCGTCCGCCGCCTCGCGGGCTTTGGGGATGCCCTCCTGCGGCAGCATGGCGACGTTGCCCACGAGGAACGTGTACGCGTCGGCGATGCCGGCCCAGGCCTTCGCGTACTCGGGGTCGATATCCAGGGCCGCCCGGTAATGCTCGATCGCCTTGCGGTAACCGTCCGTCGTCCGCATGTTCCAGTGATGCCGTCCCTGCAGGTAATCCTGGTAGGCGGCTGCATCATCGGTACCCTGCTCGCCCAGGCGATCGGACTCGTCTCCCAGCAACGTCACGCGCAGTGCTTTGACCACGGCCCGCGCGATCTCCTCCTGCACGGCGAAGATGTCCTCCATCTGCCGATCGAAGGTCTTGGACCAGTGGTGGTAGCCGTCCAGTGCGCTGACCAGCTGGGCGGTGATCAGCATGCGCTTGCCGTCTGTCCGAACGCTGCCCTCCATCACCGCCGCTACATCGAGTTTCCGACCGATGGCGCGGACATCCTCCTCCTTGCCCTTGAACGCGAATGCGGAGGTTCTCGCGGCTACCTTCAGCCGCCTGACCTGGCAAAGGGAATGGAGCAGGCTCTCCGTGAGCCCGTCGGAGAAATACTCGATGTCCTGACCGGGACTCATGTCGGCGAAGGGCAGGACCGCGATGGAGCAGGGGTCAGGGTCGAAGGCCGACTCGCCGGCTTCTTCGTCCTGCTCCGCCTCGATGTCGGCAGGGTCGCGAACCAGCCCGCCGGAGCTCCATTCGTAGAGCCAGGCCCCGAAGACCGCAATCGGGAAACCCACGAATGCTCCTGTGAGCAAGACCTCCATGATCCACTCGGGCGCGTCGTAGGTATTGAGGACGATATCGGCGACTTCCACGGCCCCCCAGGCCACGGCAGCATACGCCACGGCGACCCGGAAGACCTTGCGTCGTTTCAGTTCGCCCAGAAAGGAGCTCATGCAGCATCCGGTGCTTTGCCTGCCTGCGAGGGTTTTCGCATACTAGGTCAGCAAGACGCAAGCTAAGTCCGGCAGATGGGCCGAAGAAGTTTCGCCGGGAATCGCACCGCCCAGGTGCGGCGGCGGCGCCGGATGTGTCCAGAAGGTCGAGGCCATCGTCGACGACGATCGGCGATCGCCCGAATCGACAGGCGTTGAGTCGGAGGGGAGATGTCCATGTCCAGAGTGCTGACCGTCTGGCTGTTACTGGCGAGCACTGCCGTGCTGGCGCAGCCGCGCCTGGTCGTTAACACCGGCCACACCGACGACGTCAATTCGGTCGTGCTCTCGAGTGATCGTACGCTCGCCCTGACCGCCAGCAAGGATCAGACGGCCCGGATCTGGGATGTCGCGACCGGCAAGGAAAAGCTGCGTATGTCCGATCACGACGATTGGGTCAACGCAGCGGTGTTCTCGCCCGACGACCAATTTGTCGCAACGGGCACCGCTGATTCGCACATCAATCTGTACTCAGCCAGCGACGGGCGACTGATCCGCAAGGTTCACGCGGGTGGCTGGTTCATTGCTGCACTCGCCTTTACTCAGGATGGCAAGCACCTCGTGTCCGCGGATCGTAGCGGCGACCTGGCGGTCTGGGCGGCGGACCTCGGCAAGGAGATCCACCGATTCCCGCTGGACTTGAGAATTTCCGCTTTGGACCTGACTCCATCGGGAGGCGAAGCCATCGTCGGGTCCGAAGACGGGGTGCTGATCGGGGTCAGTCTGTCGAACGGAGAACTACTGACTCGCTTCGAGGGACACGAAGACTACGTCACGTCTATTGCCACCTTTCTCGACCTGACGGACGACCTCGCCATTGTTAGCGCGAGCGAAGACGGTACGGTCATGGTTTGGAACGCCCTGAGTGGCGAGGGCTCCAGGTCCTGGCAGCTTTCCACCGAGAACATCCCCGATTGGGCGCCCGACGACCTCCCGACCGCGATCGTTTTTTCTCCGGACTATCGCCTGATTGCGGTGGGCCACCAGTCGGGGCGGCTGCGGACGATCGACATATACGAGAAGAAACAGCTGGATATCGGCCAGGCTCATATCGACGCCCGGATAAACGGCATTGCGTTTTCCAACGACAGCAAGGCTGTAATCTCGGGTGCTGAACGCGGCGAAGCGAAGCTGTGGAGCGTGAGCGACGGTAAGACGCTGAGCGAGTTCGAAGGCCGTGTTGACAGCGTGGAGAGGATCGACATTGGACCGGACGGACGCGCGCTGGCGGCGGGCAGCGGATACCTGGATCACGAGGTATCCGGTTGGTCGCTTGTCGACGGCACGAACGCTGGTCGACTCTCCGGTAGCGACCGGGTCCGATCTCTCCAGTTTTCCCCACCGGACGGGGACCTGCTGGCGTATACCTTCGACGATGCCGAAGCCCCTATCACGTTCTGGAATGTCGCCGCCGAGGAGGGATCGGACTTCGAGGGTCCACCCGGCGAGGGTGCGACTGCGATGGCGTTTTCGCCGGACGGACGAAATCTCCTCGCATACAACAGGTTCGGCGCGATGGTATTCGATGTCGAATCCGGGGATTCTGCGGACAGTCTCTCCTTTGATCCGGCCGATGTCGACTATTTCGGAAACCCTGTTGGTATCGGGCAGATAGTCGTGGAATCCGGTTATGAAGATGCCCAGGGGGAAGAGGTCGTCGAGACGGTCACCATCGAGCTGCCGCCGGGCCGCGTATCCGCCGCCTGGTCACCTGACGGAAAGCACATCGCCATGGGCGTCGACAACGAAATGGGCATGGATTTTCTCGAAGAGAGAAACTTCGCCTACATCTGGCACGTCAATTCCTCGGAGGTTAAGAAAGAGATCGGCCCGGCAAAGCGTGGCGTGACTTCGCTGCAGTTCTCGCCGGACGGACAGGACCTGCTGATATCCAGTGACGGCAGCGCGTCGATCTGGGACATCGAGACCGGGGAGAATCGCGTGCGACTGGACCATGAGGGCGCCTACCTGAATTCGGCGATATGGATGCCCGGCGGGCGTCATGTCGTGACGGGAGGCCGGGATCGGGTTGTGCGGGTCTGGGAAGCCGCAAGCGGCACCAAGGTCAGGGAGTTCCACGGGCATACCAGCGCGATCAATGATCTCAAGCTGCTCAGGGGCGGGGAGGTCATCGTCTCCGCGAGCAAAGACGGGACGATCCGGCTGTGGGACAACGTCGGTGGCGGCGAGCTGGCTCAGCTGGTCTCGTTCGGCCATCGTGACCGGCGCAGTAAGAGCCAGCATGGCGCTGCAAGACGCGGCGGCGAGTGGGCCGTCATCGATCGCTCCGGACGATTCGACGCCTCAAACGGCGGCGACGTGGACGGGCTGCACTGGATCGTCGACGGCAGGGTCATCGCCCTGTCCCAACTCAAGGAGCGCTACTACGAGCCCGGCCTGCTGGCCAAGCTGCTCGGCTTCAACCCGGAGCCTTTACGAGACGTCAGCCGCTTCGCCGAGGCCGGTGTCGGGCTGTACCCCGACGTAACGAAAGTCGATAAACCGGACCGGGAAGATCCGTTCCTGCGCTTCACGGTCACCAACAGCGGTGGCGGCATCGGTCCCGTACAGGTGCTCATCAACGGCAAGGAAGTTACCCGCGATGCCCGTCCCGCCGGCAGCGATCCGCGGGCAGCGTCCATGGATATTGCCGTCGATCTCACCGACAACAGGCTGTTCATCCCCGACGAGGAGAACAGGATCGACATCGTGGCCTCAAACGCCGAGGAGACGTTGAAGGGACGCGGCGGCAGTATCACGGTCGCTCGCGGTACGGCACCGGTGTCCGATCGCGCAGACCCGTTGAGCATATGGACCGTTGCGGTCGGCGTCTCCGACTACCGCGGGTCGCAGATCGACCTGCAGTTCGCCCACAAGGACGCGGCCGATTTCGCGGCCGCCATGGAGCTCGCGGCGGAGGGTCTGGCGCCCGGCCGTTCCCATGTCACGCTGATCAACGGGGACCCCCTGCCGGCCACCAGGGAAACGCTGCAGCGGACGATGAAAGACATTGCCGCCACGGCGAGTTCGACAGACATACTGGTGATGTATATCGCGGGGCACGGCGTCACATCGACCGGATCTGATCCCGACTACTACTACCTGTTGCAGGACGCCTCGTCGATGGACATCAGCGATGCCGCCGTGCGCGACCAGGTCGCGATATCAAGCCAGGAACTGACTAAGCTCATCAACCAGGTGCCGGCCAACAAGCAGGTCCTGATCATGGACACGTGTGCGGCCGGGCAGCTGATCACCGACCTCGTAACCAGCCGCGGCGTTCCCTCGGCCCAGATGCGCTCCATCGAGCGAATGAAGGACCGGACAGGTATGTATATCCTGGCCGGTTCGGCCGCGGATGCGGAGAGCTACGAGACCACGCGCTTCGGGCAGGGCCTCGTGACGTACAGCATCCTTGAAGGGATGCGGGGGCTGGGAAGGAACGAGCGGGACGAAGTCGACGTCGATCTCCTGTTCAATCATGCGCTCGAGCGGGTGACGAGCCTGGCACGGGGCCTCGGCGGCGTGCAGCAGCCGAGGATCAGTTCTCCCGAAAGAGGGACGTTTTATATCGGCCACCTGACCGACGAAGACGCCGAGAAGATCGAACTGGCCGTACCGAAGCCCGTCGTGATTAGCTCGATGTTCCAGGACCAGGAGGAGATACGCGACCACCTGAATCTCGGTTCGCGGGTCGATGCGGCGCTGCGCGAGGCGGCGGAGTCCGGCAAGTCGTATTTCGTTTTCTTCTCAGCGGACCACTACCCCGACGCGTATGCGCTGGCCGGACGTTACGAGATAGATGGCGAGGACATCGCGGTGACGGTCGTGATGTCCAGGGGCAGGGAGAGCATGGAGAGATTCTCCGTCAGCGGATCGACCAGGGATCTGCCTGCGCTGGAAACGAGCTTGATCAAGGAGACGGAAGCGCGTCTCAACCGGGCCGCCGATTAGCGATGCCGTTGCGGCCACAGAATCCACGAAACACGTCGATATCGGGCCTGCCCCCTTGCGACATCGATTCGGCATGATTGCAGACGGATCAGGCCCGCCTTGTTTGTATCTCCCGGATTCCGCATACTTTTCCCGGTGCCAGCAGGGGGACGGCGAAAGACGTCGACAACCACTGCACTAGAACAATCAAAACAGACCGCCACGAGCTTGTGCGGCAAAGAGGGAGATCGTCATGATTAATCTGCGCCTGGCTATTGCGGCGGCCGTCACAGCGCTCGCGTTATCACTGGCAGCATGTTCCGACGCGCCGAAACCGGCGTCCGACGACGTAACAACTCGCGGCGACGACGTAACCACACGCGGCGACGACGTAACCACACGCGGCGACGACGTAACGACTCGCGGCGACGACGTAACGACTCGCGGTGATGACGTCACAACTCGTGGCGATGACGTGACCACTCGTGGCGATGACGTGACCACTCGTGGCGATGACGTGACCACTCGCGGCGACGACGTCACGAGTCGTGGCGATGACGTTTCGAGCAGGGGCGAGGAAGAGGAAGAAGAAAAGGACGACGGACAGAACTGACGCTGACGAATACCTGGTGATCTGACCGGATACGGAGGTACTCGACATGCGTTGCATGCTGCCGCTCATCGTCGGCCTGGTGAGCGCAACTGCCGTTGGACAGCCACGCCTGGTCGTTCAGACCGGCCACACCGACCTGGTTTCCGTGGCCGACCTGTCGCCTGACGGTCGTCTGCTTGTAACCGGCGGCCGTGACAGGACCGCGCGGCTGTGGGAATTCTCGTCCGGCAAGGAACTGGCGATGCTGCGCCACGACGCGGGTGTGACTGCCGTTCATTTCTCACGGGACGGCCGGCACATCATCACCGCCAGCGGCAATGCGGACGTCCGGATATTCGACGCGCGCAGCGGGAAGCTACTGGATAACTTCAAGAATCGCGGGTCCGCGGTCGCGCTGACGCCCGGCGGTGACCGATTCGTGTCCGCACACTGGACGAAGGCCCTCATGGTCTCGGACTTTCCTTCCGGCAATGTCCTCAACGAGGTTCAGATTGAAGACGTGGTGCGTTCGATCGCGGTATCGCCGGACGGAGCGGCGGTACTGTACGGCACCGAGTCGGGCGGAATCTTCATGCGTCTCATCGAGGACGGTGGAGTCATCGGGGAGTTCACCGGTCATAGCGATGCCGTCGTCTCACTCGAGTTCTCATCCGATGGGTCACGAATCCTCAGCGGCAGCAGCGACGGTACCGCCAGGATCTGGGACTCGAACACCGGGGACGCCCGGATACTCAAGGTCCATGACGAGCGATCGAACCGCAAGCCCGCTGTCAACTCCGCCACGTTCTCGCCGGACGGTCGCTGGGTCCTGACCGGGCAGAGCGACCAGACTGCGAGACTCTGGTCAGCGGAGACCGGCTCGGAAGAGAAGACGTTTCGCGGTCATGACGGCATGTTCAACCAGGTCCTCTTCACCGCGGACGGCAATCATATAGTCAGCACTTCTCACGACGCGACGGCGCGGCTGTGGTCGATCGAAAGCCGCAAGACGGTCCGGGAATTCAAGGGTGAGGTCGACGAAGTACTGTCCGTAGACATCCACCCGGACGGGAGGACGCTGGCGACGGGCAGTGGTTTCCGGAATCGCAGTGCGTCGATCTGGTCGCTCGACGATGGCGCGATGACGTCGCGTCTGAGAGTCGATGCGGGTCTCCTGCAAACCGTGCGCTATTCGACGGACGGCGCGCTGCTGGCTGCCAACGGGCAGCGGGAAGTCTATGTCTGGGCATCGGCTTCCGGGCAGTTGCAATCCAGAGCCGCAACCCGCTTCGACCATAAGATCACGGAACTCGCTTTCGCGCCGGACGGCCGGCGCCTGATCGTCGGCAGTTTCGACGGCAGCGCCCGCATCGTCGATTCCAGCGACGGTTCCATGGCGCCGTGGCGTTTCGAGACGCCTTCGAGGATCGAGAACCAGCCCAACCACCTGATCTCGGTCGCCTGGTCGCCGGACGGTCAATATGTGCTGACCGGGGAACTCGTGCAGGCGTACAAGGAATTGAACCACGCCATCTTGTGGCGCCAGGACACCGGTCAAGAAATCCGGCAATTCGGCCCGCTCTCCGGGGCGATCGACTCAGCCGAATTCTCTCCCGACGGCCAGCTTCTGTTGTTGACATCGGCCAACACCGTTTGGGTTTTCGACGTGGCAACCGGTGATCCCGTGGCCAATGTGCCGCAGGACCGCCCCGTCGGAACCTCAATATGGTCTGACGATGGCAACAGGGTCGTCACCGCCGGCATGGTCGTCCGACTGCTGGACTGGAAAACCGGCCAGACGATCCAGCAATACGACGGCCACACCGGCAACGTTGACGGTGTCCGGATCCTGGCCAACCGAATCCTGGCGACCGTCGGACGGGATGGGACCACGCGCTTGTGGAACCTGGAGACCGGCGATGAACTGGCAAGCCTGATCTCGTTCAATGACGGCACCTGGGCGGTGGTCGACGGGGCGGGCCGGTTCGATGCGTCCAGTGGCGGTGACGTGGCCGGCATGCACTGGGTCGTCAATGACCAGGCCGGCAATTACGAGGTCATCGCGTTGTCCCAGCTGAAACAGCGATTCTACGAGCCGGGCCTGTTGTCCAAATTGATGGGATACAATGACGAGCCGGTTCGGGACGTGAGCGGAATCGCGCAAGCCGGCGTCGATCTGTCACCCGGGGTCACCGTCGTGCACACGCCGGACGGCGACGACCCCGTACTCCGGTTGACCGTCGAGAATCGCGGCGGCGGCATCGGTCCCGTGCGGGTATTGGTCAATGGCAAGGAGGTTGCTGCGGACGCCCGCTCGCCTGGCAGCGATCCGAACGCGCAGACGCTGCAGATCGCACTGGATCTCGGGGGCAACCCGCTGTTCCTGCCCGATGCGGACAACGCCATCGACGTTGTCGCCTCGAATGCGGAACAGACCCTGACCAGCCGAGGCGGCGCCATCACAGTGGCGCGGGGCGCCGCGCCCGCAGCCCCACATGCCGGCCGGCCGCCCCGCATCTGGGGCGTTGTCGTGGGCGTGTCCGACTACCGTGGCCAGGACATCGATCTGAGTTTTGCCTACAAGGACGCCTCCAGCTTCGCCGACGCTCTGGAGTTGGCGGCGGCAGGGCTGGTCGAGTCGGAGCGGGTTCAAATCAGCCTGATCGGCAACGAATCCGCGCCGGCGACTCGCGCGGGCATCCGGCAGGTGTTCGAGGAAATCGCCGGCCAGGCCACCTCGTCTGACATTCTCGTGATCTACATGGCCGGCCACGGCGTCACCTGGGGCGGTGGATCGGACGCGGACTATTACTACCTGCTGGCGGATGCGGCCTCGCTCGACGTCAGTGACCGCGCGGTCCGCGAACAGGCCACTCTCTCGAGCCAGGAACTCACCGAGTTGATCAAGGGGGTGCCCGCGCTGAAACAGGTCCTGATCCTCGATACCTGCGCCTCGGGCCAGATCGTCACAGACCTGGTCAAACCCCGTGGCGTCTCGTCCGGCCAGATGCGCTCGCTGGAACGCATGAAGGACCGCACCGGCATGTATGTGCTGGCGGGATCGGCCGCCGATGCCGAGAGTTACGAGGCCAGTCGCTACGGCCAGGGACTGCTGACCTACAGCCTGTTGACGGGCATGCGGGGCGCGGCGCTGAGAGAAGACGAGTTTGTGGACGTCAATAGGTTGTTCACACATGCTGCTGACGAAGTCGAGCGGCTGGTCGGCAACCTGGGCGGCGTTCAGCAGCCGCGCATCAGCGTGCCCCATGGCGGCTCGAGCTTCGATATCGGCCGGGTGTCATCGGCTGACCGGGAGAAGATCCGGGTGGCGACACCGAAACCGGTCGTCATCAGCTCCAATTTCCAGGACGAGGCGAAGATGCGCGATCACCTGAAGCTCAGGCAACGCGTCGATGCGGCGATCCGTGATGCGGCTTCTGCCGATAATGCCGGGTTCGTTTTCTTCGAAACGCCGGAGTTCCCGGACGCCTACGCAATGTCGGGCCGGTATCAGATCAACGGCGAGCAGCTCAGCCTGAAGGTATCCATGTCCAGAGGCGACAGTGATGTGGGCGCGTTCGAGGTCAATGGCTCGACAGCCGACCTGCCGGCGCTGGAAGCGCAGGTGGTCACGGAGATGCAGTCCAGACTGAGCTCGCCTTAGGAGCGCCGGGTGCTATCGGGCAGGGAGTCTCATGCCTGAATCGCAGCAGGGATGTCGCTGCCTCGCTCGAGGACGAGCCGCTCCAGCTCGTCAAGACTGGTCTGCAGATGCATCCTCCGACGGATGATGAACAGCGCAATCTTCTCAAGTAGCCAGCGTGGTAGCGGGAGCTCGACTTTCATCCGCCAGCGCATCCGTGTCCCTTGTTCCAGCTCCTCGAGGCAGACGGTAATCAGCAGGTCCATTCCGCCGCGGGTCAGGCGCACCGTGTAGTAGTCGAACGGGCGCCAGTCGAGGATGTATTCGATCACGTTGAAGGTGGCGCAGTGATTGCTTGCCCGGGGTCCGGTGCGGCCGCCCGGCCGTGTTGTCACCTCCCAGTTCGCCGGCGTCCAACGGGTCCGCTTGTCGGTGTCATTGAGCCAGTCCCATACGATCGGGCGCGGCGCGTCCACGTCACGTACCACCTCGACGTGGGCGTCCTTGCCATCAAGGAAGAATCGCCGTGTCTCGCACATCGCCTCATAGCGGGGTCTGAGATTCGTGCTGTAGGTAACCGACGTGCCCAGGTGTTCGTGATGCTCCGCGCCCTGGTGCATCCCGTCCGACGGTATGCCCATCTGCGCCAGCGCCTGCGTCGTGAACATCACGTAGCCCTGCCAACCGGTCTGTTCGCTGACCTGGTTCTTGAGTAGAGCGTGCACCAGATTTACCGAGGAGCCCACAGGCCCGGTCTTGCCGGCGAGCTCCTGCAGGACAAACTCCCCGTGATGGACGACGAACTTGAGATCCAGGCGATCGATGGCGCGGCACGCCTGGCAAGGGCAGGTCGCGTTGCGGATCATGGTGCGCTGCTGGTCCCTGAACGACGCGTAGGTGGATTCGACCAGTTCTGCAACCAGTTCGCCGCGGCTGAGTCTGTCGGTGAGTCCGTAGACGAAGACCGCGTCACCCTCGACCTCGCACAGGGTCATGGTCGGCGTCAGCTTGTCGATCAGACCGCCGAGGACCTGCTGCAGGATGGCCTGGGCGTGGTCCAGTTCCGTGTTCGCGATGAACGAGGTGAAACCGGAGATGTCGGCGATCAGTAGATAGCCGCTGTCGATGTATCCGTGGTTTTCCGCGCGCATGGATTCGCCTGACTATTGTTCCCCTCGGGCCGAGTGACTTCCCCGCCCGCAGTGGTATCAGGGTAGTTCAATCTGACTCCCGGGGTGGTGTCGATGCGAAAGACGTCGGCAAACTCCGGTCTGGGACCCGGCCACGAGTCAAGGTGTGCCGGCAGCCTTGCTTGGTGGTGGACCGTCAGGTGGCGGCGAAGAATTCCGCTATCGCGTTGCTGATCGCCTGCGGTCGTTCCATCGGCACCAGGTGCCCGGCGTCCGCGATCTCGACGAATCGGGCTTGCGGCTGGAGTCGTTGCCAGCGCATCCAGGACTGCGTCGACACGGTATCCGAATGTGCGCCACGGATTGCCAGCATGGGCGTGCGGCATCGCTTCAATTGCGGCCAGACCCAGGGGCAGGTGCCGTAGATACGTGCCTCCCACTCGCGCGGGAAGCTGAGCATGAACTGACCGTCACCGGTTTCCCTGGTACCGGCATTGATGTAGTCCCACAGCGCCTCGTCGTCCAGTCTGCGGAAGACCCGCGCGCGACGATGGAAGTCGAATGCCTCCTGCCGCGTTGTCCAGCGGTCGGGGCGGCGAAGCGCCTTGGCGATGATCGGGACCCGAGAACGCCATCTTTCCGGGGTCAGTCGCAGCGACAGGACGTAGCGGAACGGCAGGATCACTGGATCGATCAAGGCCAGTCCGCGGAACAGATCAGGACGATGGACGGCTGCCAGCAGGGTTAGGGTCGCGCCCATCGAGTGCCCGGCGGCCCGCACCGGCGGGTCGCACTCCTGTTCGATGAATGTAATCAGATCGGGGACCAGCTCCGACCAGCGCCGGAAATGGGGATGATGGTCGGGTTGCACCAACGGCAGCCAGTGGATGCACTTGACGCGGTGACCGGTGGTCAGCGGCTGCAGCACGCGCCGGTAGCTGGCGGGCGGATAGGCATTGGCATGGGCGAAGTGAAGCGTTGGCCCGTCGCCACCGAAGTCCGTGAAGTCCATACGAAACTCTCCGCGCAGCCGTTTCCGTGCGCGATCCCGCCTCAGGCCGGGACGTCAGTAACAGCGCCCTGGGAGGCACAGCTGACCTGTCGGGCGTACTTGCGTAACAGACAGCCGGCGTCGCGTATCTCGGGCTTCCAGCCCTGCCTCCGGTCCTCGAGAACCCGGTCATCGAGATCCACGCTGATCTCCCGGTTGCGCGCATCGATAACGATCCGATCTCCGTCCTCGAGCAAAGCGATAGGACCGCCGGCCGCCGCTTCGGGCGCCACGTGGCCCACCACGAACCCGTGGCTGCCGCCGGAGAAGCGCCCGTCGGTGATCAGCGCGACCGAGTCGCCGAGGCCCTGGCCCATGATGGCGGAGGTGGGACTGAGCATCTCGGGCATGCCGGGCCCGCCGCGGGGCCCCTCGTAGCGGATGACGAGCACGTCACCGGACTGGATGCCGCCGGCAAGAATCTCGTCCAAAGCCTGTTGCTCCGAACCGAACACCCGCGCTCGGCCCTCGAAGCGCTCGCCCTCCTTGCCGGTGATCTTGGCGACGGCGCCCGCCGGCGCCAGGTTGCCGCGCAATATCACCAGGTGGCTGTCTGCCTTGATCGGGTCTTCCAGCGGCCGGATGATGTCCTGGCCATCCGGGTAGGGGGTGACGTCCACCAGGTCTTCGGACAGTGTCTGGCCACTGACCGTCAGACAGTCACCGTGTAGCAGCCCGGCGTCCAGCAAGGTCTTCATCAGCGGCCGGATGCCGCCGATGGCGATCAGTTCGGACATCATGTAGCGGCCGCTGGGCCTCAGGTCGGCCAGCATCGGCACCCGTGCGCCGACCCTGGAGAAGTCCTCCAGACTCAGCTCCACGTCGGCGGCCGCCGCGATCGCCAGCAGGTGCAGGACCGCGTTGGTTGAACCACCGAGCGCGATGGTGACCGCGATAGCATTCTCGAATGCCTCCCTGCAGAGGATGTCGCTGGGCCGGATACCGCGGGACAGTAATTCGCACACCGCGGCGCCCGCCCGGTTTGCGTCCTTGCGCTTGGCGTCGGCGACCGCCTCCTGGGCCGAGCTGTTGGGCAGGCTCATCCCCAGGGCCTCGATGGCCGACGCCATGGTATTGGCGGTGTACATGCCGCCGCAGGAGCCCGGGCCGGGTATGGCGCTGCGTTCTACCTCCAGCAGTTGCGCATCGGAGACGGCGCCTTTGGCATGGCCTCCCACGGCCTCGAATACCGAGATGACGTCCGTATGGCCACGACCCGGGCGGATGGTGCCTCCGTATACGAACACGGCCGGCCGGTCCATGCGGGCCACCGCCATCATGCAGCCCGGCATGTTCTTGTCGCAGCCGCCGATGGCGACCAGGCCGTCCAGGCCCTCCGCTTCGACAACGGTCTCTATCGAATCAGCAATCACTTCCCTGGAGACCAGCGAGTAGCGCATTCCCGGTGTGCCCATGGAGATGCCGTCGGAGACCGTGATGGTATTGAAGATCAGGGACTTGCCGCCCGCCGTGTCGGCCCCGGCCGCCGCCTCACGAGCGAGAACGTCAATATGCATGTTGCAGGGGGTCACCTGGCTCCAGGTCGAGGCGATGCCGATTTGCGGCTTGCTGAAGTCCTCGTCCACAAAGCCTACGGCTCGCAACATCGCGCGGCTTGGCGCCCTTGTAACGCCGTCCACCACGACCCGCGAGTGCTCCCTTGGGTCCTTCTTATTCATGTGAAAATCCAGTTTGCATATATAAGGTGTTGAAATGCGCCGTTTTGCCGCATTGCAACGCATAGTGTGTGCATATCTGCGGCAATGCAAAATTTTATGTTGACTTGAAGAAAACCATCGTGCTTAAAATCGGCCCACGCGACAACTGAAGCGAACCTTCGTCCATGTCCAACCGGATCGCACAACGTCAGAGAACCCGCCCCGTGGCACGCGCCGCGCGGCTTGACGTGTCCATGCGCGACTCGGTCGTCGTACTCCTTAGCCTCATTATTCTCATTCTCGTAATTGGGAACAGCGGGGTTGCGGTCTAGAAAAGCGAAGCGAAAGAACAGAACCACAAACCCCGCGACCGGAAACGGAAGCGGGGTTTTTTTTGCCTTCAAGAAATCGAGCGATAGAGAGAACGGAGCAAAGCATGAAGATCTACGTCGAATCGGATGTTGATACCCGCGGGATGCAGGGCACGCGTGTAGCGGTTATCGGTTATGGCAGCCAGGGGAGGGCCCATGCGCTGAACCTGAAAGACAGCGGTTTCGACGTGACTGTCGGCCTGCGTCCCGAGGGAGCGAGCTGGAAGCGCGCAGAGGCCGATGGCATGAACGTCGCGTCGCCTGACAAGGCCGCAACCGGGGCCGACATCGTGGCCATGCTGATGCCTGACATGGCGCAGCCGGCGGCCTACGAGGCCGTGTCCGCCAGCCTCAAGCCTGGTTGCGCCCTGCTTTTCGCCCACGGATTCAATATCCACTACGACCGCATCAAGCCGAGCCCGGATGTCGACGTCATCCTGGTGGCGCCCAAGGGTCCCGGCGATCTCGTCCGCCGTCAGTACCAGGAGGGCCGCGGAGTGCCGGCGTTGATGGCGGTTGCCCAGGATGCCACCGGCCGCGCCCGCTCGAAGGCCCTGTTGTACGCCCACGGCATCGGCGGCACTCGTGGCGGTGTGCTGGAGACAACATTCGCCGAGGAGACCGAGACCGATCTGTTCGGTGAGCAGGCCGTGCTCTGTGGCGGCGTCACCGAGCTGGTCGTGCAGGGCTTCGAGACTCTGGTGGAGGCGGGCTACAAGCCGGAGATCGCCTATTTCGAGTGCATGCATGAGCTCAAGCTGATAGTGGATCTGCTGCACGAGGGCGGACTGGCGAAGATGCACCAGTTCGTCAGCGAGACCGCCAAGTACGGCGATCTGAGCCGCGGGCCGCGGGTTGTGGACGAGCACACCCGGGAGCGCATGCGGGAGGTCCTGGAGGAAGTGCGTGACGGTACCTTCGCGCGCGAGTGGGCGGCCGAGTATGAGGCGGGCCTGCCGGAATACAACGCGGCGATGAAGAAGGACCTGGAGCATCCCATCGAGACAGTCGGTCGCGATCTCCGCGCCCGGATGTCCTGGCTGAAGTCGGGCAAGAAAGCGGCGGCGTAGGCGTGAAAGGAGCACAACTACTGGTGAAAGCCCTCGAACAGGAGGGCGTCGGAGTCATCTTCGGGTATCCGGGAGGGGCGATCATGCCCGTCTATGATGCCCTGCTCGACTCTCCGATCCGGCATGTACTGGCCCGCCACGAGCAGGGTGCGGTGCTGGCAGCGGATGGTTTCGCCAGGGTGACCGGCAGGCCCGGCGTCTGCATGGCCACATCCGGTCCCGGCGCCACCAATCTGGTGACCGGGATCGCCAATGCCTTCATGGACTCGGTGCCGGTGGTGGCGATCACCGGGCAGGTGCCGACACCGGTGATGGGCACAGACGCATTCCAGGAAGTGGACATCTTCGGCATCACGATGCCGATCGTGAAGCACAGTTTCCTGATCCGCCGTGCCGAGGACATTCCGCGGATCATCGGCGAGGCTTTCCATATCGCCACCGAAGGCCGCCCGGGACCGGTGCTGGTGGATTTGCCAAAGGATGTGGCCAACACTATGACCAGCGTCCCGCCGATCTTCGAGATGAAATCACCGGATCTCGGCCGGCCCGACCCGGAACAGCTTGCGCTGGCGTGCAAGCTGCTACAGGAGGCCGAGCGTCCGGTTCTGTATGCCGGCGGTGGCGTCGGCATGGCCCGGGCGGTGGATGCCTTCCGGGAGTTCGCCGAGGCCAGCTGCATCCCTGTCGTGACGACGCTGAAGGGTATCGGCGCCGTGCCGACCCGGCATGCCGATTACCTGGGCATGCTGGGCATGCATGGCAACCTGGCGGCCAACAAGGCCGTCCAGGCTTCCGACCTGCTGATCTGCGTCGGCGCGCGCTTCGATGACCGGGCCACCGGCCGGCTGGACGGCTTCGCCCCCGGTGCCAAAGTCATCCACATGGATGCCGACCCGAGCGAGATCAGCAAGCTGCGATTCGCCGACGCGGGATTGCTGGGTGACCTGCGTGTGACGTTATCCAGCCTGCCCACCGACCTCTCCATCGAGCCCTGGCGGGCGTGGTGTGCGGAGCGCAAGACAGACCATGCCTGGCGTTACGACGCCCCCGGAGAGGGCGTCTACATGCCGGACATGCTGCGGCGGATCACCGAGGC
>Ga0316191_10001103_pt1 | contig 18577 bp, 20 predicted proteins | sample Eddworburr2cm_MG_FD_204928 | JGI IMG/M metagenome (GOLD analysis project Ga0316191, IMG submission 204928) | Coastal sediment microbial communities from Maine, United States - Eddy worm burrow 2 cm | ecosystem: Environmental > Aquatic > Marine > Coastal > Sediment | place: USA: Maine...
GATGGGCTGGAGTGACAAAAAAAGGACCAAGAAAGGTATTGAAAAGGCGTCCGGCAAGCAGCATCCCTTGCAGAAAAAGTGGGCCAGATTTGGCGGCGGCTTTTACGGAATTGTCGCTTTCTTTACATATATTGTCGTGGAACTACTCGACGTCATTTCAGTGATATCTGATTTTGGTGGCTTTATCGACTTTCTAAAACAGCTGAATTTCAACGTTATTATCAACCTGTTTGTTCAGGCCATCACCAATTTTGTGATGGCCATGGCCTGGCCGTTTTACTGGTTAAAGCGTATTGATACGGATTTCGTCTGGATCTGGTTCGTAATGGCTTATGCAGGCTACTGGGCCGGGTTAAGATTGGCACGGCTTTTGATAAAACGCCGTTCACAAGTTGTAAGCTGACAAGCATTATTTTTGAGTTATTATTAAAAATTAGTATCAAGTGAACAGTTTTTTCTGTTGATTGAGAACAATCGAATCACTTTATAATGTGATTTTTTAACCGGGAGAGAAAAATGAGTTTGAGCAAACGATCTGCTGCCGAGTTTATCGGCACTTTCTGGCTGGTGCTGGGTGGCTGTGGTAGTGCTGTGCTGGCTGCGGGTATACCGGATTTAGGAATAGCGTATGCGGGTGTAGCTTTGGCCTTTGGCCTTACAGTTCTGACCATGGCATTTGCCATCGGTCATATTTCAGGTTGTCACCTGAATCCGGCGGTTACGCTGGGCCTGACGGTTGCCGGTCGTTTTAAAAGCTCGGATATGCCCGCTTACATGATTGCACAGGTCCTGGGGGCGATCTTGGCCTCTGCCGTTTTGTTTTATATTGCCAGTGGCGCCGATGGTTATGCCGGCGGCCTGGCTTCCAATGGCTATGGCGCGCATTCGCCACAGGGTTATTCAATGGGCTCCGGTATCGTTATCGAAGTTGTGATGACCATGATGTTCCTGCTGATCATTCTTGGTGCCACTGATAAACGTGCCCCTGCGGGTTTTGCACCGATTGCCATCGGTCTTGGTTTGACCCTGATTCACCTGATCAGCATCCCGGTAACCAATACCTCGGTCAACCCCGCACGCAGCACCGGTCCTGCTTTGCTCGAAGGTGGAATCGCCCTGCAGCAACTATGGATGTTCTGGGTTGCACCAATGATAGGCGCTGTAATCGCCGCGGTGATTTACAAAATGTTTGAGAAAGAATAAGCTTTTTATGTTCAGGACAAGGTGAGACCGTGAATCGGTCGAGAGGGTGGCCTGGGCCATGAACGGTATGCCGCGGGCGTAAGGATGCAGGAGGTAGAGCACCAAGAGTGGCGCTTGAGGCGACGCAGGAGCAGTTGCCGAGGAGCGGTCTCTTTCAAGCTGGTACAGCGTCATAGATGTCGATGCCATATGTCTTGTGTCGCTCATACTCTACCTGATAACGCTAGGCAATTTGTTCGTAACAGTTTCCAGCCTCACCTTCGGGTGGGGCGCTGGGGCGGGTAGTTACTGCCGGGACTCGCTCAAGCACATCCATGTGTCGCTCGATACTCGGCTTCCTGCCTCGTACGGTCCCGGCAGCAACTACCCGCACCAGCACCTACCGACTGTCGTGCGAACCCATCTGAAACCATTGCTCTATGGACTACCCGCAAAGCCGAGGGGGTGTGGTGTCTTGATTCAGGAGCGTGCGAGACAGGCAAGGTGAGACCGGGAACCGGTCGAGAGGGTGGCCTGGGCCATGGGTTCACGATGTCTCCTGAATCAAGACACCACATCACCTTGGCGTCCACGCAGAATAGTGAAACTAAGCCCAAACATTGTCAGCATTCAGCAATCCAGCGAAGGGACTTAACTTGAGGATAGGGGGTAGATTAAGTGAGACAGTAGTGGGTCGAGGTTTATTTTCAATTGTCTGTGAGCATTTATTGATGACTTGAAGAGAAAGGCCGGAAACGGCCATCGGGAAGATATTAATTCGCTATTTCTTTTTCGCCCTTGGATGCGCCTTGTCGTAGACCTTTGCAAGGTGCTGAAAATCAAGGTGGGTGTATATCTGCGTAGTTGATATATCTGCATGGCCCAGCAGTTCCTGGACCGCGCGCAGGTCTCCTGATGATTCCAGCACATGACTGGCGAAACTGTGCCTCAACAGGTGAGGGTAAATGTTCTGCGGTATTCCCTGGCGCTTTGCCCAGTAGCGGATACGGGATTGGATAGTGCGGGTTGCAATAGGTGTTCCGCGTTGACTGACGAAGACAAAGGGCTGTTCAAAAGAGGCAAATACTCCACGGTTTTTCCGCCACTCAAGCAGCGCTTCAGTGGCCATTCGACCGACCGGCACCATTCGGGTGCGATTGCCCTTGCCGGTAACCGTTACCATGCCTGAAACAAGATCGAGTTGCTCCCAACGCAAAGTTGCCAGTTCTGACAAACGTAAGCCGGATGAGTAGAACAGTTCCATGATGGCTTTATCGCGTATTGCCAGGGGTGTATCGCAGGGTATTTCGAGTAACTGACGAATGCTGTCAGCATCCAGCGTTGCCGGCAGGTGCCGTGGGCTTTTGGGCGCCCTCACCGGGGTCGCCGGGTTGTGTTCCGCGAGTCCTTCCCGCAGCAACCAGCGAAACAGTCCGCGTATCGCGGATAAAAGCCGTTGCAGTGATTTACCCCCCAGTCCCTGCCGGTGCCGTTGGGCAATAAAGGCGCGGATATGGTGTTGCGTGACCTGCCGGGGTTGCTCTATTTCGTGGGACTCTAAAAATTGTAATAACTGTTCAATGTCACGCTGATAGGCTGTCAGTGTGCGTGCTGACAATCCGCGTTCATTTTTCAGGTAAACAAAAAAATCTGCAGCGGCTTTTCTCAAGCTGATTTACGTTGTTTTTCCGGTACTTCCAGCGCCAGGCGGCTGGTAACAACATTGGCCAGAAAGTCAAGGAACAGGGTTCCCATGCCGGGGTAAAACCGTGCCGGATCGCTACTGCCGATGGCCAGCATTCCGTCCTCGCCCATTGGAACCAGTACCATGGATTCTACCCATTGGGCGCGGGAGCCAAACAGGTAGTCACGTTTGTTGCGATTCAAACGACCACAAACACTATGTCCCTTATCAAAGTAATCCTGAAACTGCTGCAAATCCGGATCGTCCCGACGGACACGGTATAAAGGTGTTTTTGGACCCGCTTCAACTTTCATATCGAACAGGGTGATGTTGAGAATATCAGCTTTGAACTCTGTCACCAGGGCCTCGCTGAGCAAGTCGAAGAATGACGGCAGATCACCCATAGACATTAATTCCAGCGTCAACTGGTGCAGGCGGAACATGAGTTTTTCATTGTCTGAGGCGATTTGAATCAATTGATTATGCTTTTGTTGGAGCGCTTCGTTCTCCTGACGCAGGTATTGCACCTGTCTTTCTATCAACGAAGTTGCGGGTCCACTGGCATGACTCAGTTGCAATTGATTTAACAGCGCAGGGTGGCGTTCCAGAAAATCAGGATTCTGGCGCAGATACTTGGTAACGATGTCTTCAATTGACCTGGTATTGTCGCTCATGCAAATTTCCCTTTGAAAACGTAAGTTGCAGGCCCCGTCATAATGACGGGATCTTTCCCCCCCGTCCACTCTATTGTAAGGTCTCCGCCGCCCTGAGTCACGCGTACAGTTTTTTCGACTAAACCGGCCCTGCGCAAAATACTCACCGCGGCACAGGCACCTGAGCCACAGGCGTTGGTCTCTGCGGCCCCGCGCTCAAACACCCGCAGACGAATATTGCCGCGATCCATGATTTGGGCAAAACCTGCATTGCAGCCCTGTGGAAAGGCCCGGTTTACATTGATTGCGGCACCCAGGCCTGACACATCGGTGGTATTAATATCATCGACCACCACCAACGAATGTGGATTGCCCATAGAAACTGCACCCAGACGGAAGTGTTGCTGGTTTATCTTCAGGCTGTACCAGCCATCCTCCGGTTCCAGTAACACCGGAACCTGCCATGGTTCAAATACCGGCTCTCCCATTTCGACCCGCACCCTGTTTTCGTCCAGGCATTCAATGCTCACGGTGCCCGCGATACCAGCCAGGCTAAATCGACCGGCGGGTGTCTCCCCGCGCATTTGCAAATAATGGCCCAGGCAACGAACGCCGTTACCGCATTGTTCAGCGCGGCTTCCATCCGAATTCCAGAATTCAAAATTTGCCAGGTGCTGGTCACTGGACGGCTTGCGCAGGATCAGGACCTGGTCACAGCCAATTCCGGTGTGGCGGTCAGACAGTTGTCTTACAATGCTTTCATTGATGGCGAAGTCCTGGTAACGCAAGTCCAAAAGAATAAAGTCATTACCCAGGCCATGCATTTTGTGAAACTTAACAGTCATTGGTCGGCGGGTGCAGATGGGTTCTTTTGTGTGGTTTCATCTTCTTCTTCTTTTTTCGCATCCTCATCCAGCAGGATATCTTGCTCAACTGTTGATTCTTCATCAGGTAGATAAAGCGGGCCCTTTAAGCCGCATGCACCTAAAAGGACAACACATATCAAAATAAACAGGGTGATTTTTACAGTTTGCATCGGTGCGCAAATCCTCGCTGAATGACTGCTACACTATACGCCATGAACAGTAGCAATTCAGCACATGGCAACGGCGGCGGGAAGGACAGGAGCAAGCTGCTCGATTTCGTAGAAGTGAAGACCCACGATAACCCGTCAAATTCAGTGATCTGGTTGCATGGCCTGGGTGCCGATGGCCATGATTTCGAGCCAATAGTGCCATATCTTGGTTTATCGCCCGCCACTGCCGTCCGGTTTATTTTCCCCCATGCACTTATACGGCCGGTTACCGTCAACGGTGGAGCGGTCATGCGTGCCTGGTATGACATCATCGAGATAAGCACATCCAAAGGCCAGGACGAAGCCGGTATCAACCATAGTGCCGGCAAGATTGAAGCCCTGATAGCGTCTGAGATTTCGCGTGGAATTCCAGCTTCGAAAATTATACTGGCCGGTTTTTCTCAAGGGGGTGCAATGGCCCTGCATGTCGGGCTTCGTTATCCTGAAAAGCTGGCAGGTATTATGGCCCTGTCGGCATACCTGTTGTTTCCCGAGCGCCTGCAAAGCGACCATTCAAAAGCCAACTCAATGACGCCGGTTTTTGTCGGTCATGGCACACAGGATCAGGTGGTTCCCTTATTCCTTGGTGAGGCCGTTCGGTCAGCGCTTCAAGCCGGTGAGTGGCCGGTTGAATGGCATAGTTATCCCATTCCGCATTCTGTTTCTCAGCCGGAAATAACGGATATCGGGCGCTGGATGCAAGGTCGTTTTAGCTGATAAGCCCGTTTATGGCTCAATGAATAACTCCATGGAAACCGTGAGCAGAAACCCGGACAAAGCGGCACAACGCGGTGTATATCCGCCCTCGTTTTGCCGCTGGAGGTTATTGCTGGCGGTTATGGCTGTGACGCAGATCTCGGTTTTGCTAATTGGTGTTGGAACCTTGAGGGAATTCAGCCTGGTGTGGTTAGGTATGGTGACTCTGTACGCGCAGGCTTTGGCGCTGATGACGGCTTTGGGTGTGTGTGTCAGCGGGGCCTGGCTGGGCCGCCTTTCCGCACGTGGCGCATGGCTGGGTAGTTGGGTTGTGGCGGTGTTGGTGGCGCTGGCCGTTAGCTACTCGGCAGGCATCATCGGCACAGTGCTTGGGGTAGGGCCGGGCAGGCAGAACTTTGAAATGTTTTTATGGCAAAGTGTTCTGGCGGTCGCATTGGTTAGTGTGGCTCTTTTGCGGTATCTGTTTATACGTGCCCAATGGCGTGCGCAGGTGCTGGCCCAGTCAGAAGCGCGGGTCCAGGCTTTGCAAGCCACGATCCGGCCGCATTTTCTGTTCAATAGCCTGAATACCATCGCCAGTCTTATTCCTGAGGAACCCATCAGCGCCGAACGCGCCATCGAAGACCTGGCAGATTTGTTTCGTGGCAGCATGCGCCGTGCGGATAGTTTGATCAGTCTGTCCGAAGAGCTGGATCTGGCCCGGCGCTATCTGCAGATGGAGCAACGCCGGCTGGGTGACCGGCTCATTGTGGAGTGGCGGGTGAGTGCGCTGCCGGAAGGAGCTTCAGTGTTGCCGCTTATCCTTCAGCCGCTGCTTGAAAATGCCGTTGCGCATGGTATCCAGACCCGCACTGAAGGCGGCGAGTTAAAGGTTTACGGACGCGCTGAAAAAGATAATATTGTCATTACCATCTCCAACCCATTAGGGCCGGATGACCATGACAGCAGCGGGCACGGTATAGCCCTGGCAAATATTCGCGAACGCCTTGAGTTGGCTTTCGGGCCTGCTGCCAGCCTGATCACCCACCAGAATGATAAACAGTTCTTCGCCGTTTTAAGTCTGCCGTATGTTGAAAATACTGATAATTGATGACGAAGCACCCGCCCGCAATCGCTTGCGGCGAATGCTGGCGAATCTTCCGGCCGTCCATGTGGCAGGTGAAGCCACTACCGGGCATGAGGCTTTGCGGCTCATTCCGGTGAAAGAGCCCGATGTTCTGTTACTGGATATCTCGATGCCGGGACTCAATGGAATGAAACTGGCGCAGATTCTGCAGAAGCAGGGTTCGCCACCGGCCATTATATTTTGCACAGCCTGGTCAGACCAGGCGGTGGACGCCTTCGAATGTGATGCAGTTGACTACCTGGTTAAACCCGTCCGGGCGGAACGGCTTGAACTTGCCCTGGATAAGGCGAGACGCTTTCTGGCAAGATCGGAAAGCGGTGAAACCGGACCATTTTTACGATCTACATTGGGCGGTAAGGTTAAACTGTTACCGTTATCCGAGGTAATCTACCTGGGTGCCGAGGACAAATACACTACGGTTGTGCACCAGGGTGGTAGTTTAGTGATCAATCAATCCTTGCTTGATATGGAGAAAGAGTACGGGGATATCCTTGTGCGGGTTCACCGCGGGACACTGGTCATAAAAAAACGCATTCGGGGGCTGGAAAAAACCTCTGATGGTCGCCACTTCTTACAGTTGGATGGTTGCGAGGACCGTCCACAGGTGAGCCGACGCAACCTCCCTGCCATAAGAAAACTCATTCGGGAATTAACATGAAAAAAATCCTAAGAATTGCAACACGAAAAAGTGCATTGGCCTTATGGCAGGCAAACCATGTGCAGGCCCTGTTGCTCGAAGCGCATCCGGATATTGAAATTGAACTGGTGAAAATTGTTACCCAGGGTGACCGTATCCTTGACCGGCCGCTAGCGGAGATTGGTGGCAAGGGGTTGTTTTTGAAAGAGCTTGAGCGTGCGATGCTGGATGGTGAAGCCGATTTGGCCGTGCATTCCATGAAGGATGTACCGGCAAGTATGGCAGATGGCCTGGTACTTGACGCGGTCCTGCCAAGGGCCAATCCGTATGACGCCCTGGTCAGTCGCAATGCTCAACGACTGGTGGACCTGCCCGCTGGTAGTCGTATTGGCACTTCAAGCTTACGCCGCAAGTCACAGTTACTGGCATTGAGACCTGACCTGGAAGTGGCTGACCTGCGTGGCAACGTTGACACCCGCCTGAAAAAACTGGACGAAGGACAATATGACGCGATCATCCTGGCTTGCGCCGGTCTGGAACGACTGGGGCTGGGCGAACGTATCACTGAAACACTCAAGATGCCTGACTGGTTACCCGCTTCAACACAAGGGATCATTGGCCTGCAATGCCGTGAGGACGATGCCGCGACACGCGCCTTAATCGAGCCATTAGCAGATTCCGACACAATGGTCGTGGCCTGTGCAGAAAGAGCAGTGGCCAGGGTTCTGGAAGCCACCTGCCAGGTTCCTTTGGCCGTTCATGCAGTTTTGGATGGCGGCATGGTTCGTCTGAAGTCGATGATCAGTACACCAGATGGCAAGCAATCTATCCAGGCCGCGGGTGAAGCGTCAACCTCGCAGGCAGTTGAATTAGGCGAACGGGTGGCTGCCGATCTCCTGAAAAATGGTGCAGGAAAAATTATCACGGCTTTATAGGACAGAACAAACCTGACAGCGAGGATTCATGACACACGTTCTTGTCACACGCCCAAATGAAGCATCACAGCAATTGGCTGACCAGCTTCATGCCCATGGATTAATTCCCATCGTCATGCCTCTATATACATTTGCCGCCCGTGAACCGGCAATAGATTTCAAATCGGTCTGGCCTGAAAAGCCATTGCGCAAGCTGGCCGTTTTCACCAGTCCGCGTGCCGTTGAGTTTGGACTGCCGTTTATTTCCCCGCAGGATCAGCTACATGGTCTCGAGATTGCCGTCGTCGGCTCCGCGACGCGCGCTATGCTGGAAGCGTCTGGCTATCCGGTTCATTTGCAGGCCCCGTCCGGGTTTACCAGTGAAGACCTCCTTAAGGTTCCGGGGCTGGCTGAAGAACCGGGTACGGCCGTGATATTTTGTGCGCCCGCTGGCCGGGATACGATTGCGAAGGGCCTTGAGGACTTCGGTTGGAGGACCATCAAAGCGATGGTCTATGAACGTGTGCCGCTTAAACCGGATCCCCGCCAGGTTGATTATTTACGCAATGCAGCAGATTTGGTCAGCATCTGGACGAGTATTTCAGCACTAAAACTCGCCAGGCAATACCTACCCCGGGACGCGTGGGGTAAAATACTGGAGTCACCGGCACTGGTGATTTCATCTCGTATCCAGCATCATTTAAAACAACTGGGTGCAAATGTCGTTGATTTGGCCGATGGTCCGGGAAACGCCGAATTGTTACAGTCAATTTTGCGACTGACAGGGCATAAGGCTGCCGGTTGAACCGGTGTTATTCGTTTTAAGGTGCCAAATAGCACGGATTTGGTTAGCATCAACAGCAATCGACGTGGCGCGAATTTGCAGGCCTCAGGATGGAAACAGAACAATTGAACCAACAAATTGATGAATTGACCAACGATCCTGCGATGGACAGGTTATTGCAGGAGAAAAAGCCCGCCTCTTCCGGTACGGCTATTGCAATACTAGCTTTGTTGGTGGCGATGGCAGCCGTCAGCGCTACAGCCTGGCAGTGGTGGCAGACACGCCTGGGGGACCCGGATGAACTCTTACAAATAGAAACACTTACGCAACTTCAAACCAGTCAAAAGCAACTTGCCAGCTCGTTTGCATCTTTTGAAGACCGGCTTGGTGCAACGCAATCACCTGTTGATGCGGATGAGTTTTCCCGCAGTAATGAACGTCTCAAGAGCGTGGAACAGCAGCTGACAAGTTTGCAGGGTCAGACAGGTGAGGATCAGTCTTCAATCAGTGCAATGCAGGGTAGTGTGCGCTCACTGGAACAACGTCTTTCTGCAACCGAGTCAGGTCTTGTCACGATCGCTGCCGCCAGTCAGAGCAGCAGCGCAGCTTTGGATATTGCAGAAATAGATTTTTTATTACGGGCCGCCAGTGAACGCTTGCAGTTATTTGCTGACCCCATTGCCGCTGATCTCGCGTTGCAAGCAGCCGATGTTCAAATTGAGGCATTGAATGATCCGATGTTTCTCAGTGTTCGTCAGCAGATTGCCACGGCGCGTCAGGCGCTGGCCCTGGTGCCTGCCATTGACCGTGTGCAACTGACGTCAATGATCACAGATTTGCAGTCAAAGGTGTCCGGCTTACCGTTTCGCGGTGAGATTAAAGCGCAACCCGGGCCTGAATTGCCGGACGATGCGGGTTGGTGGCAGAGTTTCAAAAACACACTGTCCTCACTGGTAACGGTAAAACGGCGTGTCCCTGAAGATCAATCGTTGTTAAGTCTTGACGACAAAGATTACCTGCGTCAGGGTCTGTGGTTACAGCTTGAATCGGCGCGTCTGGCCTTGATGCGTAACGATAGCGGTGTTTATGAGGGTTCACTGGACAGAGTGGACGCCACCGTAAAACAATTTTTTCAGAATGGTTCATCCGAGGTGGAGGCATTGCTACTCGGTGTCGCGACTTTGAAGCAGGTCAATATTTCACCTGAAATGCCCGATATCAACGGCCCCTGGACAAAGTTGCGTCAATTACGGGATAGCCGCAGGTTATTACAATCTGCGACACCGGTTGAAAACGCGGATCCCGAAGAATGAAACGCAGTTTTCTCCTGTTGTTGATTTTGGCACTGCTGTTACTGGCGAGTGCACTGGCACCGTTACTCAAATCCGATCCCGGTCATGTGTTGATCAATTTTGGTGACTGGACCATTGAAACCAGTGTCATGGTGCTGGTTTCGGCCTTGCTGATTTTATGGTTTGCTGTGCAGATTGTTGTTTGGTTATGGCGTATGCCGGTTGAAACCGCGCGTAAAATGCGTGAGCAACGGGCATTCAATCAGCTTGAGAAAGGCCTGCTTGCGTTAACCGAAGGCGATTGGAAAAAGGCGGAAAAGGCATTGGAAAACTCCGCCAGCAAGCAGGGCAGGACCACTGCACACTACCTGGCTGCCGCCCAGGCCGCAGATGGCCAGGATGCCCATGACCGTCGGGAATATTACCTTGAGCAGGCTGATAGTGGCGGCTCAAAAAAACGTTTCCTGGTTGAATTGACACGGGCGCGGATGTTACTTGCCAACGGCAGTCGTGCCGCGGCATTACCGATTTTACAGGATCTCTACAAACGTCGTCGCAAGCACCCGCAGGTACTGGAGCTATTGTCACGTTGCTACAGAGAACTGGCTGACTGGGACCAACTGCTTGCTCTATTACCTGCACTGCGCAAGGCGGGCGTACTGGATGATGAGCAATCACATCAATTGGAAGAAGAGATCGCGATTGACAAATTGAGCTCGATTTCAGAAGTTGAAGATTTACAGCTTGCCTGGAAAAAGCTACCCCGCGCCATGCGTCATCATGCAGCAGTTGTCGAAGCATTTGCCAGTGGCGCCACGAAGCTGGAACGGGCCGATCTCGCCGAGCCGATTATCAGTGCAGGTCTCAAACATGAGTGGAACCCGGCGCTGGTACTGCGTTATGGCGATCCCGCTGCGGATGACAGGATAAAGCGTCTCAAACAATGTGAGAAATGGCTGCAAGAATATCCAAAAGACGCGGGCCTGCACCTGGCGATTGGCCGTCTGTGTGCCGGGGAGTCGTTATGGGGCAAAGCCCGTGAGCACATGGTTAAAAGTCTCGAACTGGAGCCGAGCAGTCTTGGTTACGATGCATTTGGGCAACTGCTTGAACGCCAGGGCGAACTTGAACCCGCGATGGCCTGTTTTCGAAATGCGCTGCGGATGAACCAGGGCCAGACACCAAAGCCGCTGCCAACGAGTGCGGTGCGATTACCCGCGTCTTGATGGGGTTGTCCTTGAGTTAACGATTAATTTTACCCGGCTGGAATTTTGCGGGTTAGCTGAAACCAGGGTGTTAAGCAATCAATGACTGATAAAGACTATTCACAATCAGCCTTTCTCAAATTCCTGAGGCAGGGTGCCGTTACCGGGTTGACCAGCCCCGCAACAGCGCGGTCGCGTAAACTTGCGGCGGAGCAGTTGCTCATACAATTAAAACCGAATGAGCGTTCCGACCTGCGTCAGCTTGATGTGGATGAACTGTGTTCGCGGTTTCATAAGCTCCAGGGTTCGGCTATCCGCCCGGAAAGCATACAGGTTTATAACGAACGGCTTTGTGGAGCGTTGAAGGATTTTATATCCTGGACCGACGACCCCGCCGGTTTTCAGTCCGTGGAGGGTGAAAAACCGGAGGCCTTATTGGTCGCCGCCCGTGATACGCCGGGCCAGGCCCAGGCCCGCGAGGAGTTGGCTCTCAAGCCGCCGCGAAGTCCGCATGACATTTTCCCGATACCGATACGGGAAGACCTGGTCGTTTACCTTCAGAACGTGCCTTTGGATATGACGCGGGCCGAAGCGAATAAAATTGCCGCCGTGGTTCAGGCACTGGCATTGCCCGAAAAGGATGTTTTGAGTTGAAACGTCTTTTATTACTGACGCCACTGATCCTGTTTGGTGTCGGCGGATCCGTATTGCTGTTTGTTTTTCTCGAGACAGGCACAGATGGGGCATTCCAGAACAGCCTGTTGCCGGAACTGATCGGCTTTTGCCTGGAAGGTTTTTTCCTGGTCGGGTTATTTTCGTTACTCCAGCTACGCTTGGAGCGGGAGCGAAAGAACGAACTGCGTTTAAGCCTGCGCGCAGCCTTACGTGAAATATTGAGCTATATGGATATTGCGCTTCTTGAGGAAAATGCTGAACCTGCCAGTTCCCATTCATTGGACCAGGATCCAAAGCTGGTGAAGGCCTTGTTTGTGAAACTGCATAAAAGCGAGTTGGATCTCCGGAATATGCTCAATATCAAGGAGGCCGCCGCGCGGAATATCAACACGATGCACGACCTTATTCCGGTGGCCGCCCAGCTGAGTGCCGGTCATATGCGTTGGTGGTTGGCAATTGCCGATAGTGTGCGCAGTTTGTCTGAGGCCACTGACAAATCCTCTGTCAATTTTGCCGCGCAAAAATTTCTGATGAACCTGGGAGAGTTTGACCTGCTGTCGCTGTAGGTTCCTCAGCCCGAATATGTCACCAGTATGCGGGCTAGTGCGATTTGGCCAAAACCCTGATTGGCACATCCAGTCCGAATTCAAATGAATCAAAAAATATGCGCCGTTTCACTGCGCCGTTCTCGAGGAATGCGTCACGGCTCGCGTCAATCATCGCGGGTGGGCCACTCATGTAAATATCGAAATTTGCAAGATCTGGATATTTTTGCAATACCGCATGATGGACAAATCCATTAAAACTAGCTGTGCTTGCTGCGTCACCGGCTTCCAACAAGGCGCTGGAATATTGAATGTGTTCGTTTTGTTCAGCCCATAATTGTGCCTGCTTGTGCATGTACAGGTCAGCGTGGCTACTTGCACCCCAAAACAAATGCAGCGGGCGTTTGTCCCGTTGTGCCAACAGGTCCTCAATCATGGATTTTAGTGGCGCAAACCCAGTGCCGCCACCCATTAATATCATCGGACGATCAAGCTGGTCATTACGAATAAAAAAATTGCCAAGAGGCGCTTCCAGCCGCAGGATATCACGCTCTTTCATTTCGTCAAAAACCCAGCCGGTAAAACCGCCGCCGTCGACATGGCGGATATGCAGTTCGATCTCATCTTCCGACTGAGGGGGACTGGCAATGGAAAACGCACGCCGTTTGCCTTCAGGCAACAATATTTCAAGGTATTGCCCCGCCAGGAACTGAAGCCGCTGGGCACTGGGTAACTTGATTTTGATACGCATGACATCCCGTGTCAGTTGTGTCTTTTCAGTCACCCGCGCCGGCATTTTGCGGATAAGAATATCTCGCACCGCTTCGATTTCACGGACGCGAATAACCAGGTCACCGGTTGGCTCCGCCTGGCACAACAGGGCCGAACCCTCACCAATTTCTTCGCGACTCAGCGCCAAAGGCGGATGGAAAGGGTAGTGCACTTCACCTGATTCCAGTTGGCCTTTGCAACTGCCACAAGTGCCATTTTTGCAGCTATAAGGCAGCATCACACCCTGACGCAGGGCGGCGTTCAGAATTGATTCGCCCTCGTTGACACTGAAAACAGCACCGCTGTTGATATTCCTGACTTGAAATTGCTTCATAGCACCTGTTGACCGTAAGGTTCGTGGGGTTGAAAATGTATCGCAGTGTATTGTCGCTGATGTGCTAACCTTTGCGCCACTTTTCTCCAAGTTCGGAGCTGTTTTGACCTGGTGCTCTGTCAATCTTATAAATTAGGATCAGTGGACACCAGAATGTTCAGCACAAGGCACATTTGCGCAGGCATGGTGGTTCCATGTCAAGCGAGTGTAACGCTGTGATGGGCATTCTGGTGTCCACCCGAAGGGCGAGTTCACTAGCCGTCATCTGCTGCGTTAGCCGTTCTGGACATAGAACCACTATGGCTTCGAACCGCTGCCTTGCAGCTAACAGCTTGTGAACTCGCTGATCCTAATTTATAAGGTTGACAGAGCACTAGTTATGATTTCAATATTAGCTTCAACCATGCGTTTTACCATACGCGGCCTGTTATTCATTGGTTTTTTATTGTTTATTCTCACACCAATACTAGTGCTGGTGAATCATAACAGGCGGCTTGGTACACAAGAGGGTTCGCGCAAAGCGGACCAGGGTGCGGTTCGACTTGCCAAAAGTCTGGTCTGGTTTTTTGGTCTAAAGGTACAGGTGACCGGAGAGCCGCAGGCCGGCCCGGTATTGATAGCAGCAAATCATATTTCCTGGCTGGATATCCCTGTTCTGCATAGTGGCCACGCGATGGGCTTCGTGGGTAAAGCAGAGATCGACAGTTGGCCGGTGTTCCGTCATATAGCGCGTACCGGCGGTACAATTTTCCATCAACGTGGTAATCATGATTCGGCGGCCGATGTCAGTTCACTCATGGCGAAGCGTCTGGAACAGGGCAGGGCTGTTACGATTTTTCCGGAAGGCGGTATTCAGCCGGGTGCGCCGATACGGGTTTTTCATGCCCGCATGTTCCGCGCAGCGGTGGATGTTGGGTGCCCGGTTCAACCGGTCATGATCCGTTATATGCGTGATGGTCGTATAGATGAAGAAGTTTCGTTTCGGGTGGGTGAGAGTATGTCGGTGAATTTTTGCCGTCAGCTGGCCAGACCGAAATCAATTGCCGAGGTTCATTTCCTGCCCGTCATCAGCGCAATTGACCAACCCAGACGAGTTTTGGCTGAAAGTTCCCGGTCAGCGGTTATCAATAGCTATGCAAGCTAGCCCTGGCAATAAGTTTTAAATGAAACGATCGAAGATTACAGCAGAGTCATTTTTGCCGGTCTTTGGCCTACGTAGCACCCACACACAATCGTTGATAAATAGCAGCGGCTATCGGCGCCGGATTGTCAGAAAGCGTTCAAAAGCCATGCTGGATTCGGAACAGGACTGGATTCTGGATGGGGGAGAGGGTGTACGTCTTCTCGGTCATTACTCCCCGCAAAAGAGTGACAGCAAAGGTCTGGTTGTCCTGTTTCATGGCTGGGAGGGCAGCAGCCGTTCCAACTATATCGTGGCGGCCGGTGGCATGCTGTACGAGCAGGGTTTTGATGTGTTTCGTCTGAATTTTCGCGATCATGGCGAAAGTCATCATATGAACCCGGGTTTGTTTCATTCCTGTCGGCTGGCTGAAGTTGTGCAGGCATTGAAGGATGTTCAGCAACGTACGGGTGCGCAGAACTGGGCCCTTTCCGGGTATTCTCTGGGTGGAAATTTTGCCTTGAGAGTCGCCATGGCGGCGCCTGATGCCGGTTTGTCATTGCGGCAGGTGGTTGCCATTTGCCCGGTTATTTCGCCCTCCAATACCCTTAAGGCGATGGAGGAGGGTCCGCGGGGGTATGAAAGTTACTTCATCAGCAAATGGGCAAAATCGATAAAGGTCAAACAGACCCTGTTTCCTGATACCTGTGAATATGATGCGTGGTATAAGCTGGGAAATCTCAGGGAAAGGACAGGTTACCTGGCAACGCGTCATTATGAATTTGAATCGCTGGATCAATATTTCGATGGGTACTCGGTTGCAGGCGACCGTCTCAAGGCGATAAAGATAGCCACAACCATTCTGACGTCAGAAGACGACATGGTGGTGCCGGTGAGTGATTTTGCAAACCTGCCGGACAACGAGAATATTGAATTACTTATTACCCGTTATGGTGGTCATTGTGCGTTTCTGAAAAACTGGAAAATGGAAAGCCTGGCCGACGATGTGATTGTCGAGCGGGTATTGGAAAACGCACACCGGCCTGCATGAGCGGGATTGTGGTGTTGGTTTATTCAGAGAAACCGAAAATAAAGGAAACGGCGCCCTGCAGGACGCCGTTTATTAACTGCTATTTACGGACAAGTATTTTATTGATTATTAAGAACCGGCAATTGCCATGGTTGCCTGACAAGCACGCCATCCAGGGTATTGTTATTACCAACCACCAGGTTACCGCGGGCTAGATTCCCCTGGAATGCCGTCATCGGGAACTCAAATTTTGCGCCGTCGCTGATACGTTCCATGCTGCAGTTACCATTACCCGGTGCAAACACCGTGCAGGTGGCAATCCAATCTCCGTCGGACGAAACAAATGGATACTGGTTCACAGCCTCGGTGCTACCCACAAGTAATTCCAGTGCGGCAGTGAAGACCGTGTTTTGTCCATTGAACCCATGTAGGGTCCAGCGCCCGGCCAGTGGCGGCGCGTAGTTGGGCAGGCGACCCTTATCGATGCCAAATGTAACTCGACGGTAATCGTGATAAATACCCAGGTTGCCGGTTACTTCAGTGAAAACCCGGATGTGATTGTAATCATCAACGATGATTGCGCCCGAGTCATTTACGCTGAGCACTTCCATCTCCGTCGGTTTCTCAAGCGGCACCCTGTTTTCATCAAATGGCCAGTCATAACGATATGATCTGCCCAGTGTGGAGTCACCGTACATCTCCCCGGCAACCAGTTGCCAAACCGGCTCACCTTCATCATCGAGGTGGGTATCCCGGTCGTATCTGAGCCCGTAAAACAACACTCGGCTACCCTGTTGCTCAATCAGTATCCCTTCGAGGGGAAGATCGGCACTGGTCCAGAACCCGGAGCCGATGAAAGCAGGCACCTCGTGGGTTCCAAGACGCATGTCGAAAACCTGGTTTATGCTGGTCAGCATGTTTATTCCACTGAACAGGGTATGTTCTATGCGAAGAAGTCCATCCGCATCTACAGCATCCCAGGCGCTGGCGGGTATGTTCAGATCAATATCCCAACTGGCGGGTGGCAGATCGCAATTACTTGAATTTGAAATTATGTTGGAATGGATTGCAACGAAGTTACCCGGATAAACGGTGACAGTCGGAGCATCGAGAGGAGGCCGGCACACTCCATCAGGACTGACTTCCGGCCAGCTTCCGCTCAGCTTTATGGTGAAACTCTCTCCGGGTGCGGGAAGTCTCGGTTCGATACGAAGCGTCTCGAGGATTCCATTATCGGACAGAAAGCCTCCATCCCGGAAATGGGCGGCGGAAATATCGTTGCTGGCAAAAGCAAAAAGAATGGTTAGCGCGATTGAAATACGCATTTTAATCTCTCCAGTAAGACTGCTCAGACAGCTTACTCTTGCGTGGCTGAAGATTTGCTGAACGGGCTTGTCTTGAGTGCTTTCAAAACCTTAATGACAGGCAACTGAGCCCTCCATCAAGCTTCTGAAATTCAGAAACATCGACCTCCCGGATATTGTATCCGGCAGATTTGATCAGAGCCATTGCTTTTGGAAACCCCCTGGGTGTCAGTACCGTGCCATTAATCCAAACACTGTTCGCTGCATAAGCTTCATCCGGGTCGACCTTCAACAGATGATACCGTTGAAATTCCGGCTTGCTCAAAAACTCCCCGCAAGCCAGGAGGTTATTATTTTCCAGGTAACCCAACCCGGTTTTCAGGTGCAGTACTTCGGTCAATTCAACCATTGAACCCCGCAGGCCATGATTCTTCAGGATGGTGATCATCTGTTCGGCGCCCGCCCGGTTGGTGCGTTCTGACAATCCTATAAAGTAATGGTCTCCAACCATCATGATGTCACCGGCCTCCAGCGTTCCGGGCGCCTCAATCATTTCCACCTTCGCATAAAATTCCCGGATCGTTTTGAGCATCGAGCGGGTCTCCAACCTGCGGGTTGGCGCACCAGGATTGGTCAGAATGGCGCAGCGCGGTGTCATCAGTGCAACGTCTTCTACAAAAGTGGAATCTGGGAATTTCTCGTCTGCCGGCAATTCCGTCACCTGCAAACCGCATTCCTTTAATGCCTCGATATAGTCAGCATGCTGAAGTAGTGCTTTCTGGTAGTCGGGCTTGCCAAGATTTGCGCTGCTCAAGCCGTCTACCATCGCTTTGCAGGGTGTTCTTGTTATTGCTTTGGTGAACATGGTGCTTACGTTTCCTTTTCGCCTTGTATTCGATGGTGATCCCGTAATCGTCCGTCCAGATGATCCGCAAGCCGCAATGACAGGGCGACGATGGTAAGCGTGGGATTGGCCCAGCCACTGGTGCTGAATACCGAACTGCCTGCGACAAACAGGTTTTGATAGCCATGCACCCGGCAATCGGCGTTCACGACTCCATTGGCAGGTGCTGCACTCATGCGTGTGGTGCCCATGTGGTGATAGCCCACTACTGGATGATTGCCCACGGTTGGATCCACCGGCCACTGTGGGACTCAGGGAGTATAGAAGAAACAAACGCTACATTCACCTGAAACTCAAAGTACCAAATTGCCGTTCACACCCGTCGTTCAATCGAAATGGCGAGCAAACCGGTCAACTCTTCGCGCTCAGATCCAAATGTTGGCCTTATAAAGCTGAGTTTTTCAACAACCCTTGAATCCGGGATGAGATCAAGCATACCGTTACCAAAATGGGAACAGCAAGTCAGTGCCATGGTTGTGGGAAACTAATGGGAAACTGAGACATATATGGACGCCTCCCCTGAATCAAGTGTTATTTCGGGCTTTTGGGGCTTGAGTTGGGCTCTTCAAGATGAATGAGTTCCTCCTTCCTTTGAAGGCCTTGCAGTTCAAATTGTTGCTGCCGG
>Ga0316191_10001104_pt1 | contig 18574 bp, 18 predicted proteins | sample Eddworburr2cm_MG_FD_204928 | JGI IMG/M metagenome (GOLD analysis project Ga0316191, IMG submission 204928) | Coastal sediment microbial communities from Maine, United States - Eddy worm burrow 2 cm | ecosystem: Environmental > Aquatic > Marine > Coastal > Sediment | place: USA: Maine...
TCCCGACAATTTGAATTCGACGAAGTCATGGTGTTGGCCAACCAGGACGTCATTGAGCTGCTGCTTGATGAACAGGCGCGCAGCCTGGCAGAACTCGAGGAGCAGACCGGCAAGTCAATTCGCCTGCAGACGGAGTCACTGTACATGCAGGATCAATTCGACGTGGTTCTGATGTAGACGGCCGCCGCATGAAACGCTTCTTCCAGACACTGTTCAAGATCACTGCGTACACGGCTTCGGCACTGCTGATCCTGATGGCTGTCGGTGTCGGGCTGTTTCGCCTGTTCCTGCCGCGCCTTCCTGAGTACCAGGAGGCGATCAAGGAACGGGCGAGCGACGCCATCGGCATGGAAGTCCAGTTCGCGAGCATGAACGCACGATGGGGCCTGAGTGGCCCTGAGCTTGAGTTCTATGAGGCTGAGCTCATTCGCCGTCACAATCAGAGTCGGTTGATCGCCGCGGATCGTGTGAGCGTCGGTATTTCCATCAATAGCCTGATATTCGACCAGGAATTCGTCGTGGACCGGGTTCTGATTCGCAATACCAGCCTGGAAATACGGCAGCTCGAGGACGGCGGATGGTGGGTTCAGGGTGAAGTGCTTGGTGACTTGCCGCAGACACAAGACGGAGGACGACAGGCGTTCGGCGACAAGGAGTTTATCGCCGAGAATGTGGAAATCCAGTTCCTGCAACCTGGCGACCAGCGCCCACGAACACTGGATGTTCGTCGTGCCATGGCCAGTTTCGACGAGCATCGCATCGCCTTTGATGCAGATATCCGGTTGCCGAACGACCTTGGGCGGCAGGTCACGGTATCGGCAACACAGTTGCTCGGAGTTCCCGAGGAACGGCGCAGCTGGGATGTAAGCGTTGAGGCCGAAGACGTGCTGCTTGCGGGTTGGTCGGCTCTGCACCCGGCAATTCACGATCGCGTACTTTCCGGAAGCGGCGACTTTGACCTGTCATTGGTGTATGCCGACAAGCGCGTAAACCGGGCGACAGCCGATGCCGATCTCGAAAACATAGCGCTTGTCGAGGGGCAGTTCTTTGACCTGGCCGGCCGTTTTGAACTGGACACATCGTTCGATGGGTGGCTGGTAGCTGCTGAGGAGTTCCGGGTATCGACGGAGGATCACGAATGGCCGGAATCCTCTCTGCGCGCCGAGGCCAGTACCGCTGCAGACGGCCGCATTGTAGTCCTCGATCTTCGCGCGTCTTATCTCAATCTCGACGATAGTGCGCTGGTCCTTCCGCTCCTGCCGGACGAGCACCGGGAGCAGCTGGCGGAGCTCTCACCGACTGGAGAAGTGCGCGACCTGGCAGCCACGATTTCTGACCTCGACACGGACAAACCCCGGTATGACGTCGGAGCACGATTCACAAATGTGGGGATTGCAGCGGCGGACAAGCGGCCGGGTGTACGCGGATTCAGTGGCGACCTGCGAGCGGATGGTTCTGGTGGCCGTATTGAAGTCCAGTCCTCGAACATGTTGCTGGACTTGCCGCAGTTCATGGACGAGGCCATCGACATATCGAGGGCGGACGGTACGATTATCTGGCGTAACAGCAACAATCGTACGACGGTTCTTTCGGACAGTATTCGGATCGTCAACCCGGTGTTCGATAGCCGTATGAGCCTGCACCTGACGATTCGTGATGATGGCAGCTCACCCGAAATCGATCTCGATGGAAGCTTCAAAGTCAATGACGTTGGCAGCGCGCGGCGCTACATCCCTCGCAAGATAATGAAGCCGAAGTTGTACAACTGGTTTCAGTTGGCACTCGTCGATGGCTCTTTCGAACGTGGCACGATTCGTCTCGACGGCCCCCTCGACAAGTTTCCGTTCGACAACGATGAGGGCAAACTCCTGGTCGAAGGCACGACGCGAAACCTCACGCTCAAATACCACAAGGACTGGCCTGCGACCGAGCAAGCCGATGTGGATGTCGTGCTCGACAACATGCGTTTGTACTCGGTTCGTAATCGTTCAGTCAGTGCGGGTAACCAGGCGATCGACGCAACCATCGAGATTCCAAACCTGCGTAAGCCGGTCCTGTCGATCGACGCGCTGATAACAGGCTCGCTCGAGACCATGCGGCAGTTTGCGCTGCAGAGTCCAATTGACGGATTCACAGGTGGCAACCTCAACCGGTTGGCTGTTGACGGCGACGCATCATTTCGCCTCGGCCTGACAGTGCCGTTCGCGAACGCGCCAGCCACCACGGTTGACGGACTCCTGAGAAGCAACAACGGCACGCTCGCCGTTGACGGGCTCAATGCGCCGATTACAGATCTCATCGGTGAAATAGCCATCACCAGAGAACAGATTACGGGTGATTCACTGGGTGGACGATTCCTGGGCGAGGAAGTCAGCTTCCGCCTCGCTCCCGGCGACGACGCGCGTTTCTTCACGATTGCCACGGCCACGGGTATTGCCACCGCAACCGGCCTTGTCGAGGAACTGGGTGTGCCACTTGAGGGCTTGATTGAAGGAGCGACAGAGTACGAAGCACGCTTGTTGTTCCCGCGGGGACAACAGGAGAACGGCACCCCGTTCACTGTTCAGGTCGAAAGCTCGCTCGAAGGCCTTGCCCTGAACTTCCCCGAGCCCGTGGGCAAGACCGCCGACGAAAGCCTTGGTTTTCGCGGCGATATCCGCTTCATACCGGGCGGTGAACTCATCGAGAGCACGGGATCGTCGGACAATGGGCTGGCGTGGGTATTGTCGGTCACCAATTCGGATGGGAACTGGGATTTCGATCGCGGTGTCCTGATGGCTGGCGGCGGCGATATCGCGCCTGCCGAGACACGTGGGCTGCACATTCGTGGTACGACAGGCACCGTCCGTCTCGATGAGTGGCTCGATCTGTCCCGAGCCGGCGCCAAGAAAACAGGGGCAGCCGATCGAATTCGTTCGATTGAACTGAACGTGGCTGACCTGTTTGTCGTGGGCCAGCATCTGCGGGACCACCAGGTGCGTCTCGATCGTAGCGCGCGCGACTGGCTCGTGCAGATTGAAGGCGAAGATGTCGTCGGCTCTGTGTTCGTCCCCTACGAATTCAACTCGGACCGCGCCATGGTCGTGGAAATGGAGCGAATGTATCTTCCCGGGGACGACGTCACTCCAGTCACTGAGTCGACACTCGATCCGCGAACGCTTCCACCAATAATGCTCAAGGCAGACGACTTTGCGCTTGGCGGCAGGTACTTCGGTGCGGTCCAGGCCTCCTTGATACGAACGCAGGATGGCTTGGAAACGGAAAATCTGACGACGACGGACAGGAGTTTTGAAATTATCGGCACAGGTCGCTGGGTTGCAGATGAACGGGAAGCGCTGGGAAGTCGCACTTACGTTACGGCAACCCTGAACAGCACCGATGTCGAGGCGACGTTGGGACGGCTGGATTTTGTGCAGGGAGTCAGCGGCGAGACAATGGGCATTCTCTTCGACCTGACCTGGCCGGGTGGTCCGCGCGCCGATTTTCTCGACGTGGTCGACGGACAAGTTCAGATCCGCATGGAGGAAGGTCAGCTTGAGGAAGTTGAGCCCGGCGCCGGCCGCATGCTTGGCCTGGTCAGTTTCGTTGCCTTGCCGCGTCGCCTGTCGCTCGACTTTCGTGACGTTTTCAACAAGGGGTTCGGCTACGATTCCATCACCGGCTCGTTTGACATTGTTGCTGGCAATGCAACGACTTGCGACCTGTCCCTGGAAGGGCCAGCGGCAAATATCGGCATCGTCGGTCGGACAGACCTTGCAGACAGCGAGTACGAGCAGGCTGCGGTCGTCACAGCAAAAGTAGGAAACACCTTGCCGATCGTTGGTGCGGTTGTCGGTGGTCCTCCAGGCGCGGCCGCGATGCTGATTTTCTCACAGATTTTCAAGAAACCGCTGGAGGAAGTAGGCCGCGTGTTCTATGAGATTGTCGGACCGTGGGATGATCCCGATATTGACTCGGCCGACGAGGACAGCTTCGTCCGTTTCGGCGAGCTGGCCGGCTGCCTCTCGGACTCGGACCAGGAATGACATGCGCGTAGCTGCAATTCAGATGAACAGCGGCCCCGATGTCTCGGCGAACCTGGCGTTGGCAGGCCAATTGCTCGACGAGGCAGCGGCCGCAGAGTGCGTGCTTGCCGTGCTGCCAGAGAATTTTGCCCTGATGCCGGAGCGAGGCAAGGACAAGGCGAGGCACGCGGAGAATCCCGGTGACGGGCCGATTCAGGCGTTCCTGTCGGAGGCCGCTGCAAGGAACGGCATGTGGATAATCGGCGGCAGCATGCCGCTGGTATCGCCGGAGATTGCGGCGGAGCGCGTGTACGGCGCCTGCCCCGTCTACGATGCCGATGGCAAGGCCAAGGCTGTCTACCGCAAGATTCACCTGTTCGATGTCGACCTCGTCGACAATCAGGAGTCCTATCGCGAGTCGAACTCGATGTTCCCCGGCGATGAAGTCGTCACCGTGGACACACCGGTAGGTAAAGTTGGGCTCACAATCTGCTACGACCTGCGTTTCCCGGAGATGTTTCGGCAACTCGTCGATGCAGGCGCGGTCATGTTCACCGTGCCGGCCGCGTTCACGGCAACGACGGGTGCAGCGCACTGGCACACGCTGTTGCGAGCCCGCGCAATCGAAAATCTGGCATATGTAGTCGCACCCGGGCAATATGGCCGGCACCCGGACGATCGATCGACGTACGGACACTCACTGATTTGTGATCCCTGGGGCCGGATTCTGGCCGAACAGGCGAGTGGTAATTGCGTGGTCGCTGCCGATATCGACCCGGAATTGCCGGCACGATTGCGCAATGAGTTTCCGGCACTCTCAAATCGACGTCTGACCTGACAGGCAAGAAACCAAACGGAAGGGCAATGAGCGCAACTGAGCAGAACTCGATCGATGCAGTCATGACACGCCTGCTTGAGCCAGCCGGGCTCAGCGAGCGGCAGCTGTCCACGACACTGGGCAGCCTGATGCGTGGTGGCGTCGACTACGCAGATCTTTACTTTCAGGTAAGCAGGCAGGAAAGCTGGACGCTGGAAGACGGGATCATTCGTGAGGGTAGCTTCAGTCTCGATCAGGGTGTGGGCGTGCGCGCGAACAGTGGTGAGAAGACCGGTTTTGCGTATTCGGATGAACTCATACTGCCCGCCTTGCAGTCTGCGGCGGGTGCTGCGCGGGCGATTGCGAAGCAAGGGCAGGAGAAAAAAGTCCAGGCATGGCGGCGCAATTCGCCGGCCGTGCTGTACCCGGACTCGGATCCGACGACAAGTATCGATGACGCCCAGAAAACCAGCTTGCTCCTGGAACTCGATGCGGCCGTGCGTGGTCTCGACAGTCGCGTCGAGCAGGTGATTATCAGCATGGCGAGCAGTCAGGACCTCATTCTGTGCGCCGCTTCCGACGGCACGATGGCCGCCGATGTGCGGCCGCTTATCCGACTCAATATCAGCGTCATACTCGAGCAGGATGGCAAGCGTGAGCAAGGCTATGCGGGTGGCGGAGCACGCGCCGACCTGAGTTACTTTCTCGATGGCAGTACTCCACTCGAGTTTGCCCGGGAAGCGGTACGCCAGGCAACGGTGCAATTGGAGGCGGTGCCAGCACCCGCAGGAACCATGCCCGTTGTTCTGGGTAACGGTTGGCCGGGCATTCTGCTGCACGAAGCGGTTGGGCACGGACTCGAAGGTGATTTCAATCGCAAGGGTGTGTCCGCTTTCAGCGGCAAGGTGGGCCAGAAAGTCGCGTCCGAAAAGTGCACGATCGTCGATGACGGGACGATGATGAATCGTCGTGGTTCACTGTCCGTCGACGATGAAGGTACGCCGGCCCAGAACACGGTGCTGGTTGAAGATGGAATTCTGCGTGGTTACATGCAGGACAAGCTCAACGCGCGTTTGATGGGGGTCGAGCCAACCGGTAATGGCCGTCGCGAGTCGTTCGCACATATCCCAATGCCGCGCATGACCAACACTTACATGCTGGCCGGCAAGGACGATCCGGGCGAGATCATCGCGTCGGTCGAGAAGGGCCTGTATGCACCCAACTTCGGCGGCGGCCAGGTCGATATCACGTCAGGCAAGTTCGTATTCTCGGCAAGTGAGGCTTATCTGATCGAAAACGGCAAGGTCACCGTGCCGGTCAAAGGCGCGATGCTTATCGGCGATGGCCCTCACGCGCTCCACAAGATTTCGATGGTTGGCAATGACCTGGAGCTCGATACCGGCGTCGGCACCTGTGGCAAGGAAGGACAGTCGGTGCCGGTTGGTGTTGGCCAACCGACGCTCAAGATCGACGAGTTGACGGTTGGCGGCACAGCGTAGGTCCGCTCCGGCCGCAAAGAATTTCACATAAGTCGAAATTACGCGGAATCACAGTCCACAGTGTGAGTTACCTCACTGCATTCGACATATCTCTGACATAGAGTCTGCGTATCTCATGGAGGGATACCAGGATGGCATTCGAAAACACAATTACTGAATATGACATGGACGCCAATTCGCAGCAGTTCGTGCAGGGACAACGCAGTGATGCCAGCGATTTCGAGCCCGATCTGGCCGTTGACGGCCTGTCAGAATCGATACTTTCGCGCATTCTCGGCTTGTTTGGTAAGAATCGCTCCTGAGTCAAAACAAGGACTTATCACGAGCGACGGGATTACGAGACCCGGCCAATGGCCGGGTCTTTTGCGTTACAGGCTTTACATGCGGCCCCGGCTATGGAGAATAAATCGACCCCGGGACAAAAAAGACGATATCGATATGTGGGTCGCCAAACCGATTTATGAAAGCCTGCCGTATTTTTACCTGTTCGTCGGGGCGGTCTCGCTGGGCCTTTCGCTGTATCTGAACTACTGGTACATGCCCACCATTTGCTTCGTCGTCGGTCTTGGGTGCCTGGTCGCCGGCCTCGTTGTATTACTCAAGCGGCGTGATCATCGTGTTACCCACCGCCGGGTCGGCCAACGACAGGACTATTAGGGAAGGGCAGTCTCGTGCTGCGGAGCACAGGGCAGCGCGGCGGCGGGCTGGTGCATGAATACGGCCGGAAGCGGCCTAGGTATCGTTGACCGCCGAATCCTGGTCGTCATCATCGTCCAGCTGATCTTCCAGCTCATCCTCGAGCTGGTCGTCGATGAGCTCCTCATGTTGACGCAGATCGTGGTACACGAGCTCGTGTACGCCGAGTGACACAACATCGCCATCACGCAAGCGGTATTTCTTGACCTGCTTTTCGCCGAGGAAAACACCGTTGGTACTGTTGAGATCCTCGATCATGCAACCATCGTCGTCAGTGATGAGCTGCGCATGGTGACGGCTGACGAACTTGCTTTTTATAAAGACCTCGTTGTCAGGCGAGCGGCCGACGATGACCCGGCCGGGCGGAAACGTGAGTTCTTCGACCACTTCGCCGTCCGTCCTTACTTCGATTCTCGTGACGTCGCCGTTTTCAGACGCAAAGTTTTGAATGCTCTGCAACTTTTCGTAGATGCCGGTGTTGCTTTCGTGCTCTTGCCAGTTCAACTCGTCAATCGCAGCCATTACCTCGTCGAGGCCGACAGCGTCTTTTTCGTCGGCAAAGGCGCACAGTAATGCGGTATCGCACAGCGTGTTGATCAGGCGTGGCACGCCGCCTGTGTAACGATGGATCGTCTCGTGCGTGTCCTCACCAAACAGATTGTCTTTCTCGCAACCGGCGACCGCCAGCCGATGGTCGATATACTCAGCCATTTCGCGACGGTCGAGAGGCCCGAGGTGAAACCGCAGACGAACACGTTGCATAAGTTGCTTGAGACCCGGCGAGTCCAGTGTGTCACGCAATTCGGGTTGTCCTGCGAGAATGATGCGCAGCACCTTTTCCTTGTGCGTCTCGATGCCCGAGATAAGCCGAATTTCTTCCAGAACCTTGCGTGTGAGGTTCTGCGCCTCGTCGACGACGAGCACGACTTTCTTGCCGTTTGAGTACTGCTCGATCAGGAACATGTTGAGCATGTCCAGCAGTTCGACTTTGCGCTTGTTGAACGGCTTGAAACCAAACTCGGTCAGAACAGACTGCAGAAACTCGGTTGGCGTGAGTTGTGTCTGAGACACAACCGCGTAAATGACGTCATCGTCGAGTTCTGACAGGAACGACTGCAACAAAGTCGTTTTTCCAGACCCGATTTCCCCCGTGATGACGACAAAACCGTCGGCGAGCCAGATCGTGGACTCCATGTAGGCCTTGGCCCGGGCATGTTGCTTGCTCCAATACAGAAAATCCGGGTCCGGCGTCAGCCGGAACGGCTGTTCCTGCAGATTGAAGTGGCTCAAATAAGACATGTCCGATTCAGTTTACCTGCTTTTGCATCCTTCGGGCTATGCCGCGTTCTCAGCCGTGCGCGGGTACTAGGTCACACTTTGGCTGATTATGTCGACAAGCTTGTCTCGGTCTGCGGCGGTTGCAGCGGTTACCGTAATATGTCCCAGCTTGCGGCCCGGGCGCGGGTCCTTGCCGTAGTCATGCAGGTACCCGTCACGTCGGGAGCGGGCAGTCTCCGGAATAGTGCCAATCAGGTTGATCATGCCGGCGTGGCCGATACTGGTTGTGGGGCCCAGTGGCTGGTTGGTCACCGCACGCAGGTGGTTCTCGAACTGGCTGGTTGCCGAGCCTTCGATCGTCCAGTGCCCGGAGTTGTGCACGCGTGGCGCGAACTCATTGGCTAACAGTTTGTCGCCGCAGACGAATAGTTCCAGCGCCAGTACACCCACGTAGTTGAGGTGCTCCAGCAATCGGCGAACATAGGCTTCGGCGCGCTCGGCAAGTGCCGGAGCATCGACCGGCGAGCGAGACGTTCGCAGGATGCCGCCCTCATGGATGTTATGGCTGAGCGGGTAGATCGCGACCTCGCCGTCAACATTGCGAACGCCTATGCAGGACACTTCGTAGTCGAAATCAACCCACTGTTCCGCGATCAGCGAGTTGCCGCCCAGTTTCTTCCAGGCCTCGTCGATATCGTCATGTTCACGAATGACAAACTGGCCCTTACCGTCATAGCCGAGGCGGCGTGTCTTGATAACAACGGGAAGGCCGAGAGCATCGACGGCTGCGTTCATATCCTCGCGGGTGTCGATGGCGCGATAGCCGGGCAGCGGAATCTCCAGGGTGTCGAACAGGCGCTTCTCATCGAGGCGGTCCTGCGAATGGCGGAGTGCATCCGCCGGCGGGTAGATCGGCACCTTGCCCTCGATCTTGTGCAGCGCCTCGACCGGGACGTTTTCGAATTCATAGGTGATGACATCGCAGCGTGCTGCCAGTTCGGCCAGGGCGTCGCTGTCATCGAATGCCTTGCGGATTACATCACCACATTCGGCGGCCGGCGGTGATTCGGACGGGTCGACGAAGAGACAGTCGATCTCGAGGCCACGTGCCGCGAAGCCGAGCATCTGGCCGAGTTGGCCGGCGCCAATAATACCAATACGCATCGATTACTTGCGGGGGTCGCTGTCGCCCAGCACCTTGTCGGTCTGGTTCTGACGGAAAGAATCGAGTGCCTGGGCAATCGAGGTGTCTTCGTTGGCGACAACCGCGGCGGCCAGCAACGCTGCATTAACTGCACCAGCACGGCCAATTGCCATGCACCCAACAGGAACGCCGGCCGGCATTTGTGCAATCGAGAGTAGAGAGTCCATGCCGTTCAACGCCTTGGATTGTACCGGCACGCCCAACACCGGCACGCGGGTCTTCGAGGCAGCCATGCCTGGCAGGTGAGCAGCACCACCGGCGCCCGCGATGATGACTTTGAGTCCACGCTCGACAGCCGAGCCTGCGTATTCGAAAAGAAGGTCAGGCGTTCGATGCGCGGAGACAACTTTTACTTCGTAGGAAACACCGAGTTCATCGAGAGTCTCGGTAGCGTGGCGCATCGTCTCCCAGTCGGAGCGCGAGCCCATGATAATGCCGACGTCAATTTTCATTACGAAAGTCTACCGGTTATGGATTCAGGCCTAAAGGCCTCTTACGAATTGCGGCGCAGGCGCTCCAGCGCCTCGCGTATCGGTTCCGGGTCGATGCGACCCATCAGCTTGCCTATGTACTGCTTCTGGCGGCGCAGCGCACCGTGTGCCTTGATACGTCGCGCTTCCAGCACGGCGTCGCGAAGTTCTTCGTCCAAAGGCATCGCCTGCAGGTCGGACTCGCGAAGCGTTATCAGCTCCTCGCCAAGTTTTTGCAGCGCAAGGTAGGCGCGTTTTCTTGCGCTTTTGCTGGGCTTTGTATCATCCACCGGCTAAAGTACCTCCCGCAGTCTGGCCGCGATCCGGGGGCAGGAGTCTACCATGCGTTGCGCCGACTGACCGACACTCAATCAGGGATTCTTGATAATCATGGGAACAATCGCAAAACGCGAATCGCTCGGTCGCACCGAACTCGAAAGCCTCGTCACGCTGGCGCTGGATGAAGCTCGGCGACTGGGGGTCGACCAGGCAGAGGTCGTTGCCAGCCAGGATATGGGCCTGACAGCAACTGCGCGCCTGGGCGAGGTCGAAAGTCTTGAGTACACGAATGACCGTGGTCTCGGGATTACCGTGTTCAAGGAATCACGAAAAGGTAATTCCAGCACATCGGTAATTACGCCGGAAGCAATTCGCGAAGCGGTTGCCAAAGCATGCACGTTTGCGAATTTGACCGCCGAAGACAAGTACGCGGGGCTGGCCGATGCAGAACTCATGTGCCGGGACGTCCGGGACCTCGATCTGGATCACCCCTGGACGATCGACGCCGATACGGCGATAGCAATGGCCATCGAGTCGGAATCAGCCGGGCTTCAGCATGACAAGCGGGTCAGTAATTCGGAAGGGGCAACTGTTTCGACCAACCGTGGCACGCGTGCGTATGGAAACACCCACGGATTTGTCGGCAGCTATACGAAGACCAGCCACAGTATTTCCTGCGTGCTCCTCGCGGAGTCCGACGGGGTAATGCAGCGTGACTATCACTACACGACGGCACGCTGTGCTGAGGACCTTGATACTGCGGCCGCGGTCGGGCGAACGGCCGCCGAGAAGGTGGTCAGTCGGCTTGGTGCGCGCAAACTCAAGACAGTGCGAGCGCCAGTACTGTTTATCCCCGAAGTCGCTCGCGGATTCATCGGCCACGCAATTGGAGCAATTGCGGGCGGCGCACAGTATCGTCGTTCGTCGTTCCTGCTCGACGCTGTTGGCGAAAAGCTGTTTCCGGATTTCGTGAGCATCCTGGAACGCCCGCACCTGCCGCGAGGTCTTGCGAGCGCGCCTTACGATAGTGAGGGGGTCGGCACCTATGATCGCGACATCGTCACTGACGGTGTATTGCGGGAATACGTGCTCAGCAGTTATTCCGCTCGCCGGCTCGGCTTGGCCACAACAGCGAACGCCGGAGGAGCACAGAACCTCATCGTTCCCGGTAGCCGCCAGGACAAGGCATCACTGATCAGCGAAATGGGTACAGGGCTGGTTGTTCAGGAACTGATCGGGCAGGGTGTGAATGGCGTGACCGGCGATTATTCGCGCGGTGCCGTCGGTCACTGGGTTGAAAATGGAGAAATCGCGTATCCCGTGCACGAAGTCACAATTGCGGGGAACCTGAGAGACTTGTATCAGCGCATTGCCGCAATAGGCGATGATCAGGATATGCGTGGTGGAATTCGATGCGGATCATTACTCGTAGAGGAAATGACGATCGCGGGAGCGTAGGTGTATGCGAACTGTTGCCGTTACACGTGAATTGACTGCTGCCATTGGCAATTGCGAACTGACCTTCCTGGATCGGTCGGCAATCGATTTCGCCCTGGCGCAGCAACAACACCAGGATTATCAATCGGCGTTGTCTTCACTTGGTTGCGAAGTCGTCGTCGTTCCTGCCCCGCCAGGACTGGCGGACTCCGTGTTCATCGAGGACACCGCGCTGGTACTGGATGACATTGCCGTGATGTTGCGCCCCGGAGTGATGTCGAGGCAGCCGGAGGTAGCGGGCGTTGCAGAAGTGCTGCAACAGTACAAGCCCCTGAAGACGATCGAGCCTCCCGGCACCATCGATGGTGGTGACCTTCTTCGCGTTGGTAACACGATTTTCGCCGGGCTCTCGACACGCTCGAATCAGAGCGGCATTCAGCAGCTGAGCGACATCGTCTCGGACTTCGGCATGACCGTGGAAACGGTCGAAACGACAAAGTGCCTGCACCTCAAGTCCGCGGTTTCGGAGGTTGCGCCTGACACATTACTGATAAACACCGATTGGATCAGCAGCTCGGCTTTCAAAGACTTCGAATTGATTCCGATCGACAAGGAAGAAACGCACGCCGCGAATGCGCTGCGGATCGGCAAAAACCTGATCTACCCGTCGTCGTTTCCCCGCACCATGGATGCGCTCGTGAAACGCGGTATCGACGTGGTCCCGGTTGACCTTACCGAGCTGCAAAAAGCGGAAGGTGCCGTGACCTGCTGCAGCCTGATATTCCCGGAGTCCTAGCGCCTGCTGTTAGTGGGCTTCGATATCGTCAAGAAGGTTTGAGAGCGACTTGTCGCCCAGGGTCGATTCGACAGCTGCGTCGATTGTTTCACCAATCGAGTCGATCGCGCCTGCCCAGCGCGGATCACGATAGGAGCCGGTTTCACCGTCAATACGGACGACCTCGAGAATTTCGTTCAGTGTTATGCGCGACATTTCGCGTCCAGGCAGCAAGTCATCGTTTTCCAACGTGGTAAGTAGGCCTTTGCTTGCCAGCGCCATGATGATGGGAGTAACCGTGATCGACGGGATGCGCAGCTCTTCACTGAGTGCCCTTTGGTTGACGGACTTGTTGGAATCGCGAAAAGCGGCTCCGACAATCAGCATGATGTTCAATGCGAGGCGTTCACGCATCGCGTTGGACAGGCGCGGTTCGCGGCGCCCGATTCGCATGTATGCCGGGTTCTGGAAATAGAATGCGAGCTGTGAACCGATCAGCAGGATCAGCCAGTTGAGATACAACCAGAACAGCGTGAAGATTGCGATGGCGAAACTGGCATAGATTGCCTGGGTTCGCGCCGAGTTCGCGACGAACGCAGCAAAGACCATGCCGAGTGTCACCCAGAGAAAACCACCGGTCAGACCGCCGACCAGGGCCGAGCGAAAGCGTACCTCTGTATTAGGCATGTACTTGTAAAGGGCTGTGAACACGGCGGTTACAACAAGGAATGGTGTCAGCTTGTTGGTCGCAGAAAATATCGGACCGAGTAAGGCGTTATTTGCAGCCCACTGGACAATCGCTTCGTTCTGCAGCGACGCGAGCGCGCCCAGTGCGATTGCAATCGCAACCGGCCCCAGCAGGAGAATAAGCAGGTACTCGGTGAAGCGACGCGAAAAACTACGGGGCTTGCTCACATACCAGACATAGTTAAAGCTCTCTTCGATTTTCTGCACCATCGATATGGCCGTATAGATGAAGAACGCCAGGCCAATGCCACCGAGGACGCTGCCGTTAACGTTGTTCACGAGTGTCATGAGCTTGTCGGTTATCTCGACACCCTTGTCACCGAGTGGCTCGAGAACGGTGTACAACTTGGACTCCAGGTTCTTGTGCACACCCAGACCCTTGAGGACCGAAAAACTGAACGCTATCAGCGGGACGACAGACAACAGTGTCGTGTAAACGAGGCTCATGGATCGCAGCGTCAGCTGGCCCGAGATGATGTCGCGCAGGACGGCGTAAAGATTTCGCAGGACGCCGGCGAGAATGCGGCCCGGCAAGCCGTGCTTGTACAGCCCGACACCCCATACGAACTCGTCGAGCCTAAGTTTGAGACGGGCGATCATGGGGTTATCGTTTGCCTCCGTGCTCTCAGGCGGACGTCATTCGAGTGTAGGCTTCCTGGTACATCTGCGCCGTCTTCTCGAGTATCTCGGCCGGCAAGTCAGGGCCCGGCGCGGTCTTGTCCCAGTCAAGCGTTTCGAGATAGTCGCGCACGAACTGCTTGTCGAAGCTCGGCGGGCTGATACCAACCTCGTAGCCATCAACGGGCCAGAAGCGCGACGAGTCCGGCGTTAGTGCCTCATCGATGATATACAGGCGACCCTGCTCGTCGAGGCCGAACTCGAATTTTGTGTCAGCGATGATGATGCCGCGCTCGAGTGCGTAGGCCGCCGCCCGCTCGTAGATCTCAATCGAAATGTCGCGGACGCGGGTTGCGAGCTTCTCGCCAACGAGTTCGACGACCTTTTCAAAGCTGATATTTTCGTCGTGCGCGCCGGCCTCGGCTTTGTATGCCGGGGTAAACAGTGTTCTCGGCAATTTCTCGGCCTGCCGCAAGCCGCCAGGCAGGTCGATGCCGCAAACCTGGCCCGTCTCCTGGTAGTCCTTCCAGCCCGATCCGATGAGGTAACCGCGTACGACGGCCTCGACCGGCAAAGGCTTCAGGCGTTTGACGACAAGCGCCCGGGCTCGAAGCTGCTGTTGAAGTGCAGGGTCCTTGACGACGTCGGCAACGGTCAGATCCGTCAGCTGGTTGTCGATGATGTCGCTCATCATGCGGAACCAGAACAGCGAGATCTTCGTCAGGACCTCACCTTTGCCGGGAACCGGGTCCGGCATCACCACGTCGTAAGCGGACAGCCGGTCCGTCGTGACCAGCAGCAGATGCTGTTCATCGACACTGTAAATGTCGCGGACCTTGCCGCGGCCGATCAGGGGGAGTTCGGGAATCGAGGATTCGAACAGGACGTCAGCGTTACTCATGCTCCGATGATCGCCGCAAATGTGGGCGCTCGCAAGGTCTCTGATGGGAATAGGGGGCAATGCACGATACGATGCAGCCCCATATGATCCTTGGAAAAGTCCTTGTCCTGATTCCCATCTTGCTGGTTGCCTACCAGTTCTACCGGGGATTCAAGAAGACCGTGCACTCGTTCGAGAAGGAGGGCGCCGCTATAGGCCGCGTATCCGACGAATTTGTGCGCGCGCTGTTCGGTGCCATGGGTCATCTTGCCAAGACGGATGGCCGCGTATCTGAAGATGAAATTCGGGCGGCAAGGCTCATCATGCACCGCCTCGGTTTGAGTCCTGCCCAGGTTCGCCGTGCGATCGGCTGGTTTGACGATGGCAAGCGCCCGGGATTCCCGCTCGTACAGACTTTGCGCGAAGTGCGGCGGGTTCATGGCCGAAGCCCTGCCAGTCGTACCTTGTTCCTGCGGCTGCTGCTCGAGGTCGTGCTGGCGAAGGATTCTCTGTCAAAAGCTGAGCGAGCGCGCATCTGGACCGTGTGCACGGAACTCGATATCGGCCGTGTTGAACTCGCGCAACTCGAGGCTATGATTCGGGCGCAGAAGGGATTCAAACGATCTCCCGCGGGCGATGCCGATGCGGCTCGAGTCCGTGGGGCCTACGAGACGCTGGGCGTTTCGCCCGATGTCAGTAACGACGACATCAAAAAAGCGTATCGTCGGCTCATGAACAAGAACCACCCTGACAAGATCGCTGGCAGCAATCCCGAGGCGGATGTCGTCGCTGAAGCCGAACGCCGTACGCGCGAAGTCCGTGGCGCCTACGAGATGCTGAAAGCGAGGCGCTCGATCAGGTAATCTCTACCTGCAACCCACAAAGAGGACCCGTCGTGAAACCGCTAATTGCTCCTTCGATTCTTTCCGCTGATTTCGCCCGCCTGGGTGAGGATGTCAAGGCTGTGCTCGATGCGGGCGCCGACATCGTGCACTTCGACGTGATGGACAATCATTTCGTGCCCAACCTGACAATCGGGCCGATGATTTGCGATGCATTGCGTAACTACGGTATCGAAGCGCCTGTTGACGTTCACCTCATGGTTGAGCCGGTTGACCGGATCATTCCGGATTTCGCCAAGGCCGGGGCGAGCTACATCACGTTTCACCCCGAAGCCAGCAAACACCCTGACCGCTCGCTCGGGTTGATTCGCGAACAGGGCTGCAAGGCAGGCCTTGTTTTCAATCCGGCCACACCGCTCGACTGGCTCGACTACGTGATCGATAAAGTCGACATGGTGTTGCTGATGTCGGTGAATCCGGGTTTTGGTGGCCAGAAGTTCATCCCGTCGGCGCTCGACAAGTTGCGCCAGGCGCGCAGGATCATCGATGACAGTGGTCGTGAAATCCGCCTGGAGATCGACGGTGGCGTGAAGGTCGACAATATCGGCGAGATCGCGGCTGCCGGTGCGGATACGTTCGTAGCAGGCTCCGCCATTTTTGGCAGCGAGGACTATGCAAAGACGATCGCCGCAATGCGTGGCGAAATCGCCAAAGCGATTGCACCGTAGGAGCACGCCTGTAGGAGCGTGCCCCAGCGCGCGATAAAAAATAGGGTGTCAGTCACCTTATTTCTGTTACGAAATAAGGTGACTGACACCCTATTTTCTTACAACTTTCTGTTGGGTCTGGCGCCGTAGACGACGATAGTCTTGCCGCTTGCTGAAACCAGTCCCTGTTCCTCGAGGACCTTGAGTACGCGGCCCGCCATTTCCCGCGAACAACCGACCAGGCGACTCAGTTCCTGGCGGCTGACCTTGATCTGCATGCCGTCCGGGTGCGTCATCGCGTCCGGCTCGTTACAGAGGTCCATGATTGCGTGGGCGACACGGCCGGTAACGTCAACGAAGGCCAGGTCACCCAGCTTGCGATTGGTGCGATCGAGGCGTGTTGCCAGCTGTGTAGCCAGTTCAAATACGAGCCCCGGGCTTTCGCTCGCAATCTGCCGGAAGCGTGGATAAGTCATTTCGGCAATTTCGCACTCGGTACGTGTGCGAACCCAGGCGCTGCGAGTCGGTTGCTCGTAGAAAAGCCCCATCTCTCCGAAGAACTGCCCCTTGTTCAGGTACGCAAGCACCATCTCGTTGCCGTCCTCGTCTTCGATCATGACTTCTACCGAGCCGTCAACGATGTAATACAAAACGTCCGGCAGATCGCCGGCGTGAATCATCACTGTTTTTTGCGGAACGGTACGTACTCGGCAGTAACTCAAGAAGCGGTTAATCGCCGGTACGTCACTCAGATTTCTCGCTGTCGTCTGCATTGATAACCCCTCGCCCAATTTGCGAACCACTTTTAATACAGAAAGCCCCTCAGGGCAAGCTAAGTCCGTGTTTTTCCGTAGTTTTATCGGCGATTAGACCCAATACGCCGTTTTTGTCATAACTTTGGCGGTCAAACGCATGAGATGTTTCACCGGGGCGGGCAGTTCTGCGGCTCCGGCCTCGATCGCGTTTTGCCCATGTTCTTCTTCCTCGTCACGCATCTGCTCGACGATCGCGCGGCTCCTGGCATCCTCCGGCGGCAGGTTGTCGAGGTGGTTGTCGAGATGTGCGCATACCTGGCGTTCGGTCTCCGCAATAAAGCCAAGACTCCACTTGTCCCCGAGAACGCCACTGGCTGCTCCGATTGCAAAAGCGCCCGCGTACCAGAACGGACTCAGCTTGCTGACATCCTCACCCAATTCATGAATCCGCTGTTCGCACCACGCAAGATGATCGAATTCTTCGTCGGCCGCACGTTGCATCTGTGCCTCGATAGCCTTATCGCGCGCAACCGCGGCGTGCCCCTGGTAGAGCGCCTGTGCGGCAACTTCACCGGCATGGTTGATGCGCATAAGCCCGGCTGCGTGCCGCTTCTGACTCGCGTTGAGATCGGCCTCAACGAGGTTCTCAGCGGGATTGTCCCTTGCGGCGGAGCGTCCGGCGGGGGTGGCTACGGTCCGCAGGGCGTTGTTGGCGCTGGCGAGCAGGCGGTCCAGCGGCGTCAGTTGGCGTTTTTCCATGCACGGAATTATAGCGAAACGCGACCGTCCGACGGTATACTCCGCAGCCTTTTATGTCGGCAACAACGAATTCACTGAGGAGAACACGCATGAAACTGCGTTCGTTAGTTATGGTCGTGGCACTGATCGCGCCATTTTCGCTTATGGCTCAGGATCAACCCGAGAGCCCCTGGTCAGGCAAGGCGAAGCTCGGCTACCTGGCCACATCGGGCAACACCGAGAACTCGACGTTGAACACGGGTTTCGAGGTTGGTTACAAGGCGGGCAAATGGTCCCACCTGTTCAAGGCGGCGGCTATCAATTCGTCCGAGAATGAGGTGACGACTGCCGAAGCCTACGACGCCGGCTGGAAGAGTGAGCGCAACATGAGCGACAAAGACTTCCTGTTTGGTCGTCTGGATTGGCGTAAAGACCGTTTTGGCGGCTTTGACACCCAATTCTCGCAGACCGTCGGTTATGGCCGGCGCCTGATTGATACGGACAAGCACAAGCTCAGTGCAGAGGCTGGTGTTGGTGCGCGGCAATCAGACTTGGAGGATGGCACGACGGAAAACGAGACGATTTTCCGTGGTGGTATGGACTACAAATGGTCGTTCAGCGAGACGGCGAACTTCAGCCAGAGCCTGGTGGTCGAGAGCGGCAGCAAGAACACCTACCTTGAATCGAAGTCGGCTTTGTCCGCGCAGTTGGTCGGGAATCTGGCGCTCGTGGCGTCTTACACGGTGAAGCACAATACCGACGTGTCGCCATTGACTGAAGAAACAGACACTTACACGGCTCTTTCGCTCGAATACGTGTTCTGAGCCG
>Ga0316191_10001105_pt1 | contig 18573 bp, 16 predicted proteins | sample Eddworburr2cm_MG_FD_204928 | JGI IMG/M metagenome (GOLD analysis project Ga0316191, IMG submission 204928) | Coastal sediment microbial communities from Maine, United States - Eddy worm burrow 2 cm | ecosystem: Environmental > Aquatic > Marine > Coastal > Sediment | place: USA: Maine...
GTTCATCAACTGCACGCAGTGCGGCCCGCGTTACACGCTGATCGAGTCGCTGCCTTACGACCGCCACAACACCAGCATGGCGGCATTCCCGCTGTGCGCGGACTGTGAGCGCGAGTATCTCGATCCATCGGACCGGCGTTTTCATGCCGAACCCGTCGCCTGCCCGGCCTGCGGGCCGCAGGTTTCCTGGGAGGTGCCGGGAACGGCCGAGGTACAGCATGCCGATGCCGCACTCGATGCGGCACTCGCCGCCCTGCGCGCCGGCCATATCGTCGGCGTCAAGGGCATCGGCGGCTATCACCTCATGTGCGACGCAGGCAGTGCCGCAGCCGTTGCCGAATTACGCCGCCGCAAGCAGCGCCCGGACAAACCGCTCGCGGTGATGTTCCCGCTGGCCGGCAGCGACGGCCTGGACGTCGTGCGCCGTTATGCAAGCCTGAGCGATGCCGAAGCGGAACTGCTCGCGGGCCCGATGCGGCCGATCGTGCTCGTCAGCCGGCGCCCCGACAGCACGCTCGCGGACAACGTCGCGCCCGGGCTGCGCGAAATCGGCGCGTTCCTGCCGTACAGCCCGTTGCACCAGCTGCTGCTCGAAGGCTTCGCCGGCCCGCTCGTCGCAACCTCGGGTAACGTCAGCGGCGAACCGGTGCTGACCGCGAACGAGGATGCCGGGCAGCGCCTCCGGCACGTCGCGGATGCGTTCCTGCACCACGACCGGCCGATCGTGCGGCCGGCTGACGACCCCGTATTCCGCCGCATCGGCGGCCGCATGCGGCCGTTGCGGCTCGGGCGCGGCTGTGCGCCCGTCGAGCTGACGCTGCCCTGGCGGCAGCCGGAGCCGATGCTTGCCGTCGGCGGGCACATGAAAGGCGCGCTGGCCCTGAGCTGGGACGACCGTGTCGTCGTCTCGCCGCATATCGGCGAGATGGACAGCCCGCGCAGCCTCGCCGTCTTCGAACAGGTCGCCGACGACCTGCAGGCACTTTATGGCGTCGAGGCCCGCAAGATCGTGTGCGACGCACACAGCGGCTACACCACGCACCAGTGGGCGCGGCGCCAGGGCCTCCCCGTCGAGACCGTCTGGCATCACGAGGCACACGCGAGCGCCGTGGCGGCGGAACTCGCGCGCCCCGGCCAGTGGCTCATGTTCACGTGGGACGGCGTCGGCCTCGGCAGCGACGGAACCCTCTGGGGCGGCGAGGCCCTGCTCGGCTCTGCGGGCGCCTGGCGGCGCGTTTGCAGCCTGCGTCCCTTCCGCCTGCCCGGCGGCGAACGTGCGGGACGCGAGCCCTGGCGCAGCGCAGCCGCGCTGTACTGGGAATGCGGCCGGCAATGGCCGGACTGCCCCGACGAAAACGGGCTCGCCGAATTCGCCTGGCAGAACGAGCTGAATTCGCCGCAGACGAGCGCCGCAGGGCGGCTGTTCGACGCGGCAGCGGCGATCATCTGCGGCCAGACCCACACGAGCTTCGAAGCCCAGGGACCCATGCAGCTCGAGTCCCTCGCCCGCGGCCCGCGGCACCCTGTCTACCTTTCCCTGATGCGCGGCAGGAACGGCGTGCTGGCCAGCGACTGGGAGCCGCTGCTGGACGTCATCAGCGACGGCCGGCGCAGCCCGGCGGAACGTTCCGAAATTTTCCACGCAAGCCTCGCACAGGTCATCGTGCAGCAGGCTTGCCGCGTCGGTCACGAGCACGACATCCGGCAGGTCGGCCTGTGCGGCGGCGTGTTCCAGAACAGGCTGCTCGCAGAACTCGCGATCGAGGGCTTGCGGCGCCGCGGCTTCGACGTGTACCTGCCGGAGCAGCTGCCCAGCAACGATGCGGCACTCTGCTACGGCCAGGCCGCACATCTCGCTGCGCTGTCGGCGGGAGCGCAGAACTGATGGAAGACGACCGCATTTCCCTGGCTCACGGTAACGGCGGCCGTTTCATGCGCGAACTCATCGAGGAGATCTTCGCGCGCCACCTCGGCAGGGACGAACTCGATACGCAGGCGGATGCGGTGCCGATCGCCCTGAACGGCGGCGACGTACTGATCACGACGGACGGGTTCACGGTGCAGCCGCTGGAATTTCCCGGTGGCGATATCGGTTCGCTGGCCGTTCACGGCACGACCAACGACCTCGCAGTTGCCGGCGCCAAACCCCTGTACCTCACGCTCAATGCGTTTATCGAGGAGGGCTTCGAAATCGCCACCCTCGATCGCATCGTGGCCAGCCTGGCGCGGGCCGCCCGCGAATCCGGGGTCCGCATCGCCGCGGGCGACACGAAGGTGCTGCGGCGGGGCGAAGGCGGAGGACTCTATCTCGCAACGACCGGCGTCGGCGTGCGGCTGCCGGGCGTCGTGCCATCGCTGAAACGCATCGAGGACGGCGACGTCATGCTTATCAGCGGGCCGGTCGGCGACCACGGCACGGCCGTGATGCTCGCGCGCGAGGAGTTCGGGCTGCGCGGCGACCTCGTGTCCGACGCCGGCCCGGTCATGGCGCTGACCGAAACATTGCTGGGCTTCGACGGCCTGCGCTTCATGCGCGACCCGACGCGCGGCGGCATCGCCTCGATTGCGCACGAAATCCACCGGGCGACCGGTTTCGGCGTGCGCTTCGAGCCGACGATTCCGGTGCGCGATCCGGTGCAGGCTGTTTGCGACATGCTCGGCTACGATCCTTATTACCTGGCCTGCGAAGGGCGCGTGCTGGCCGTCGTGGCGCCGGACCAGGCCGACGCGGCGCTGGCGGCGTGGCGTGCGCTGGAGATCGGCCGGGATGCGGCGCGCATCGGCCGCATTTCGGCCAAAGACACGCGCGTCATTCTCGAAACCGAACTCGGAGGGGAGCGGTTCCTCGAAGAACTCGAGGACGATCCGCTACCCCGTATCTGCTGAAAGACCTGACTGTGGCCTAGACCATGAACGAACTCGCCCCGATCACCCACGGCGATCCCATCGCCCCGGTGATCCTGGGCGTGACGAGTATCCTGGCCTTCGCGGTCATCGGCCGGGTCGCAGCGCGCAAGCTCGGCCAGCCCACGGTTCTCGGCGAACTGATCATGGGCATCCTGCTCGGTAATATCGCCTGGTACCTCGGCTTCGACCTGATTACGGTCCTGCGCGAGGGGCCGCGCGTCTTCGACGTCGTCAACATGACGCTGGCCGGCGCCCCCATCGACGTCGTCGCCAGCAGCACCTTCGGCGCAGACACGGCGCCCGAGATCGTGCGCATTATCACCGGCCCTCACGGCGGGCAGGTCATGCAGGTTGCCCAGATCGTGGATGCGTTCTCGCGCTACGGCGTCATCTTCATGCTGTTCATGGTCGGCCTGCAGACGAACCTCGACGAAATGCGCGTCGTCGGCGCGGACTCGTTGCGCGTCGCCGTCATCGGCGTGCTGGCGCCCGTTACGCTCGGCTTCGCCGTCACGCGCCTGCTCAGACCGGACCTGGCACTCAATTCGGACCTGTTCATCGCCGCGACCCTCGCCGCCACCAGCGTGGGCATCACGGCCACCGTGCTGCAGGAAATGGGTCGCGACAAGACGCGCGCGGGCCACATCATCATCGGTGCCGCCGTCGGCGACGACATCCTGGGCCTCGTCCTGCTCGCGGTCGTCTCCGGCATCATCGTGAGCGGCAGCGTCAACATCACCGATATCACGACCGTCATCGTGGTTTCGTCCCTGTTCCTCGTCGCCGCTGCGACACTCGGACCGGTCATCGTCCGCTTTGCCGCCAGCGTCCTCGGGCGGCTCGATATCGTCGAAGCCAAGATGTTCACGTCCTACCTGTTCGTAATGTTGCTGGCCTGGATGGCCAACCTCGCGGGCCTGGCAACGATCATCGGCGCTTTTGCGGCGGGCATCGTGTTGCACGACAGCTACTTCCGCGAGCACGTGGGTCAGAAGGAAGAGCGCGTGGTCAGCATTCGCGAGCTGATCATGCCGCTCGAGGTCATCCTCGTACCGATCTTCTTCATCCTGATCGGTATCCAGGTGAAACTCGAGACGTTCTTCTCCTGGCCGGTGGTGACGCTCGCGGGCGGCCTGCTCATCGCCGCGATCATCGGCAAACTCGCCTGCGGTCTCGGCGCCTTCCATTCGCGGTCGCGCTGGGTGATCGGCATCGGCATGGTGCCGCGCGGCGAGGTCGGCCTCGTGTTTGCGGCCATCGGCCGGACGCTCGGAGTCATCGACGACTCGATCTTCGCGGCCATCGCGCTGATGGTAATCGTGACGACCGTTATCGCGCCGCCGTGGCTGAAGTTCGCGCTGGCGCGCCAGGAGACGCCGGAGGAGCCGGAAGAGCCGGCGGTCAACCAGCCGTAGCGCTATCGATGTCGTCGAGCTCGAGGCTCTTCAGGACCATTTCGTCGCCGCTCACGAGGTTGGTTCTGAAATCGCCGCATGCTCCGCACAACAGCCGGTTTGGTTTTGCGGGAGACTCTGCGCCGCACTGGCTGCATTTCACGACGACGTCGGAGACGTCGATCAGCAACTCGGCATGCTCGGCAACGCTGCCCGCAACCGCCAGGGGATAGGCATTACGCAATAGCTCGGGCTCGACGCCCGACAGCGGGCCCAGGGTCACCGAGATGCGCGTTACCCGCTTCGCGTTGTTCTCGCGGGCAATCCGCTCCACCTGCCGGAGCAGGGACAGGCAGACGGACAGTTCATGCATCAGGACGCACGCAGTCCCGTCAGCAGGCCGCGGCGGCTGACCTTTCCGGTTTCCTTTGCGGGCGGCTCGGCGAGAATCTGCACCAGCGTCTCTTCGGCAACCGCCCGCGCGGTATCCTGGTCCGGGAAGTCCGCGACCGTGCGAAAAAGGACTGCTGCTAGGTAGGTACCCAGTTCCTCGTCCTGGTAGACCGCCAGCTCGCAGGGTCCCGACGGGAACTGGCACTGGACTCGTTTACCCTGGGACAGGTCCGCGTATTCGTCGGTATCCGGCAGCAGCACCAGGTTCATGCACCACGGCGTGATCAGCACGCCCAGTTCCTTGCCCTCCCACTGCTCGAAGCCGACTACCTCGACCGCGAGCCCGGGATTGACGATGGGAAGGTCGCGCATGCGTTCGTCGTAGATCGCCTCGTAGCGGGCGACAAGATCCGCAACCTGTATCGTCATATCACTCCTCCACCGGCAGGAACGCGTTCGGCTCCGCGTCGCACTGCGGACATCGCCAGTGAGCGGGTAGCTCCAGGAAGGGCGTGCCGGGTGGTACCTGCTCGACCGGATCGCCTTCCGCGGGGTCGTACACGTACCAGCATATCCGGCACTCGAGCCGGCTGTCGTCACTCAGCTGGAGCCGCCTGCCGCCGTCCTCCGGACCCGTCACGCGACCTCGGACCAGTAGGGCTCGAGGATCTCTTTGAGGCGCGCTGCCGAATCGACAAGATCTTCAGGCGCGGCTTTTACGACATCGGGCACGTCCACCACCTCGAGCGTGTTCAAAATCAGCACACCCATCGAATTGTAGTAGCGCACCCACCAAATGCCAGCCGACTGCGTGCTGATGACTTCGCACTTGCCGTAGGCGCGGGACAGGATGTCGACCGGCCCCCGGCCCAGGCGCTGGTCGATGAACTCGAGTTCCGGCTCGGACAGTGGCAACAGCGTCAGGTTGATCGAATGCGGCGTGCCGCCGTCCATGTATTGTTCATGTTGCGACTGCAGCTCGACGAGAATAGGAAGCGCGTTCGCAAGCTCGCTGGCGACGCCCTCGGCAGCGATATCCACGGTAGCGCTGCCCGCGGCTGCGAAGTCGACGACCTTGGATACATCGGCCACCTCGAGCAAATCGCAGAGCACGCAGTCGTCACGATCGAAGAACACCGTCCGCCAGACGCCGGCCAGCACCGACTCCTGGGTACGCGCGCGCACCTGGCCGTCGCACACGATGCTCACTTCGCCCTCGCCGAGTATCTGGTTGACGACGTCCCTGCTTTGCGCGTCGAGCGCGCTCAGGTCCGCCAGCAGCGGCCCTCCACCGGGCTCGTAGCCGTCGAGCGCGGCCTGCAGCCAGTTCATCGCCTCGCGAGCGCCGTCCATGGGCAGCACGTCTTCGGGTTCCGGCATGACGGGGGCAACGAACGTCGACATGTCGCTCGGCATGTCCATGTAGGTAACCGCGTCGCCGTCATTGCCGGCCGGCTGGCTGCCGGGACCGATGACTCGTACCGGTATGTCCCTGATATTCATGCGTTGCCCTCCGTGACGACGGGAATGCTGAAACCCGGAGCGCGGCTTGGCGGCGCGACGAGCAGTTCGCTTACCTGGTCGAGGTAGTCGCCCCAATCCTGTATCCGGGAAATCGCGCCAACGTACTCACCGCCGCGGACGAACACGAGTGACGGGAAGTGACTGAACCCGTACTTACGTTTCAGCGCCTTGCCGTCGCCGAAGGTATCCGTGACGACACCGGGATTCAGCTGTCCGTCGAACGCAGCAACAATCTCCGGCAGTACAACCGCAACGTCGGTCGCATCCTTGACCGTAGTCGGGTCGCCCGGAAAGAAGAGCACGTTCATGCCGTCCGTCGCGACGAATTCATCGTGATTGTCCGCGTCGATTTCGGTATAGCCCAGCTCGGCCATCAAACGTTCGATCAGCGCGTGTGTCATCGTGCCTTCTCCCCCGACGGCGGCCGGCCCTGTTCGTAATCGTGAATATCGAGGGCTCCGGGCCCGATAAGCTCCGAGCTGCCAAGGGGCTCCGAACGCTGCGAAACCTCGACTCCCCATCCGCGCAATACCTCCAGGGCGAGCTGTATTGCCGGCTCGACCCTGGCCCTGACGGCCGGCGTAAGACTGCCGCCATAATCATCAAGCAGTTCCGGCTGCACGCCGACCAGCGCAAGCTCGTCGGGAAACTCGCCGGACAGCTGTGCCGACGACAGCACCTCCTGGAATCCGGCCTGGTGCATGCTGACTTTCTTCGCACCCATGTAGCGCGGCACGTCGGCACCCGTTATCAGCTTCAGTGTCGCGGGTTCGAGACCGAAATCAATCGCGTCGAAAATCAGCAGTCGCGATGCCGATCGCACCCACGGCAGCAGGAAGATACCCTGAGTGCCGCCGTCCATGACGCGCACTGATTCCGGGAACTCGTAGCCCGCGTTGAGGTGTTCGACACAACGAACGCCGAAGCCCTCGTCGGCCCAGAGCAGATTGCCGATACCCAGAACGAGGGTCGTCCAATCCGTCTCCCGTTCTGGCGGGACGTTACCGGCCATGGCGAACCCTCAGTCCTTGTAGCGGCGCCAGCCGTCGACAATCGTCCTGACGCTGCTCTGCCGGCCCATCGCGTCGGCGCGGAACGCCATGTAGATGTGGATGATGGCAAACATGATGAACAGCCACATGCCGAAGTAGTGCCACATCTTCAGGTTCTGGGAACCGCCCATGACCGGCACGATCCAGCCGAACCAGCGGTCAGCCCAGCTGCCCAGCCCCAGGTTTTCCGAATACATGGCGAAGCCCGTGGCAATCATGAAGAGGCCGAGCACCGTGTTCAACAGCCACATCGCGGTCTGTGCGAGTGGATTGTGCCCTTCCGTCAGCGGCGCTTCACGGCGCAGGAACAGGTAATACTTCACCTCCTCGACGAGTTCACCCCACCACTTGCCGCTCCAGACGGGAAGGTAGAAGAGCTCACGCGAGTACTTGTTGCCGACGATCGCCCAGTAGATACGCACCAGGAAACCGATGGTGAATACGTAACCCGCAATGAAATGCACCAGTCGCATGTTGCCCATCAGGAAGTTTTCGCTCGCCTCGCCTGCGGGGCTCGACAGCGGATGGGCGATCAGGTAACCGGTCACGGACAGCACCACGATCGAAAGCGCGTGCACCCAGTGCCAGACTCGGACCGGCAACTCGAAGATATAGACCGGTTCCCGGTGTCGGGTCTGTTCAGCGCTACTTATTGCACTACCCTGCATATCCCTGACCTCCTCAGCGAATCTTCACTGTCGCGAGTTCCTGGCCGTCCGGCGACATAACATGCGATGCGCAGGCGAGACACGGATCGAAACTGTGAATCGTGCGCAGGATCTCGAGCGGCTGCGACGGGTCTGCCATGGGCGTACCCAGCAATGCCGCCTCGTACGCGCCGATATTGCCTGCTGCATCACGCGGCGATGCGTTCCATGTTGACGGCACGATCGCCTGGTAATTCGCAATCTTGCTGTCCTGAATATGGACCCAGTGGCCCAGCGCGCCGCGCGGCGCATCGCCGAAGCCGACACCCTTGGTGTCCGCCGGCCAGGTGGAGGGCTCCCACTTCTGCATGTTCGCCGTAGCGGTATCGCCGGTCTTGAGATTGGCCATCATGCCGTCGAATACTTCGCGCATCTTGTGTGCGGTGAACGAGCACTCGAGCCCACGTGCGGCGGTCCGCCCGAGGGTCGAGAACAGTGCCGTAATCGGCAGATCCAGAGCCGCAAGCAATCCGTCGACCTGATCCTTGACTTCGTCGACACCGCGGGCGTAAGCCACGAGGTAGCGAGCCAGCGGGCCCACTTCCATCGCATTGCCGCGCCAGCGAGGCGCTTTCAGCCAGGAATACTTGGCGCCTTCGTCGACAGCCTCGATGTTGGTCTTGGTGCCTTTCGCGTTCGGCCCGAGTTCGAACTTGGGTTCCGTCACGCCATCCCATGGATGCAATCCGCGATCCGGTTCATCGTAGTCGTACCACGAATGCGTAACGAACTCCTTTATCTGTTCCGGGTCGCGCGGATCGACGTCGTAAACGGTACCGAGGTCGCCGTTCAGTATCGCGCCGTTCGGCAACATCCACGATTCGTTGGTGTAGTTGTTCGGGATCGCGGGGAACTCGCCGTAGGCCATGACGTTCTTCGATGACAGGCCGCCACCATAGCCCCAGTCCTTGTAGAAGGACGCGATTGCCGTCAGGTCCGGAATGTACACCTGGTCGATGAACGTAATGGCGTTGTTGATGATGTCGGAAACCTGGTTCAGCCACGCCATGTTCACCGCGCCGACAGCGCCGGTCTCGTTGACGTTGATCGAGCACGGCATGCCGCCCACGAGCCAGTTCGGATGCGGGTTGCGGCCGCCGAAGATCGTGTGGATCTTGACGATCTCTTTCTGGAAATCCAGTGCCTCGAGATAGTGCGTTACGGCCATGAGATTGGCTTCGGCCGGCAGCTTGTACGCCGGGCTGCCCCAGTAGGCATTTGCGAACGGCCCGAGCTGGCCGGATTCCACGAAGCGCTTGAGCCTGTTCTGCACATCCCGGAAATAGCCTGGCGACGATTTCGGCCACGGACTGATCGACTGCTGCAGCTCCGATGTTGCTTTCGGATCGGCGCTGAGGGCGCTAACCACGTCGACCCAGTCCAGCGCATGAAGGTGATAAAAATGCACGAGATGATCCTGCGTGTATTGCGCAAGCATCATCAAATTGCGAATCGAGTTGGCGTTCGCCGGGATCTCGATATCGAGCGCATCTTCGACCGCGCGGCAGGAAATCAGCGCATGAACACCGGTGCAAACACCGCAGATGCGTTCCGTGAACGCCCAGGCATCGCGTGGGTCGCGGCCTTTCAGTATGACTTCGAGGCCACGCCACATGTTGCCCGTCGAGACGGCATTGCGGATGACGTTGTTTTCATCGACGTTGACTTCGATGCGAAGGTGGCCTTCGATGCGGCAAATAGGATCGACGACGACGCGCTGGCCGCTGTCGTCGAGTTCGAACCCATTGGGTGTGGTTACGCTAGCCATTGCTCACCTCCTCTGCCGACTTTGATTTCTTGCCCTTCGCTATAACGCTGGCGGCCGCATGTGCGGCGACGCCGACGGCAGCTGCGCCGGCCAGGACCTTGCCGACCTTGTCTGCGTCCGCTTCGACTCCGCCCATGACACCAAAGTTGGTCACGGCGCTGTAGAAACTGCCCTTGTCCCAGAAATTGTCTTCGGCGCAGCCGAGACAGCCGTGGCCCGACTTGACCGGCCACGAGAGTCCGCCATTCCATTCGATCGTCGAGCAGGCGTTGTACGTCGTCGGTCCCTTGCAGCCGACCTTGTACAGGCAATAGCCCTTGCGCGCGCCCTCGTCGTCGAACTTCTCGACGAACTGGCCGGCGTCGAAATGCGGCCGCCGGTAACATTTGTCATGCAGGCGCTGGCCGTAGAACATTTTCGGACGGCCCTGGCGATCGAGTTCGGGCAGTTCCCCGAATGCGAGCATGTAGGTGATGACGCCCGTCATGACCTCGGCAACCGGCGGACAACCCGGCACTTTCACGATCGGCTTGTCGAGGATCACCTTGTGTATCGGCACTGCCTGTGTCGGGTTCGGCTTTGCGGCCTGAACGCATCCCCACGACGCACAGGAACCCCAGGCGATGATCGCCTTGCAGTGATCGGCCATGTGGCGCAGCTTTTCGACATACGGCCGGCCGGCCTGTATGCAATACATGCCGTCCTCATTCAGGGGCGGATTGCCTTCACAGGCGAGGATGTACTGGCCATCGTATTTTTCGATGGTCTGTTCGAGGAGTTCTTCGGCCTGGTGGCCGGCGGCCGCCATGATCGTATCGTCATAGTCCAGCGAGATCATCGACAGGATGACGTCGCTCGCGAGCGGGTTCGCGGAGCGGATGAACGACTCGGTGCAGCAGGTGCACTCCAGGCCGTGCAGCCATATGACGGGCGTGCGTGGCTTCGTCTCCAGCGCGTGAGCGATCTTGCCGACGAATTCGGGCCCCAGGCCGAGGCCGGCGGCGGTAAGGCTACAGAACTTGAGGAAACTCCGGCGGGTGACGCCGTGTCGGCGCATCACCTCATAGAAGGTCTCGTGGGCGGGCATAACAACTCTCCCCTGGTGCAATGGATGCGTTCGGGCTGGTTGCCTGCCGGCTGACTCGTTGTAGCCGCGTCCGTGCGCGTGTCTTTCCTTGCGTGCGCCGACATGGCAGCACAGCACGGGCCATGATCTCTGCAGTCGGAGGGCATCAACATCGTGGTTGATACGTATTCAACCCTGTAGTCGGGCGCAACTCAGAAAGTCAGCGTAAACGTCGTACCGGCGCCGCTTTTTTTACCTAGCCGGATAAATCCGCCGTGCGCGATCATGACCTGCCGGGCAAGCGCCAGGCCGACGCCCGACCCGCCCTCGCGCGTCGTGAAGAACGGCACGAAGATCTTCGTCGCGATCTCGTCCGGGACGCCGTGGCCGTTGTCCTCGATCTCGATGACCGTGTTGCCGCGGCGATTCAGGCGGCCGCGCAGTTCTATGCGGGGCCCGTCCACAGCTTTTGTCGCCTGCCAGGCATTGCGCAGCAGGTTGAGAAGCACGGGTTCCAGGAGGTCGCGATCAGCATAGACGTAAAGGCCGGAGGGATCGATGCTCGGCGAAAGCGCCACGTCCGGATCGTTCCACTCGGCCTCTGCGAGGCTCGTTACCGTCTCGAACAGGTCGGCGAGCGCCACCCGTTTCTTCTCGGGAGGCGCCAGGCGGGATATCTGCCGGTAGCTGTCGATGAACTGCAGCAGGCTGTCGGATCGCCTGGCTACCGTTGCGACCGCGCTCTGCACGTCCTGGAGATCTTCAGCGATCGGCGACTCGGGCCCGGTTTCGCGAACGACATCGTCCACGAGTTCGGCTGCCGTCTGCGCCAGCGACGTCACGGGCGTGATGGAATTCATGATCTCGTGCGTCAGCACGCGCACCAGGTCCTGCCACGCCTCCGCCTGCGTCGCGTCGATTTCGGACTGGATGTCCTGCAACGATATCAGCCGCTCCCGGTCGCCGTCGATAATGACCTCGGTGGCGGCGAGCGTCAGCTGGTACTCCGCACCCTCGACCGTGAACGTCACGAGTTCCCGGTCGCCGGGGATCGCCGTGTCGACCGCGCGCGCGAAGCCCGGGCCGAACTGCAGGAGGTCGTTGACCCGCGTGACGTGTGTCGCGCCGAACAGCCTGCGCGCCGCATTGTTCTGCAGCGTGATCGCATCGTCGGCGTGTACCGTCATCAGCGGCACGGGTATGTGCTCGATCAGCGCCTTGAGATGGCGCATCTCGGACTCTTGCCCGGCCCTGCGGTCGCGCATCTCGTCGACGATGCGCGTGAACGTCCGGCCGAGATCCGCGAAACCGGAGCCGGCCTTGTCGAAATCGAAGCGCTGCGAGTAATCGGCGAAACGCACCGCGTCCAGGAAGCGCGCCACTTCGCGATTCGTGCGGCTCACGAAACGCCAGAGTTCCGCGACCAGCAATACGAGCACGATGGCCGTTAGCAGCGTCGCACTGTGGTAACCGGGTTCCAGCAATAGCCAGATGACAAGCGCCATAACCACACCGACCACGACGAGGCGCAGGATCAGCGCGCTGACGAAATGCCTAAATACCATGCTTTTCCATGCGCCGGTAAAGTGATGCGCGGGTCAGTCCCAGCTCCGCCGCCGCCCGCGAAATATTGAAACCGTGCTTGCGCAGCGCCCGCTCGATGGTGGCCTTCTCCATGTCGTCGAGATTCAGGATCGTGGGAATCGCCGCCGGCGCGGACGGCGCCGCGGTATCGCCGGGATAATCGAGCTGCAGGTCGGGCGGTTCGATCCGCTCGCCGCTCGTCAGTATGACGGCGCGCTCGACCGCATGCCGTAACGCGCGCACGTTCCCGGGCCAGTCATAGTCGAGGAGCGCCGCTTCGGCCGGTGCCGAAAACGCCCGCGCAGCCTTGCCGTACTTCTTCGCGTAGACCGCGGCATAGTGGCGCGCGATCGGCAGGATATCGTCCCGGCGCTCGCGCAGCGGCGGAATGGTTATCTCCACCGTGTTGAGCCGGAACAGCAGGTCCGGCCGGAAGAGATCGGCATCGCGGAGGTGTTCGATCGGCGTATTGGTTGCGGCGATTACCCGGATGTCGAAGGGCTGCGGCCGGTTCGCGCCCACCGGCGTTACTTCACGCTGTTCCAGGGCACTGAGCAGCTTGGCCTGCAGGTGCGGCGCGAGGTTGCCGATCTCGTCGAGAAACAGGGTGCCGCCATCGGCGGCCTGGAAACGCCCGAGCCGGTCATCGCCTGCGCCGGTAAACGCCCCCTTGCGGTGCCCGAAGAGTTCCGACTCGAACAGGCTCTCGCTGATCGCACCCATATCCACGGCGAGGAATACCTGGTTCGCCCTGGGTGACATCGCGTGCAGGCGCCGCGCGATGAGTTCCTTGCCGGTGCCGTTCTCGCCGAGGATGAGCACATTCGCATCCGTCGGGGCCGCGCGCTCGACGATCGAGAAGACCTCCTGCATCGCCTCCGATTCGGCGATGATGTCCTGGCCGGTCGTCCCTGACGCCGCTTCGCGCAGTGCTTCGTTGGTCTTCCTGAGCGTCGCGGTTTCACCGCGGCTGCGCCGCAACTCGACGCCAGCCGACACGGTCGCCACCACCTTCTCGTTCTGCCACGGCTTGGTCACGAAATCAGTGGCGCCGCGTTTCATGGCCTCGACCGCGTTATCGAGGCTGCCGTGCGCCGTAATCATGATCACGACGACCTCGGGGTCGATGCCGAGAATGCGCCCGAGCCATTCGAGCCCTTGCTTTCCCGACGACTCGCCGGGCCCGAAATTCATGTCCAGCAGCACGGCATCGAAGGCGTGCCGGTCCATGAGGTCGGGGATACGTTCGGGCCGCCGGCAGGTCACTACCTCGGCAAAGCGGCGGCGCAGCAGCAGGCGGGCCGCCGTCAGAATGTCGTCGTCGTCATCGACGACCAGGATGGTGCCGGTTTTGCTCATGACAGGGCCCTGGAAACTGTCCGGAATCGTACACTCGCTGTCCGCATGCGTACAGTGGCGGCCATACGACGACGCGATTTGGACTAGTCAAGTCATATAAATCAAGCACTTATAAACTTGGCACGGGTATTGCTACCTATCAGGCATACCGCTTTCGCGAACACCACGGGAACCACAGTGAACAAGATCTCGAGTCTCAGGCAGGCGCAGCAGGACGAACGCAACTCCATCTCCGGGCAGGGCATGGACCGGCGCGTCGCGCGCAAGACGTCAGTGAGCCGCAAGGTCATGTACGCGGTTTGCGGGCTCCTCGTACTTTTGTTTGCAGGCTGGCTGGCCAGCACGCTGCTCGCCGGGCGCAGCCTGAGCGTCAATTCCCAGCGTATCGCCGTTGCCGACGTCACGATCGGCACCTTCGAGGACTTCATCCCGCTGCGCGGCCGGCTGGTACCCCGCAGCACGGTGTATCTCGACGCGGTCGAAGGCGGCCGTGTCGAAGAAGTGCTCGTCGAGGACGGCGCCATCGTTGCCGCGGGCGACCCGATCGTGCGGCTGTCCAATACCAACCTGCAGCTCGAGGTGCTCGGCCGCGAGGCTTCCGTGACCGAACAGCTCAATTTCATGCGCACGCTCGAACTCCAGCTCGAGCAGAACCGGCTGGCGCACAAACGCAACCTGGTCGAGATCGATTACCAGATCACACGCCTGACTCGGAGCATCGAGCGCCAGCGCGATCTCGCGGCGAAAGAACTCGTTTCGAAATCCACGCTCGACGAACTGCAGGACGAGCTGACTTACTACCAGAACCGCCGTGCCGTTACGCTGGAGAGCCAGTCGACCGACGCGCGGCTGCAGGAGCAACAGCTCAGGCAGCTGCGCGCAGCCAGCACCCAGCTCGAGACCAGCCTCGCCCTGGCGCGCCAGAACCTCGACGATTTGAACGTGCGCGCGCCGGTTGCCGGCAAGCTATCGGGCTTCGACGTCGAGATCGGCGAGTCGATCGTGCGGGGCGGAAGGCTCGGCCAGATCGACGATCCCGATGCCTACAAGCTGAATGCACGCATCGACGAGTTCTACCTCGGCCGCGTCGACATCGGCCAGACGGCCACGGCTACTCACAACGGTCGCGAGCTCGATCTCCAGGTCGCGAAGATCTACCCGCAGGTCAACGACGGGCAGTTCGAGGTCGACATGGCATTCGACGAGGAGCCTGAAGGCCTGCGGCGCGGCCAGACACTGCAATTACGCCTGACGCTGGGCGACAACTCGGACGCAGTCCTGATACCGAACGGCTCCTTCTACCAGGAGACGGGCGGCAACTGGGTATTCGTCGTCGCGCCGGACGGCTCGGAAGCCATCAGGCGCACGGTTCGCCTCGGCCGCCGCAATACCGATTACATCGAGGTGCTCGACGGTCTCGATCCCGGCGAACGAGTTATCACCTCACCGTACACGAGTTTCACCGGCATGGACCGGCTGGTACTCAACGCCGATTAACCGATTCGAATCAACCTTCCTGACAAGGGGAACAACATGCTCAAGCTGCACAATCTGTACAAGGTCTACCAGACAGACGAAATCGAGACCGTCGCCTTGAACGGCGTCAACCTGGAGATCGCACAGGAGGAATTCGTCGCGATCATGGGGCCGTCCGGCTGCGGCAAATCGACGCTCCTGAACATCATCGGCCTGCTCGACAACCCTTCCGAAGGCGACTACTTCTTTTTCGACGAGAATGTCGCGCCCTATTCGGAAGCCAGGCGTAGCGACATTCGCAAGATGAACATCGGCTTCATCTTCCAGAGCTTCAACCTCATCGACGAACTGACCGTGGCCGAGAACATCGAGCTCGCGCTCCTGTACCACAACATGCCGGCGTCGACGCGCAAGAAGCGTGTCGACGAGGTTATGGATCGCATGGGCATCGCGCATCGCGCAAAGCACATGCCGGGGCAGCTGTCGGGCGGACAGCAGCAGCGCGTCGCCGTGGCTCGCGCCGTGGTCGGCGACCAGCCGCTGATCCTCGCAGACGAGCCCACCGGCAATCTCGATTCGGTGCATGGCCAGGAAGTCATGGAGCTCCTGCGCTCCCTGAACAAGGAAGGCACCACGATCGTCATGGTGACGCATTCTCCGGCGCACGCCGACTATGCGCACCGCACCGTCAACCTGTTCGACGGCCACATCATCACCGACAACACGCGCGCCGCCTGAGACGGCCGGCACTGCGAGGCATCCAATGTTCTGGAATAACGTCAAAATCGCGCTGCGGAACCTAAAGAAAAACAAGGGCTTTGCGGCAATTAATATCACCGGCCTTGCAATCGGCCTGACGATTTACGTCTTCGGCGGTCTGATCGTCGACTACGAGCGTACGCACGACCTGTTCTACGAAAACGCCAAACGCATCTACACGATCGGCGCGACCCCTGCACCTGGCCTGAATGTCGGAGTCAAAAAATTCAACGCGGTCCAATCGGCAGTCGGCCCTGCAATTGAAGCAAACATCCCCGACGTCGAGGCTGTCGCCCGGACAATTGTGTCGGAGTACCTCGTCGCTATCGGTTCCGACTCGTTCTACGAGAGCATCCGCTTTGCGGATCCGGCGTTACTGGAGATCTTTGATTTCGAGTTCCTGCACGGCGACCCGAGCCTCCTCGAGAAACCGACGTCGTTGCTGATAACGGAATCGGCAGCGATAAAGTACTTCGGCAAGGCAGACGCTGTGGGAGAAGTCGTCACGCTGGATAACGAATTCGATTTCTACGTGTCTGCGGTCATCGCTGACCTGCCCCTGAATACCCATTTCGTCTCGAGCCCGATCGTCGACGCACCCTTTCATTTTATAGCCCCCATCCAGGCGCTCACGCGCATAAACGATTTCGACGTTGCCGGCGACTGGAACAATCTTTCAATCAGCAACATGACCTATGTCATGCTGCCCCCGGAACTCGACGGGGCCTGGCTGCAGTCGCAAATGGACAGCCTGTACGATCGTATTGTCGACGAAGACCGCAAGGAGGTCATCGCATCTTTCGACGTATTGCCGCTGAGCAGCGCCAATACCGCGGTCTGGGACCTCATCGGATTGCCGGTTATCTCCGTTATTTCCCTGTTGAGCTTCCTCGTGCTCGTGGTTGCATGCGTGAACTATACGAATCTCGCGACTGCACAGTCGCTCGGGCGAAGCCGCGAAGTTGGCATGCGCAAGACGATGGGTGCGGGACAGCGCCAGTTGCTCACGCAATTTCTCGTCGAGAGCCTGGTGATCACTGCTATCGCGATGGTCATCGCGCTCGCCGCACTCGAGATCATCATTCCGCTGCTCAACAATGCGGCCAACAAAGCGCTTGCGATCAACTACCTGCAGACGTTGCCGTGGCTGGTTGCGACAACCGTCCTCGTCGGGTTGCTGGCAGGCCTGTACCCGGCGTGGCTCATAACGCGCGCAAGCCCGATCGACGCCCTGCGCGACTCTGCGCGAAAGGGCAAGAAGGGCTCGAAGGTGCGATCGGTCATGATTGGCGGGCAGTTCGCCATCTCGGCGTTCATGCTCGCGCTGGTGGCGATCGTGTTCATGCAAAACGAAAAAGTGAAGGAATCGAGCTACGAATTCCCGCGCTCCGAGATCTACACGCTCTCCAGGCTGAACGTGGACAGCATTCGCGATCGCCTCGATACGCTGCGGCACGAACTCGAAGCGCTACCCAATGTCGACAGCGTCGCCTACGCAAGTCAGGTTCCCTACGAACAGAACAACTCGTCGAGATCGGTATCCGTCGAGCCCGGCGATGAGGCCGGGAAGTTCAACCTGCAATACATGAGCATGTCGCCCGAGTTTCTGGATACGTACGACATACAGATGCTCGCCGGACGTGAGCTGAGTCGGGAAATTTCGAACGACGCGGAGCATGAAGACTCCGAGACGGTCAACGTGATTGTCAACGAGATGGCGCTGGAGAAGCTGGGGATTTCCTCGCCGGCTGCAGCGATCAACCAGCGTTTCTACAACTTCAGCGACGATGGCGCGGTGCCGGAATTCGTCATCGTCGGTGTTGCGCCTACGCAGAACATCACGGGGCTATTCAATGCTGAAAAGCCCTGGATGTATCTCTACAACCCGGAATACGTACGCATCGGCTCTATCCGCATTACCGGCGGCAATATGATGGATGTCGTCGAGCAGATCGAAGAAGTATGGGACCGGGTCATACCCGAATACCCGATGCAGGGCCGTTTTCTCGACGACACCTTTAATGACATCTACAACATTCTCAAGTTCATGAACATGGCGCTCGCGGGATTCGCTTTCATGGCGTTTTCACTCGCACTGATCGGGCTGTTCGGACTGGCTGCCTTCATGGCAACGCAACGCACCAAGGAAATTGGCGTGCGCAAAGTGCTCGGCGCGAATTCATTCCAGATTGCGCGGCTGCTTGTCTGGCAGTTCTCCACGCCCGTGCTCTGGGCGCTGGCGATCGCCCTGCCCGCTGCCTACTTCGCATCCAGCGTGTACCTGAATTTCTTCGCCGACCGCATCCACAGCACGATTCCTGTTCTGCTCGCGGCCGGTATCGTCGCGACGCTGCTGGCATGGGGCACCGTCGCGGGGCACGCCATCCGCATCGCGCGCGCAAACCCGGTACTGGCCCTGCGCTACGAGTAGCGACGCGATCAACTGCACATACGTCCACTGTTCGGCGCTATCATGGAGTGCCGGATAGTGGACGTGAGCCGTGGACAACACCGAAATCAAATGGCTGATCGCGATGTTGCTGGTCGCTGCCGCGGCCGTCGCGGCCTGGTTCTTCTGGGACGA
>Ga0316191_10001106_pt1 | contig 18573 bp, 15 predicted proteins | sample Eddworburr2cm_MG_FD_204928 | JGI IMG/M metagenome (GOLD analysis project Ga0316191, IMG submission 204928) | Coastal sediment microbial communities from Maine, United States - Eddy worm burrow 2 cm | ecosystem: Environmental > Aquatic > Marine > Coastal > Sediment | place: USA: Maine...
CTGAAACCTTTTTCGAACAGATCACTGAAATCCAGCGACAGGCGCCGCGGCAAACTGTTCAAACTGAGCAATCCGAGCATGCGACCGGCGGCGCCGGGGTCAACTTCCAGCAACTGGCCATTCGCAACCCTGAGCTTGACCTTGCCTTCCGTCACCGGCGGCGAGAAAGCCCAGGGAGGGCCTGGCCAGGCAATACGCATGGAACCTGACAGGTTACCGCCGCCAATGTTCTTCTGGTAGCCGAACAGGTCCATCAGCCGGTCCATTTCACCCTCTTTGATCTCGAGGTCAATACTGCTTAACTGCTCTCCACGTTGCAGCCGCCAGTTGCCACTCATGCGTGCTGACAGTAAATCCGACGCTAACACCACGCGTTCTATGAAATACAGTTCATCCGGTTGCTTGTAGGCCTTTACCTCGAACAAACCCAGGTCGGCCCCGTCGTACAGCAACTGCCGGGTAATGATCTGCAGGTCCGGAAAGTTTGCCGGTGTAAAGTCGCTGGCGGAATCCGTCTGCTGCTGTTCTCCGCTACCGCTTTCCAGCACCAGCCGCTCCAGGGTCATCGTCACGCTATCCAGCCCGGCGGCTGTATTCGTCAACTCGATATCACCGGCCACGGCCGGTCCATCGACCCTGATTTTACGGCGTGAGCCGGATGACTCCAGGGATAACGACACATCACCCAGTTCATAGCCGAGCACTTCCAGTTCATCAACCGCAACATCAAATGCAAGCGGCAGATCGGCATCCCCGCCGCCAGCATCGCTGGCCCTGCCACCTCCGCCCAGGTAAGGCTGCCAGTCTGTCAATCGAAAGCGGTCCAGATGACCGCTGAACAGCAGTTGTTTCGAATCAGGCAATACCGGTGTCTTGCCGCCCACCGTGATGGCACCCTTCTGCAGCTTAAACCCTTCTGCTCCGGGAATAATTAGCAGCAAGCCCTCGACGAGGTCGCTGTAGCTCAGCTGCACAATGCCCTCCTCAACACCCACCCGGTCCTCGACAATCGTCAGTTGGCGAACCGACTCAGGGCTTTTACCGAACGGTGGTGGCAGATCGATAGCCGTCCCCACCAGGTCCGAGGTCACGGTGACGCCGATATCGGCATTCTTGCCGCGTTCCGGCATACCGCGAAGGGCCACCAGTACCTGCCAGTCACTGCTGCCGGAAGCCGCCGCCCCGAGAAAGCTGTCCTTTTCGATAAAGCGGTCAAACAACTGCAGCGGCCCTTGCAGGCGGATATTGGTCTGCTGCTTGCCTGTTTCTGTCCATACCCGTGCACTGGCCGGGTGATCAAACAGGCGGGCCTGCAGTTTGTCACCCTGTATGCCCTGCGGGTCAAACACAAGGTGTCCCTTGATCTGCTTTAATTCAATATCAGAGTCGTGCACTTTCAGGGAATTGCCGCGCAGGGTGATATCGCCCGCCACCTCGATCGGTGCCGGCGAGCCATTCAGCGGCACCACGATATCCAGACCCAGCGTCGTCTGCCCGGTGGTGCTGACGCGATCCACAAAACCGCCATAGGTAATACCCAGCGGGCTGCTGCCGAGTTCGGCCAGCATCACCGGCAAGGCGCCCTGCACCACGCCTTTCAGGGTCAACACCGGGCTGGCAAGGTCTTTTATCTGTGCATGCACCGACTCCAGTGACGCACTGCGCATCGCACCCCGGCTGCTGACCACATCCATGACGCGCCCGTTAAAATCGACCTGGGCATCCAGCCCCGTCAACGGCGACCAGTCCTTGTTAAAATCCAGCACCGCATCGGTGACCGGCAGTCGTACTTCAAGTACCCCTTCACCGTTATCAAACGGAATCTGGTCAAGGCGGCCATTGACGAGCACGCGTCCATCCGTGATGACGCCGCTGTTGAGACTGCTGTCGAGCCAGGCAACACCGAGCGGTGACATGACCTTTGCCGGCAGATAGGCATGCAGCCGATCGAGCCGTGCCGTTTCAACGTCAATCACCAGGTTCATGGAAGCGGCACTGCCATCTACCGGCAGGTACAGGCCCATACTGGCCAGCAATGAAAGGTCATCGTTGCGGATCGTCAGTGCGTCCGTCGCAACCTCCATCGTGCCGTCACGCAGTTGCCAGTGAATATCCCCTTGCAGCACATCGATCGGCAGCAGTTCACGAAACAGCCGCTCATCATGCAAGCCGATGTCATGGCTGGCCAGCGACAGAATGCCGGATTCCATGTCACCCCTGAGCGTCCCGTCCAGACCCGCAAGTTTCGGGAAGATGCCGGACTGTTCAATGCTCAGGTCGTTGAAATGTGCTGAAAAATCATTCACCCGGGTGATCTCGTCACTACTGGAGATACTGAAGACCAGGTCCCTGATCGTTCCACGGGGCTGCAAACCACCCAGCAGCTGGCGCTGTTCGACCGTCAGGCCGGGAATAATGGGCAACAGTGCACCGACACCGTCAAGCACCACCAGCGACGTCAACCCCTTGATACTGAGGCTGTCCTGTTGCTGCCGACCGGCCAGCGACAGGTTGTCAGTTTCCCAGCGATGCTGCTGCTGATTGACGACCAGGTTTTGCACGGCAAACTGCCAGCCCCTGTCGTTCTGCCGCCAGCCGAACTGGCCTCGCAGGTTGTCAGCCTCGAAGGTGTAGGTCTCTGTTTCATTTTGCTGGATGATTTTCAGGCCCGCGGTATCAATTTCACCGCTGGCGGAATCGATCCCTGCCTCGCCCACATTAAGCCACAATCTGAGATCAGCGACCCCTTCCACCAGCTGATCATCCGTTAGCACCGGGCCCAGTACCCCGGTCAAGGCCACCGCGTGCCCCTTGATGTACACCTGACCCTGCCAGTCCTGCAGCCGCGAACTATAGCCATACAGCACCGCTTCCACGTCGGCGCGGTAACCCACGTCGGCCGGCAACAGGGCGTGGCCAGTGAGCGTATGCGTGGCACCATGGTTGCGCAGCGACAGCGAGATAGCGGAGAAGCGTCGTGGCGGGTTGCCGCTTGCCTCATCGACATAGGTGATGTTGACGTCATGGACCGACAGGGCCATCTGCAACAGTTCCGCGAGCATGTCGCTGTCGTCGTTACCGGAACGGAACCCCTCGAGGTAAAGCGTCCCGCCGGCATCGCGCAGCAGCGTGAACTCCGCACCGACCACATCGATACCGGCCAGTTTCAGCTGTTGATGTGCCAGCGACTGCTCGGCATCAACCGTCATCCAGATTTCGCGCACAGCGATCATCTCGTGCGTGCCTGCCGGATCGGACAGCTCGACATTTTTCAACTTGATAACGGGATTCAAACCGCGCCAGCCGGCCTGCAAGCGCCCGATACTGACCTGCTTGTTGAGTGCCTGACTTGCGGCCTGCTCGATCTCCAGCCGGTAGGCACTGACTTCGGGAATCCACAGGCGTGCGGCCGCAACCAGCGCGGAAATCAGCACCAGCAGCACTAGCAGCAGCGTCCAGAGGGCGTGAAAGGCGCTCTTCAGCATGACAGGAATGAAAGCAAGCTAGTCCGGTTGAAAGACTGCGGGCTTACACGGGAACAACGTCGTACTGTTCCTGCGTGTACAGGGACTCTACCTGGAACTTGATGGGTTTGCCGATAAAGGCCTCCAGTTCTACCAGACTTGCCGATTCTTCATCGAGCAGCAGATCCACCACCTCCTGCGAGGCAAGTACCAGTAACTGTTCAGTATCAAACTGGCGTGACTCACGCAGTATTTCGCGAAAAATCTCGTAGCAGGTCGTCTCCGCGGTCTTCAATGATGCCCGCCCGCCACAGGTTGGGCATGCTTCGCACATGACATGTTCGAGGCTTTCGCGGGTGCGCTTGCGCGTCATTTCCACCAGCCCGAGTGATGAGACCTCCGTGATTTGCGTCCTGGCATGGTCCTTGTCGAGGCACTTCTGCAGGGCGCGCAATACCTGGCGTTTGTGTTCCGCGTCAGACATATCGATAAAATCGATAATGATAATGCCGCCGAGGTTGCGCAGTCGCAGTTGCCGGGCAATCGCCTGTGCCGCCTCCAGATTGGTCTTGAAGATGGTTTCTTCGAGGTTGCGGTTACCGACATAACCGCCGGTGTTGACATCCGCAGTGGTCATGGCCTCTGTCTGGTCGATCACCAGGTAGCCACCTGACTTCAGTTGTACCTTGCGCTCCAGCGCCTTCTGTATTTCGTCTTCGATACCGTAGATATCAAAGATCGGCCGTTCACCGGGGTAATACTCAACCTGGGTTTCCAGTTCAGGCATGAAGCGGTTGCAGAACGCCTGCGCGCGCTGGTAACTCTCCCTGGAGTCAATGCGCACTCTTTCTATCTGGCTGTCGAGCATGTCCCGCATGACGCGAATAGTGAGCGGCAGGTCATCGTAGATAACGGTACCGGACTTTGCGCTCGCCTCGGTCTCGCTGACGGACTGCCACAACTTGCTGAGAAACATCATGTCCGCGCGCAATGCATCTGCGCTAGCACCCTCCGCTGCGGTGCGCGCAATGTAACCGCCACCGTCCTGGTCGGTCATGAACAACTGGATAATGTCCCGCAGGCGTACCCGCTCCTGTTCAGCCTCGATCTTTTGCGAGATACCGACGTTGTCAACATTCGGGATAAACACCAGGTAGCGGGACGGGATCGTGATTTGCGTAGTGAGGCGCGCGCCCTTGGTACCGAGCGGATCCTTGATTACCTGCACGGAGATTTCCTGCCCCTCATGTAACAGCTGGGCAATATCGGCAAGCGGTCTGTCATCCCCGGATTCATCATCCACGCTTCTGGCGCTTACATCGGAGGCATGCAGAAATGCGGCCCGTTCAAGACCGATGTCCACAAACGCCGCCTGCATACCGGGCAACACCCGACAGACCTTGCCGCGATAAATTTTGCCCACCAGGCCGCGTCGCCGGGCCCGTTCGATATAGACTTCCTGCAGCACGCCGTTTTCAACCAGCGCCACGCGTGTTTCCCGGGGCGTTACGTTTATCAGTATCTCTTCGCTCATGCTTCCCTGTTGGCAAATTCCAGTTGTTGACGATTGCCGGGCTTTCCCATCCTACAATCTAGAGAACGACTATTCCAAATGTGTTTAACAATTCCGTTGTTTCATACAGGGGCAAACCCATTACGCCTGAATAACTGCCATCCAGCCGGGTGATAAACATCGCCGCCAGACCCTGGATTGCATAGGCACCGGCCTTGTCACGCGGTTCACCGCTGTCCCAGTATGCCTCACATTCCTGTCGCGATAGCGTTCGGAATGTGACGCGGCTGCGCTGACTGCAGACGCTCTCGTGGTCAGTTGCCAGCGCAACGGCTGTCACGACCTCGTGGGTGATACCTGACAATGTCTGTAACATCGCAATGGCCTGCTGGCGATCCGCCGGTTTTCCCATCACTGTGTCGGCGGTGATGACAATGGTATCGGCGCCCAGCACCGGTCGTTGCCGTCCGGGGCTTAACGCCTGCCACCCTGCCCGCGCCTTTTCCACTGCCAGCCGTCGTGCGAATTGCTCGGGTGTTTCAGTGGCCAGCATGGTCTCATCCACCGCCACTGACAGCACCTCAAAATTGACACCGATTTGCTGCAGAAGTGCCGCACGGCGCGGTGACTGCGAGGCAAGGTATAGTTGAGGAAGATGCACCATTGGCACTATTTATATCATAATTAACAGCTAATTATGATATTTTTCTCATAATATTATTATGATCGGTGATAGGGGTGACCCGTTCCCAGTGTCCAGGCCCTGTAGAGCTGTTCGGCAACGACAACGCGCACCAGGGAATGCGGATAGGTAAGTGCGGACAACGACCAGCGCTGGTGCGCACGATCCAGACAGGACTGTGACAGGCCATCCGGCCCACCGACCAGCAGCGCCACATCCCGACCGGAACCCATCCAGTCCCCGAGCCGTCCGGCAAGGTCTTGCGTCGACCACTGGCTACCACGCACATCCAGTGCAACGACAGTGCAGTCTTTTGGTACAGCGGCGAGCAGCGCCTGCCCTTCCTGCTGCTTCGCCTGCGCGGGAGTCATGGACTTGTGTCGCTTGCTGAGTGGGATTTCGATCAACTGCAAGCTGCATTCACGCGGCAACCGCCTGGCGTATTCCTGGTAACCCTCGACAACCCAGGATGGCATACGGGTGCCGACAGCAACCAGGTGAATGCGCATCAACGAAGAGAAAAATCAGTTGCGCGGGTCAGGCGCTGGCATTGTCACGGTCGCCAACGGACCAGAGTTTTTCCAGTGCATAGAATTCCCGGGTCTCGGGCATCATGATGTGAACAACGACATCGGAAAGATCGACCAGAATCCAGCCGGTCGTGTCCTCGCCTTCAACACCCAGCGCGGCAAAGCCATGTCGCTTGGCTTCAAGCACGACATTGTCTGCCAGCGCCTTGATGTGCCGGGTCGAGGTTCCGCTGGCAATGACCATGCGATCGGTAATCGAGGTCAGACCGCGCACATCGATCACCCTGATATCCACGCCCTTGATGTCCTGCAGGGCCGCAATAACAATTTCCAGCAAGCGATCGCCCTGTTCGTCAGCGTAGCTATCTGTGTCCCGTCTATCCGTCATGCTGTGTTCCTGTGCCATATAATCCTTCACTGTATATAACCTGCAGCACACTTTTCGGTAACAGGAAATCTGCACGTTTGCCGCTGGCCAGTATTTTACGTATCCGGGTACCGGATATTTCCAGTTGTGTGACCGGGTGAAACAGCAGCAGGCCTGAAGCCCGGGACTTCAGCGTCGCTGCATCCGCTACCCGGTGCAGGGAAACAAAATCAGCCAGTTCTCCCTGCTCCGGTGGCACCTTACCGGGTCGAGTCATGACGACGAGGTGCGTGTACTCCAGTATTTCACGCCAGCGATGCCAGCTGGAAAATTCGCGGAAGGCATCCATACCAATCAACAGGGACAGGCTGGTACCCGCCATTTCAGTGCGCAATGATTGCAGTGTATCGAGTGTGTACGAGGGTCCTTCACGCTCGAACTCGCGCGTATCCACGGTGAATGCCGGGTCGCCGGCAACCGCGGCATGCAGCATGGCCAGTCGTTGCTGCGGGCTTGCATGCGGTTGCGAGCGGTGCGGTGGCACATGACTGGGCAGCAGACGGACTTCATCGAGACCAAGGGACTGCTGCAATTCCAGTGCCGGACGCAAATGTCCAAAATGCACCGGGTCAAAGGTACCGCCGAAAAGTCCTATCATGAATGAGGCGAACCGCTGCAGGCTGACTGTGTGTGACAGGCCGTCATGTCCTGATATGGCCGTCACCGATAACGATGTATTTAAGCGTCGTCAGTCCTTCCAGGCCAACCGGACCACGCGCATGCAGCTTGTCGGTGCTGATACCGATTTCTGCACCGAGACCGTATTCAAAACCGTCTGCAAAGCGACTTGAGGCATTCACCATCACGGAACTGGAATCCACCTCATGCAGAAAACGGTTGGCACGTGGCAGTGATTCGGTCACGATGACATCGGTATGATCGGAGCCGTAGCGGGCAATGTGGTCCATGGCGGCATCCATGTCATCGACAATGCGAATGGCGAGTATCGGCGCCAGGTATTCTTCTTCCCAGTCTGCTTCCGTGGCTGCCGTGATGCCGGCGACTATTTTTTGTGTTGCCTCGCAGCCGCGCAGTTCAACTCCGGCGGCAAGATAGTCCGCGGCCAGCCGTGGCAACACACGCGCGGCAATGTCCCTGTGGACCAGCAGGGTTTCCATGGTATTGCAGGTACCGTAACGCTGCGTCTTGGCATTGACTGCAACCCTGACGGCCTTGTCTACGTCAGCCATGTCATCGATATAGGTATGGCAAACGCCGTGCAGATGCTTGATCACCGGCACCCGTGCCTCGGCGCTGATGCGCTCGATCAGGCCCTTGCCACCGCGCGGCACAATGACATCGACATACTCCTGCATGCGAATCAACTCACCGACCGCGGCACGGTCAGTGGTTTCGACAACCTGCACCACATCAGCCGGCAGCCCTGCCGCGGTAAGCCCCTGGTGGATATATCGGGCAATCGCCTGGTTGGAGTGCATGGCTTCCGAGCCACCGCGTAAAATGGCTGCATTACCGGACTTGAGACAGAGTCCCGCGGCATCCGCGGTGACGTTCGGTCGCGACTCGTAGATGATGCCGATCACGCCCAGCGGCACACGCATGCGCCCCACCTGGATACCGGAAGGCCGGTGGTTCATGTCCGAAATGCTGCCGACCGGGTCCGGCAACAGCGCGATCTCGCGCAGGCCTTCAGCCATGGCCGCAATGCGGGCATCGGTGAGCTCCAGCCGGTCCAGCAAGGCCGCATCCAGACCATGCTGCCTGCCTGCTGCAAGGTCCTTGTCATTCTCGGTCTTGAGTTCGTCAGCGCCGGCTTCAATGGCGGCCGCGATCGCAATCAGGGCCGCGTCCTTGTTGCCGGTGCCTGCGCGTGCAATCTCCCGGGCAGCGGCACGCGCACGCACACCGACCTTGTGCATGTATTCAGGAATATCAATGTGCAATGTTTCAGCTTCCGCGCTCATGGTTCTCAATCAGGATACCTGCTCCATCCGGGCACTGTCCGGCAAGGCCTGGTTGCCTGCCAGCGTCAGTGTCAATTGTAACAGCTCATCCCAGGCGTTGCCTGCAGCCTGCCCCTTGCTGATCCTGTCGATGCGTGCACAGTGCTGTAACAGCTCATTGCAGCGCATCGCCGGTAGCCGCTGCAGGGCCGCGGTCACCATGGACTTGCGTGTCGCCGGCCAGACACGGTAGCGGGTCATTACCGCCTGCACCGGCTGGCCCGAGGCAACCGCGGCCGCCATGGCAGCGAGTTGACGGATCTCGCGCGACAACGCCCACAGTACGATCTGCGGCACGATACCTTCCGCATGCAGCCCCTGCAGGATGCGGATACTACGGGCAGCCTCTCCCGAGAGTGCGCTGTCGACCAGGCCGAATACATCGTAGCGGGCATTATCGGCCACCAGGGCGAGAATGGCCTCGGCGTCGACGACGCCTTCACCTTGCAACAAATACAGCTTTTCAATTTCCTGCACACATGCCAGCAGGTTGCCCTCTACCCGATCCGCCAGCAGCGCGACCGCATCCGGACTGGGTTGCAGGCCGCGCTGTTGCATGCGCCGCTGTATCCAGGCGCTGAATTCCTGTGTATTGAGCGGCCAGACGAACACTACAACACCGGCCTTGTCGAGCGCCTGTACCCACTTGCTTTCACGCGCCGATTTTTCCATCTTGCCGGCCGTCACCAGCAACAGGGTATCTTCTGGCGGATGTTCCGCGTAGCTGCGCAATACCTTTGAACCGTCTGCACCCGGCTTGCCAGCGGGCATGCGCAGATCGATGACGCGACGTTGCGAGAACAGTGACAGGTTGCCGGCCTCGGACATCAGGCTGCCCCAGTCGAATCCCGTCTGCACCGTCATGACCTCACGCTCGTCATAGCCTTGCAGGCGTGCTGCCGTGCGTACGGCATCGGCCGCTTCCATCACGCGCAGCGGCTCGTCACCACTGATAAAGTAGACGGGCGCAAGCTGCTTGCGCAGATGGGCATCGACCTGTTCGGGTTTGAGTTGCACGGATAATGGTTACAATATTTTAATAGCCACGGAATCCACGAAAGAACCCGGAAAAATAAATACATGAAAAATGTTTCCGTGGTTTTCGTGGGTTCCGTGGCCAATAATTTCTGTTTTTATCTATCATATTGAACCGGGGCTAGCGCGCTGCCGCCGTTATCCTCAACATCACCAGGTTGACCAGCTCCCGTTGCAGGGCACGGCTCACCACCACCTGCTCGCGCTCACTACTCAGTACATCGGTACTGCTGTACAGGTAGTCACGCGTCATCGTCACCGTCTGCGGCTCCAGCAGTGGCAGTTTGTCGCTAGTGTTCACGGCGAACTGGATCGACTGGCGCAACTGGTACTCAAGCACCTTGCCCGAATTATCCACCGACAGCACATCCTTGTCCCGTGTATCACTGATTATCTCCAGTACGGCCGTGGCCTCACTCTTATCCTCGGTGACTTTCACATGATGCGTCCTCAGGGCCTCGGCAACATCATCCATCAGCGAACCCCAGGGCCTGCCGCTTTGTATAAAGGTGACCGCCATCTCTTCCGGCAAGGCGGCGCTGCCGCGCAACTGGAAACCGCACGCGGACAATGAGACGGCCAGGCAACAGGCCAGCAACAGGCCAGGCAGGGAACAGGTCAAACTCGCACTGTGTGTTTTAAACGGGGACATGGGCACTAGACGACCACGTTGACCAGCTTGCCGGGCACCACAATAATCTTGCGCACCGGCTTGTCCGCGATGTGTTTCTGTACATTTTCCTCGTCCATCACCACGGCCTCGATCACTTCCTGCGAGGCATCGGGCGCGACATCAATGCGACCGCGCACCTTGCCGTTAACCTGCACCACCAGTGCAATGGACGCCTGCACCAGTGCGGCCTCATCGACACTCGGCCAATTGCAGTCGACCACCGCCTGCTGATGGCCCAGCGCATACCACAGTGCATGCGTGATGTGCGGCACGATTGGCGACAGCATCAGCACCACCGCATCCAGCGCCTCCTGCATGACCGCACGCCCCTGCCCGGAGTCATCGTCGAAGCGCGACAGGGTATTCATCAACTCCATGTTGGCCGCAATAGCGGTATTAAACGTGTAGCGCCGTCCGACGTCATCACTGACCTTGGCGAGCGTGCTGTGGACACTGTGACGAATCGCCTTTTGGGGCGCAGTCAGGTCGGCGATGTTCAACTCGGGGGGTGTACCCGCCCTGACGTGCCCGTGCACCAGTTTCCACAAGCGTTTCAGAAACCGCGAGGCACCCTCAACACCCGAGTCAGACCATTCGAGCGACTGCTCCGGGGGCGCGGCAAACATGGTAAACAGGCGCACGGTGTCCGCACCGTACTGGTCTATCAGACCCTGCGGATCCACGGTATTGCCCTTTGACTTGGACATCTTGGAACCGTCCTTCAATACCATGCCCTGCGTTAACAGGCAGGTGAACGGCTCATCCGCGACCAGCAGCCCTTCGTCGCGCATCAGCTTGTTAAAAAATCGCGCATACAGCAGGTGCAGCACGGCGTGTTCAATGCCGCCGACATACTGATCAACCGACATCCAGTAGTTGGCCCGCTCATCAAGCATGCCATTGGCCTGGTCCGCACAGGTATAACGTGCGTAGTACCAGGATGATTCAAAAAAGGTATCGAAGGTATCGGTTTCACGCTCGGCACGGGCGCCGCATTGCGGACAGGTCGTCTCTATAAAGGATGCCATCTTCTTCAACGGCGAACCGCTGGCGTCCACGGTCACGTCGGTGGGCAGGATCACCGGCAAGTCAGCTTCCGGCACCGGTACCGCGCCACAGTCAGCACAGTTGATGATCGGTATCGGGCAACCCCAGTAGCGCTGCCGCGACACGCCCCAGTCACGCAGGCGGTAATTCACCTGGCGACTGCCCTTGCCCGCCTGTTGCAGCCAGTCGCCGATGGCGGCAAACGCCTGCCCGGAGGTCAGGCCATCAAATTCACCCGACGCTTTCAGAATACCCTTCTCGACAAAGGCCGCTGTGTCAAGATCGGCGACCTGCTGATCATCGACGGGATAAATGACTTGCTTGATAGCAATGCCATTGGCCTTTGCGAACTCGTAATCGCGCTGGTCATGTGCCGGCACCGACATCACCGCCCCTGACCCGTACTCCATCAACACGAAGTTGGCTGCCCAGATGGGGATCTGTTCACCACTGATCGGGTGGATCGCCTTGAGGCCGGTATCGATGCCTTTCTTTTCCTGTGTCGCCAGCACGGCTTCACTGACACCGGTGAGTTTGCATGCCTCGATGAAGTCTGCGAGAGCCGTATTGCCGGCGGCGGCCTCGGCAGCCAGCGGGTGCTCCGGTGCAACGGCGACATAGGTCACACCCATGAGGGTATCCGCTCGCGTCGTGTAGATGGGTAACACATCGTCGCGGCCGGCGATACCAAACTTCATCTCGATGCCTTCCGAACGCCCGATCCAGTTGCGCTGCATGGTACGCACCTGCTCCGGCCAGCCATCGAGCTTGTCGATATCATTGAGCAGCTCGTCTGCATAGTCGGTTATTTTCAGAAACCACTGCGGAATTTCGCGGCGTTCCACCAGCGCACCTGAGCGCCAGCCACGCCCATCAATGACCTGCTCATTGGCGAGCACGGTATTGTCGACCGGGTCCCAGTTGACCACCGCGGTCTTTTTGTAGACCACACCTTTCTCGAACAGGCGGGTAAAGAACCACTGCTCCCAGCGGTAATACTCCGGGTCACAGGTCGCGACCTCACGATCCCAGTCATAGCCGAAACCCAGCTGCTTGAGCTGGTTGCGCATGTAATCGATGTTCTCATGCGTCCACTGTGCCGGCGGCACCTGGTTCTGTATCGCGGCGTTCTCCGCCGGCAGCCCGAAGGCGTCCCAGCCCATCGGCTGCAGCACGTTTTTACCCTGCATGCGCTGGTAGCGGGAGATCACGTCACCGATGGTGTAGTTGCGGACATGCCCCATGTGCAGACGTCCGCTGGGATAGGGGAACATGGACAGGCAATAATACTTCTCCCGCCCGGGGTCCTCGGTGACACGAAAAGTCTGCTGCTGCTCCCAGAATGCCTGCGCGCGCGTCTCGATTCCACCCGGTTTGTAGATTTCGTCCATCAGCTCATTTCTGGTCACAAAATTAAAGGCGGAAGAATACCTTAGCCAACAGACCCCCCACAACACGGGAATGAGGATTTCCTTCACCTGCGGGGCAGATTGGTCCACACTTAAACCATGAACAGGAATGGAGGAAGGCACAGCAAATGACCGATTCAGACGATAAATCCACCCGCGAAAAATGGTTACAGGCCTACGACGACATGATGATGCGGGTCAAGACGGCCTACGAGGAGGCGGAAGAAAGCACCCGCCCGGCGCTGCAGGGTTTTATCCACAAGGCCCGCGACACCGCCGTTGAACTGGAAGAGCTGACCAAAGAGGAAGCGGAAAAGGTCGCCTATTACCTGCACCGTGACCTGCAGGACGCCGGCAAGCACCTGGCCGAAAGCGGTCACGAACTGGGCGACTGGCTACGCTTTGATATCGACCTGATTGAAGACCGGCTGATGTCCGTGCTGTCGCTGGTCGCCGATCGCACCCGCCTGGAGATGCTGCAGTTCGAACACGATATCGAGGAAGGCCCCGCCTGGAATGCCCGTGAAATCACCGGACCCGGCACCCTTGTCTGCGACAGCTGTGGTAACGACATGCATTTTCACGCCACCGGGCAGATTCCGAACTGTCCGAACTGCGGCCACAGCGTGTATCACCGCAAAATACTCAAGAGTGACCACCGCTAGCATCCCGGCAGGCAACCCACCCGAGAATTCTTGATTTGTGTACTCTATTATTCCCCTACGGCCAGCCGGGATACTATGTGCAATTAACGGACCCGGGTGTAATATAGCGCCCGTTACAACACTCAAATAATGACCAAGGAGTAAGACCATGAAAGCATATCTGCAAATTCGTACCTACATCATCTGCCTGCTGCTTGCCCTGCCCTTCGGCAGTGCCATGGCCGATGAATATTCAGACACTGTCGACCTGTTCAGGAATGCCGGTGAAAGCAGCTGGTTCGTTGACAACAGCTACGGCTACGCCGTCTTTCCGACGATCGGCAAGGCGGGTTTTGTCGTTGGTGGCGCACACGGCAAGGGACGTGTCTTTGCCGAGGGTAAACACACAGGCGATACCTCCATGACCCAGATGAGCGTGGGATTCCAGCTGGGCGCTCAAGGCTTTAGTGAGATCATCTTTTTCGAGGACCAGCGCTCCTATGATGAATTCACCAGTGGCAACTTCGAGTTCAGTGCCGATGCCACGGCCGTTGCGATCACTGCCGCTGCTGGCGCTTCAGCCGGCAGTACCGGCAGCTCGGCCGGCGCCAGTGGCGGCAAGAAAGACGCCACCACCAAAGGCTCCTACCGCAAGGGCATGGCGACCTTTACCGTGACCAAAGGTGGCCTGATGTACGAGGCCGTGCTTGCCGGACAGAAGTTCTCCTACACCCCCAAGTAACACTGCAGTAACAAGACTGTTCGTTCCCGGCTGAATCCACCCTGATTCAGCCGGGGCTCTGTCACCTAGCCCTCATCAAAACCCACCAGAAGACGGGCCCTGATACCCGTCAAATCAATAACCCAGGAGATTCACCCATGAAAGCGATTATGCAATTTCGTAGCTACCTTATTTGTTTACTGCTGGCTCTGCCCTTCGGCACTGCCATGGCGGATGATGATGCAGCTAAATATGCAGAGACCATCAAGATATTTCAGGAGGCCGGTGCCAGCGGCAGCTACTTCAACAACAGCTACGGTTATGCCGTGTTCCCGACCATTGGCAAGGCTGGCTTTGTCGTCGGTGGCGCATACGGCAACGGTCGCGTCTATGTCGGCGGCAAGCCAGTAGGCAGCACCGCCATGAGCCAGCTGAGTGTGGGATTCCAGCTCGGCGCACAAGGCTACAGCCAGATCATCTTCTTCGAGGACCAGCGCTCCTATGATGAATTCACCAGTGGCAACTTCGAGTTCAGCGCCGACGCCACCGCCGTGGCGATCACTGCCGGCGCTTCCGCATCAGCCGGCTCTACCGGCAGTTCTGCCGGCGCCAGTGGTGGCAAGAAAGACGCCACCACCGTCAGTGGTGGCTACCGCAAGGGCATGGCAACCTTTACCGTGGCCAAGGGCGGCCTGATGTACGAAGCCGTGCTTGCCGGACAGAAGTTCAAAAAACTCGAAGCCCTGTAGTTAAACGCACTCACACGCGGGTTGTGCCCGGCTGGATCAATTCCTGATTCAGCCGGGATCACCCTTACCCGCTCTTTCAGCGGATCAACCGGGAATCGCCCCCGGACTTTCCTTTGCAGCAATGCTATTCAGCCTGGCCGTCATGCGACCGCCGGGGTAACAGGTGCAATCATCAGGCAAGCGTGTAATATAGCCGCATCCTGATACCAGGCTGTTTATAACCACGGAGACAACCCCATGAGAGCGTGTATGCCATTACGCACATTCATCCTCTGCCTGCTGCTTGCCCTGCCCTTCGGCAGCGTCGTGGCGGACGAAGACGATGCCAAATATTCAAGTACCATCAATGTGTTCCGGCAAGCCGGTGAAAGCGGCCGTTTCTTCGACAACAGCTACGGCTATGCAGTATTCCCGACCATTGGCAAGGGTGGCTTTTTCGTCGGCGCTGCCTACGGCAAGGGACGGGTTTATGCGGCGGGCAACGTCACAGGCGACACGACAATGACGCAGTTAAGTGTGGGTTTCCAGCTCGGTGGCCAGGCCTACAGCCAGATTATCTTCTTCGAGGACCAGCGTGCCTATGATGAATTCACGGGTGGCAACTTCGAATTCAGTGCCGATGCCTCGGCCGTGGCGATTACCGCTGGCGCTTCCGCATCTGCGGGCACCAGTGGCAGTTCGGCCGGTGCCAGTGGTGGCCAGAATAATGCCACCACCCGGGGCGGCTACTACAGGGGCATGGCGACCTTTGTGGTGGCCAAGGGTGGCCTGATGTACGAGGCCGTGCTTGCCGGACAGAAGTTTTCGTACACCGCCAGGTAACACAGAAGTAACAACAGCGGTCGCCCCGGTCTGAATCAGGTCTTGTTTCAGCCCGGGGCTCTGTTCCTACACTGAGTCAAACGCCCTCACCCGGCACCCTGGAACTTCTCTGGCGGCATGTAAGCCAGCACAGCAACAGGCAGGCCACGCTCAGAATCACAATCGGCACATTACCCATCCGCACATACGGCGTGGCACCCTGCATGGGGGTCACGGCGCCGGTCACCACGGCGATTTCAAACTGCGGGCTTTGCTGTGTGATGCGACCACGGTCATCGATGATTGCGGAAATACCGGTATTTGTTGCCCGCAGCATCGGGCGTCCGGTTTCCTTTGCGCGCATTCGCGCCATTTCGAGGTGTTGATGCGGCGCAAGTGAATCGCCAAACCAGGCATCGTTACTGACGTTTACCAGCATGGCCGCCTCGGGCAATGCCTTGATGATTTGCTCGCCAAACACGACTTCATAACAGATGGACGTCGCCACCGGGTAACCGGCCGCCAGCAACAGGGGTTGTGTGTCCGTGCCACTGGAAAAATCGGCATTCGGTACCGCCAGCGCATCCAGGGCGTGACCGATCAACCAGCGCAGTGGCAGGTATTCACCATAGGGCACCAGGTGCTGCTTGTAATAGAAGGCCTGTTCCCCGCCCAGTGTGATCACGGCGTTGTAGTATTCCCAGCGCTGCCTGTCCAGTACCGGGATCCCGGTCAGCAGCGAGGCACCGCTTTTCTCCAGTTCCGTCTCCAGGTAGGCAATAAAACCGTCGTTCACCTGGTCATGAAAGGCAGGAATGGCGGTCTCGGGCCAGATCGTCAGATCGCTGACCTGCGAGCCGAACGTGAGATCCGTATAGCGGCTGAAGGTACTCAGCAGATTTTCCGGCGCCCACTTGTCTTCCTGGCTGATATTGCCCTGCACCAGGCTCACCTGGATTGCCTCACCCCGCGGTGTGCTCCATTGCACCCGATCCAGCAGCACGCCCGCAACGAGCACCATCACCAGCAACGTCACGCTGATCAGCCGTTGCTGATTCCTGATCACCGCCAGCAACAACGCCGGCAGCAGCGCCAGCAGCCAGCCGGTGCCATAGACACCGAGCACGGGGATATAACCCGCCAGCGGGCTGTCTATCTGGCTGTTGGCAATATTCAGCCACGGAAAGCCGGTAAACAGCCAGCTGCGCAACCACTCGGACAATACCCAGCCGGCGGGAAAGGCAAGCACCAGCACCGGCCATGACGCTGTGCGATAGACGCGTCCCAGGCAGTATCCCAGTACCGCAGGATAGAGACTCAGGGTAATAACCAGTCCGAGCGTCACGCCGAGCGCACCGCTGACCGGGACATGACCAAACACATGGATACTGTTGAATACCCACGTGACACCCGCACCAAAAAAGCCCAGACCGAAAAGAAAGCCGCGTCTGAACGACTGCCCTGGTGTGTCGCGTGACCACTGGTTAAACAGCAACAACAGTGAGCCGATGACCACGGGGTAGACGCCGAACGGCGCAAAGGACGTGACCGCGAGCGCTCCTGCGAACAGCATCAACAGTCCGCCAAAACGATCCATCAGGTTATTCACACGTCGTTATCTGACTGATCAGCCGGGTGTTCGACAGCTTCCGGTAACAGGGTTAATTGCAGCATGTGGACACGACGACTGTCGGCCCGCAGGATCTTGAACAGCAGGTTGCCGATGACAACCCGTTCACCCCGTTTTGGCAGGTGTCCGATCTGGTGTACCACCAGGCCTCCGATGGTGTCGAATTCTTCATCGGACAGTGACAGATTGAAATATTCGTTGAAGTCCTCAATCGGTGTCAGCGCCTTGACGGTGTAATGCGCTTCACTGTGCTTGCGGATTGTGTCCTCTTCTTCAACATCATGCTCATCTTCAATTTCGCCGACAATCTGTTCCAGCACATCCTCAATCGTGACCATACCGGCGACGCCACCGTACTCATCAACCACGATGGCCATGTGATTGCGGTTGGCCCGAAATTCCTTTAGCAGCACATTCAGCCGTTTGCTTTCCGGGACAAAGATGGCGGGTCGTAGAATATTGCGAACATTCAGCAGGCTGTCGGAGCGTTCGAAGGCATACAGCAGGAAGTCCTTCGCCAGCAGGATACCGACGACCTCGTCACGGTTCTCACCAATGACCGGGAAACGCGAGTGTCCGGATTCGACGATGCTGCGCAGCAGCACATCGGGACGGGTATCACGCGCCAGCATGACAACCTGGGAACGCGGAATCATGATGTCGCGCACCTGCATGTCATCCACCTGCAGTACACCTTCGAACATGGCAAGCGCGTCAGTATCAAACAGGCCGTTTTGTTGTGCGGCACGCAGCGTATGTAGCAACTGTTCGGTATCGCAGGGCACCGGCATGAGCGACTGCTTTATCCTGGATACCCAGGGACGCTTCACGGGATCGTTGGGAGGTCGATCTTTGTTCATTGAAAATTAGCTAGTTATGCGACATTTGTAATACTAACATCACGTCCATAATCGAGTACACAGGTAACCGGACTCGCACTAGTAGGGATTGGCATAACCCAGGCCGGCCAGCAGTTCGGCCTCACGGGCCTCCATCTGATGAGCATGGTCATCGTGCTGATGGTCAAAACCCAGCAGGTGCAGTACACCGTGAACGACAATGTGTGCCCAGTGCGCATCGAGTGGCTTGTGCTGCGCAACGGCCTCACTGACAACCACGGGCGCACAAATCACGATATCACCCAGCAGTCCGGTTTCCACGCCGGGGATTCCTTCATAGGGAAACGACAGCACGTTGGTTGGCCCGTCCTTGCCACGGTACTGGTGATTGAGCGCGGTGATCTCCGCCTCGTCCACGATACGCACCGTCAGTTCGGCATCCTTT
>Ga0316191_10001107_pt1 | contig 18559 bp, 14 predicted proteins | sample Eddworburr2cm_MG_FD_204928 | JGI IMG/M metagenome (GOLD analysis project Ga0316191, IMG submission 204928) | Coastal sediment microbial communities from Maine, United States - Eddy worm burrow 2 cm | ecosystem: Environmental > Aquatic > Marine > Coastal > Sediment | place: USA: Maine...
ATCCGGTTGGCGCCTGTGTGGGTATGCGCGGTTCGCGTGTCCAGGCGGTATCCGGAGAACTGGCCGGTGAGCGTATTGACATAGTGCTGCACGATGAAAATCCAGCTCAACTGGTGGTCAATGCGATGGCCCCGGCAGAAGTTGAGTCGATTGTCCTCGACGAAGATACCCGGTCAATGGATATCGCGGTCTCTGAAGACAATCTGGCCCAGGCGATTGGTCGTGGTGGCCAGAACGTGCGCCTGGCCAGTGATCTGACCGGCTGGAAGCTCAACATCATGACTCAGGACGAAGCTGTCCAGAAACAGGAAGAAGAAGCTTCGAAATTCATCACTGAGTTCAAGGAAGCTTTGTCGGTGGACGAAGACGTGGCCGCGGTGCTGGTTGAAGAAGGCTTTTCGACCCTCGAGGAAGTGGCCTACGTGCCTCTCGAAGAAATGACTTCGATCGAAGGCTTCGACGAAGAGATTGTGGAAGAGCTGCGCAACCGTGCTCGGGATGCGCTGCTCACCAAGGCAATCGCCAGCGAAGAGGCACTGGGTGAACACGAGCCGGCAGAGGATCTGCTGAACATGGCTGGCATGGAGCGCCGACTGGCTTTTCATCTGGCAAGCCAGGGTGTTGTGACGATGGAAGATCTGGCGGACCTGGCAGTGCCGGATCTGCAGGAACTCGCGGAAGAATTGGACGAGGAAACGGCTGCGGCGTTGATTATGACCGCCCGGGCACCCTGGTTCGAGGAAGCCGAAGAGTAGAGGAAGGGGTAAGCAATGTCGGAAGTGACAGTCAAACAACTCGCAGACACGGTAGGTACACCGGTCGACCGCTTGCTCAAGCAGATGCAGGAAGCCGGCTTGCCGCACACCAGCAATGATGAGCAGGTATCTGACGAAGAAAAACAGACGCTGCTGGCGTTTTTGAAGCACAGTCATGGTGAAGTCAGCAGTGCAGCATCAAGCAAAATAACGCTGAAGCGAAAAACTCTCGGGACGCTGAAAACCGGGCAAGGCCGAGGCGGACGTACGGTCAACGTTGAGGTTCGCAAGAAGCGTACCTACATGAAGCGTTCCGAAAGTGATGCTGCAGGTGGCGCTGAAGAGACTGTTGAAGCTGGTCCTTCCCAGGCGGAACTGGAAGCTGCGCGCATTCGCGAAGAGGATCTGGCTCGCAAGTCTGCTGAAGAAGAAACCCGACGTCTGGAAGCCGAAAAGAAGGCGGAAGAAGAACGGCGGCTTGAAGAAGAGCGCGAGAAAGCGGCTCAAGCTGAGCTCGAAGCACAGGCGAAAGCGCAACAGGCAGCCGCACCTGCGGAAACACCGGCTGAAGATACCCGCACGCTCGAAGAACAGGCAGCAGCTGCTGCAGCGGAAGCTCAGGCAAAACAGCAGGCCACAGAGAAAGGCGGTAAACGCTCCAAATCCCGGGAACAGACGTCTGGACGCGATCAGCGCAGCGGCGGTCGTTCGGGTGGCGGTCGGCGACGCGAGCTCTCCCTGGCCGGCGATCGGCGCAGCAAACGTCGGCAGCGGGCACCCGCTATCCAGGTCGAAACACAGGGTGGTGAATTCCAGCAGCCTGTTGCTTCAAAGTCTCAGGTAGTTGAGGTCAGTGATGCAATCAGCGTCGGGGATCTTGCCCAGCGGATGTCGATCAAGGCTGGTGAAGTCATAAAGACTCTGATGGGTCTCGGGGTGATGGCCACTATTAATCAGGTGCTTGATCAGGACACCGCGATTTTGGTCGTCGAAGAGATGGGGCATACACCGAAGCTCGTCCATGACGACGCGATAGAACAGGAACTTGAAAAATCCCTGGTGATCGAAGGGGATGGCGTCAGCCGACCACCCGTTGTCACCGTGATGGGTCACGTAGACCACGGTAAAACCTCATTGCTCGATTACATCCGCAAGTCGCGGGTAGTCAGCGGCGAAGCCGGAGGCATTACCCAGCACATTGGTGCGTATCGGGTGCAAACTCCTAATGGCGATCTGACCTTTATTGATACACCCGGACACGCCGCCTTTACCGCGATGCGGGCCCGTGGAGCGCAAGCCACTGACATAGTGATACTAGTCGTGGCAGCCGACGATGGAGTTATGCCGCAGACAGAAGAAGCCGTGCAGCATGCCAAGGCAGCGGGCGTACCGATCGTAGTTGCGATCAACAAGATGGATCTGGAAGGTGCAGACCCCGAACGGGTAATTAACGAACTCGCAGCCAAAGACGTGGTGCCTGAAGAGTGGGGTGGTGACACTCAGTTCCTCAAGGTCTCCGCACTGACCGGCGAAGGCGTCCAGCCTCTGCTCGAAGCGGTGGCGTTGCAGGCTGAAATTCTGGAGCTGAAAGCCGTTGTCGATGCACCCGGTCGTGGTGTTGTCATTGAATCACGACTGGATCGTGGTCGAGGACCGGTCGCGACAGTTCTGGTCCAGAACGGCACCCTGAAGCAGGGTGATGTTGTCATTGCGGGTGAGTTCCACGGTCGCGTGCGAGCCATGCTCAACGATAAAGGCGAGCCAACCAGCGAAGCCGGACCTTCGGATGCAGTGGAAGTACTTGGTCTGTCCGGCACGCCTGCGGCAGGTGATGACTTTTCTGTGGTCACAGACGAAAAGACCGCGCGGGAACTTGCTGAATTCCGTCGCGACAAACATCAGGAACAGCGCCATGCCATGCAGCAGGCGACCAAGCTGGATAACATGTTTGCCAACCTGGGTGCAGGCGAGAAGCGTATTCTCAAACTGGTATTGAAGGCAGATGTACGAGGCAGCCTGGAAGCTATTTCTCAGGCCCTTGCTGAGATGGGTAACGATGAAGTTGCAGTGAATGTGCTTGGCTCCGGAGTAGGTGGAATTACCGAAACAGATGCGAACATGGCACTGACTTACGATGCGACTATCTTTGGTTTCAACGTCCGGGCTGACAATGCAGCCAAAGGCCTTGTTGAGCGCGAAGGCATGAATCTGCGTTACTACAGCGTGATTTATGAACTGCTGGATGACGTCAAACAGGTGCTGTCCGGCATGCTGGCTCCGGAAATTCGTGAAGAGATTGTTGGTGTCGCCGAAGTTCGGGATGTTTTCCGATCACCGCGCTATGGGCAGATTGCCGGCTGCATGGTTGTTGAAGGCAACGTGTTCCGCAACAAGCCGATCCGCGTACTCCGGGACAACGTTGTTATTTATGAAGGTGAGCTCGAATCGCTAAGACGCTTCAAAGAAGACGTCAATGAAGTCAGAAACGGTACCGAGTGCGGTATCGGAGTTCGAAATTACAATGATGTGCAACCCGGTGACAAGATCGAAGTCTACGAATCCAGGGAAGTTGCTCGGGAGCTGTAGGTGCGGGAGATCTAAGTGACGGAAAGAGGTCGAGACTTACGCATTGGCGATTTTGTTCGCGATGAAATCGCCAGCATCATTCAGAGACAGATGCGCGACCCGCGGGTTGGCATGGTGATGGTCAATGAGGTCAATGTAAGCCGCGATTTGTCATGGGCGGACGTCTATATCACCTCAATTGACGCTAAAACGTCTGAAGAGCGCGCGCAATTGATCAGCATTCTCAACAATGCAGCTGGTTACTTTCGCACTGAACTGGCCAAGCGACATAGTATGCGGACGACACCAAAGCCGCGTTTTCACTATGATGAGTCAGTGGAACGGGGTCCGAGGCTGGAAGCATTGATCGATTCAGCGCTGGAAGCCGATTCTGGTGCTGCTGACAGTACTGAGGATGACGATCGTGGCTAGACGTGGACGCGGCCGAGATATCAGTGGCGTGGTGATTGTCGACAAACCTCAGGGTATCAGTTCGAATGATGCTGTACAGCGGGCGAAACGCCTGTTTGGCGCCCGTAAAGTTGGACACACTGGCGCGCTTGATCCACTGGCGACCGGGGTTTTGCCTCTGTGTTTTGGCGAAGCGACCAAGTTTTCACAGTATCTGCTGTCTTCGGACAAGAAGTACTGGACCCGCTTGCAGTTAGGCGTTGCCACCGATAGCGGCGACTCCGACGGGCAAGTGCTTTCGACCCGTCCTGTCGAAGGTGTAGACGAAGCCCGCATCGAAGACGCGCTGCGTTTCTTCCGGGGCGAAATTGATCAGGTACCGTCGATGTTTTCGGCGATAAAACACCAGGGTCAGCCGCTCTACAAACTGGCGCGACAGGGTATTTCGGTGGAGCGCGAGGCGCGCCGAGTGAACATATTTTCCAATGAACTGGTGGCGCTTAACGGCGATCAGCTGGAGCTGGAAATTCATTGCTCGAAAGGCACCTATGTTCGCACCATCGCTGAAGAGTTAGGTGAACTGCTGGGTTGCGGTGCGCATGTTATTGCGCTGCGACGAAGAGCAGCAGGGCCATACGACGAATCTGATCTGGTGACTTTCGAAGAACTGGAAGCCGCCAGAGAAAAGGGATCTCTGGATTCCTTCCTGCAGCCTGTGTCCAGCACGGTGCGGGGGTGGCCTGAGGTGATGCTGACCGACAATACAGCTTATTACCTCAAGCAGGGCCAGCCGGTGATTGTGCCGCAGGCTCCGACGAGCGGCTGGGTGCGCCTGGCTGAAATACTGGACGACGAATCTTCGCGCTTTATTGGCGTCGGAGAAATTCTCGATGACGGACGAGTAGCGCCAAGGCGCCTGGTTTCCTGAATCGTAAAAAGCTGAGTTAACTGTAGGTGTGCACGGTTATCTCGAATCAATCAGAGCACATTAACTGGAGTAAGACATGGCACTGAATGCCACAATAAAAGCAGACATCATCAAGGAATATCAGACAGAAGACGGAGACACAGGGTCTCCAGAAGTGCAGGTAGCGTTGCTGACTCACAACATCAACGGCCTGCAGGAACATTTTCGTGATCACAAGAAAGACCATCATTCACGACGAGGGCTGATCCGAATGGTCAACCAGCGTCGCAAACTACTGGACTACCTCAAGAGCAAAGACGTAGCGCGGTATAGCGATCTCATCAAGCGTCTTGGTCTCAGACGATAGGAATATAACGGAGGTTATTTTGAACCCAGTCATAAAAGAAATTAAGTTCGGCGATCATAAGCTGACCCTAGAAACGGGTCGCATCGCCAAACAGGCATCCGGTGCCGTGCTCGTCAGCATGGACGATGTTGTAGTGTTGTGTACGGTTGTTGGTCAGAAGAATGTCCGACCTGGTCAGGACTTCTTTCCTCTAACGGTTAACTATCAGGAAAAAACCTATGCAGCGGGAAAGATTCCCGGTGGTTTTTTTCGCCGTGAAGGTCGTCCTTCGGAAAAAGAAACGCTGACCTGTCGTCTCATCGACCGGCCGTTGCGTCCGCTGTTTCCGAAAGGCTTTCTCAACGAAGTACAGGTTATCTGTACGGTCATGTCGACTGACAAAGACCAGGATCCGGATATAGCTGCCATGATCGGCGCATCCGCCGCTTTGGCGATCTCCGGTATTCCGTTCAACGGTCCGATCGCCGGTGCACGCGTCGGCTACAAAGACGGCACCTACCTGCTGAACCCAGGCTATGAGGCACTCAAAGAGTCTTCTCTGAACATGGTAGTCGCTGGTACTGAGGCTGCTGTGCTCATGGTTGAATCAGAAGCGGCTGAGCTTTCAGAAGACGAGATGCTCGGGGCTGTGCTGTTCGGCCATCAGGAAATGCAGGGTGTCATTGGTGCCATCAAAGAGTTGGCAGCAGAAGTTGGCAAGCCGGGTTGGGATCTGCCGGAAGTGGTATCCAATGACGCATTAAAAAGCGCTGTCGAAGCGGCAGTCAAAGCCGACCTCGGCGAAGCCTATCGCGTCACCGATAAGGTTGAGCGGGTTGCGAAGGTCAATGCACTGCGTCGCGGACTTGTTGAGCAACTTGCTGGCGGTGAAGACAGCGCCTATACGGCTGATGAAGTCTCCGGCGCTTTTGGGTCTCTGGAGAAGAACATTGTTCGTCAGCGTGTCATCAATGGCGAGCCTCGCATCGATGGTCGTGATCTGCGCAAGGTCCGTCCGATTCATGTGGAAGTCGGCATGCTGCCGAAGACCCACGGTTCGGCGCTGTTCACTCGGGGTGAAACCCAGGCGATTGTAGTCGCCACTCTTGGCACCATGCGCGACTCGGCGCTAATTGACGCGCTCGAGGGGACCTACAAAGATCCGTTCATGCTGCACTACAACTTCCCTCCCTACAGTGTTGGTGAAGCTGGCTTCATGGGTGGACCAAAGCGCCGGGAGATTGGCCACGGTCGTCTCGCTCGTCGTGGTGTTGAGGCAGTGCTGCCTGACCCGGAAGAATTTCCGTATACCCTTCGAGTGGTTTCTGAAATCACCGAATCCAACGGTTCGAGTTCCATGGCCAGTGTCTGTGGTACCTCACTTGCGTTGATGGATGCAGGTGTACCGATGAAGGCACCGGTAGCTGGCGTGGCAATGGGCCTGGTTAAAGAAGGTTCGAAATTTGCGGTTCTGACCGACATTCTGGGTGATGAAGATCACCTTGGTGATATGGACTTCAAAGTAGCGGGTACCGGCAAAGGTGTAACCGCCCTGCAGATGGACATCAAGATTCAAGGCATCACCGAGGAAATCATGGAAGCTGCGCTGCAGCAGGCCAATGAAGCCCGATTGCATATCCTTGACGAGATGAACAAGGTCCTGGATAAGTCTCGTGACAAGGTTTCCGACAACGCTCCAGCGATGAAAGTGCTTAACGTCCATCCGGACAAGATCCGCGACATCATCGGTAAAGGTGGTGCGATGATTCGCAGCATTGTTGATGAGACCGGTGCAGACATCGACATCGAAGACGATGGCAGCGTGAAGATCTACGCAGAAAATTCTGACGCGATGGATGCGGCTGTTGCCAAAATCCAGGAGATCACTGCGGAAGCTGAAGTTGGCAAGATCTATGAAGGCAAAGTCGCCCGAATTGTTGATTTTGGTGCGTTCATTACCATTCTTCCAGGTAAAGACGGACTCCTGCACATTTCGCAGATTGCTGATGAGCGCGTGGAGAATGTCACCGACTATCTGTCAGAAGGGCAGGATGTGAAGGTGGTCTGCCTTGATGTCGACCAGCGTGGTCGTATTAAGCTTTCCATGAAGGAAGTAGAGAGCTACGCCGAAAACGCCTGAGCCTGATATCGGCATAAGCATCGGCTTAGAGACTCACGGCGAGTGGTTTGATCCACTCGCCGTTTTTTTTACCTGGCGTTCGCCAGCTTATAACTTCGACAGGCCTCGGTCCCTTAATATAAGGTTCAAGCGCTGGCGCGGTTGGCAACCAGATCGTCGACCACGCTGGGATCCGCCAGTGTGCTGGTATCTCCCAGATTCTCCAGATCATCTGCAGCGATTTTGCGCAGAATTCTACGCATGATTTTGCCTGAGCGGGTTTTTGGCAATCCTGGTGCCCATTGGATATGTTCGGGTTTCGCGAAGGGCCCGATCTCGCTGCGGATCAATTCAATCAACTCGCTGCGCAGTTGCTCCGGGTCTACGTGGCTGGCGGCCATCAGGGTGACGTAGGCATAGATACCCTCGCCCTTGATGTCGTGTGGGAAGCCAACCACGGCGGCTTCAGCAACTTGTTCGTGCAGAACCAGCGCGCTTTCGACTTCGGCCGTCCCGATACGGTGGCCGGATACATTCATCACGTCATCGACTCTGCCGGTAATCCAGTAGTAGCCATCCGCATCGCGGCGAGCACCGTCTCCGGTGAAGTAATAGCCGGGATAGGTCGAATAGTAGGTATCGATCACCCGTTGGTGGTCGCCATAGACGCTGCGGATCTGCCCTGGCCAGCTGTTTTTGATTACCAGGTTGCCGGAGGCCTCGACACTGTCGACGAGCTTGCCATTTTCGTCCATTAACCCCGGTTCGACCCCGAAAAATGGTAAAGCGGCGGATCCGGGCTTCAGCGCGCAGGCACCGGGCAGCGGGCTGATCATGATGCCGCCGGTTTCGGTCTGCCACCAGGTGTCCACAATCGGACAACGCTCCTCACCTACCACGCGGTGATACCACTCCCAGGCCTCCGGGTTGATCGGTTCCCCGACGCTGCCGAGCAGTCTTAAACTGGCGCGGGAGGTTGCCGCCACTGGCCCGTTGCCTTGCCCCATCAGCTGACGCAATGCGGTAGGTGCGGTGTAGAAAATGTTGACCTGATGTTTGTCGACCACCTGCCAGCAGCGTCCCGCATCGGGATAGGTGGGTACGCCTTCAAACATCAACGTGGTTGCGCCATTGGCCAGCGGGCCATAGACAATGTAGGTGTGTCCGGTAATCCAGCCGACGTCGGCCGTGCACCAGTAGATATCACCGTCGTGGTAGTCGAAAACGTATTTGTGCGTCATCGCCGCCTGCAGCAGATAGCCGGCGGTACTGTGTTGTACACCTTTTGGTTTGCCGGTGGAGCCTGAGGTATACAGAATAAATGAGGGATCTTCCGCGTCCATCGATGCAACTTCGCAGGTGGACGGCTGGTTTTCGGTCAGGGTGTGATACCAGACATCACGATCATCCTGCCAGGCAATGTCAGCCCCGGTTCGTTTTACGACGATCACGCTGTGTACGTTCGGGCAGTCGGCCAGAGCAGTATCGGTGTTGTCCTTCAGGGCGACAGTTCGACCGCCTCGGATACCCTCATCAGCCGTGATGACGACCTGACAATCTGAATCGAGGATCCGATCTTTCAGTGACTGCGGTGAGAAGCCACCAAATACCACTGAGTGAATGGCCCCGATGCGCATGCAGGCCAGCATCGCATAGGCGGCTTCGGGAACCATTGGCATGTAGATGCAGACCCGGTCGCCTTTGCTGACGCCGCGAGATTTCAGACCGTTGGCGAGTTTGCAGACTTCGTCATGCAGGGTCTGATAGGTGATGTTCAGGTCTTCAGCCGGATCATCTCCTTCCCAGATGATAGCCGTCTGAGCCGCTCGCTCCGGTAGATGCCGGTCGATACAGTTGTAGGCGATGTTCAACCTGCCACCGGTAAACCAGCTGACTTCACCTTCAGCCATGTTCGCCTGGCAGACCTGGTGCCACTTCTGCTCCCAGCTGAGAAAGATGTCCGCCTGCTCAGCCCAGAAGCCTTCAGGGTCTTCAATCGAGCGCTGGTACATCGCGTGATACTGGTCTTCGTTGATGTAACAACGGTCCAGCACATCGGCTGGCACTGGAACTATGTGTGGCTGTGACATCTTAATCTACCCTTTCTGATGAGCTGCCTGTTGTTCTGGTTGGGGAGCTTAGACCCGGTGGTGTTACTCGGCATTGTCGCGAGTAGTCTTTCGCAGATAGTCGATGAGACCTGCCGTTGACCCATCCTGTGTCAGTGTTGAGCTGCCGCCAAGCTGTTTGAAGATCGGATTGGCGAGCTTTTTCCCCAGCTCGACGCCCCATTGATCAAAGGAGTTTATTTGCCAGATCACCCCCTGGCAAAACGTTGTGTGTTCGTAGAGCGCCAGCAACGCGCCAATTGAGTGAGGTCGCAGATCCGGTAACACCAGCGTTGTGGTGGCATGGTTGCCGGCCACAGCTTTGTGTGGGTCAGCGTTGTCTTCGCCCATAAGCATGGCCTGACTCTGCCCAAGGGCATTGGCCAGCAGCCAATTATGGTGATCGGTAAGCTGATGCTCGTCGTTGGCGCAGACAATAAAATCAGCGGTAAACGATCTCGTGCCCTGGTGCAGCAGCTGATGATAGGCGTGTTGCCCGTTAGTTCCGGCACCTCCCCAGACGACGGGCATGGTATGAATGGCAACCGGCGAGCCGTCTCGATGCACGCTTTTACCGTTGCTCTCCATCATCAGCTGCTGCAGATAATCGGGCAGCAGCCTCAGTCGCTGTGCGTAGGGAAGGATGGCGTGATTGGTGACTCCAAGAAAGTTGTAGTTCCAGATACCGGTCAGCGCCATCAGCAGTGGCAGGTTGACGTCTGCTTTTGCATTGAGGAAATGCTGATCCATGTCCCGTGCTCCCGCGAGCAGCTCTGCAAACGCGCTGTTGCCAGCAGCAAGCATGATCGGCAGACCGACGGCTGACCACAAAGAGTAGCGACCACCAACCCAGTCCCACAGTTCGAAACGATTGGCTTCAGGTATGCCAAATGCAGATGCCGCTTCTGGATTGGATGACACGGCCAGAAAGTGCCTGGTGATTGCGTCGGAATTCGCCATACGTTCCAGGAACCAGCTGCGCGCTGAAGAGGCGTTGATCTTGGTTTCCAGGGTAGAAAACGATTTGGAGACGATGATGAACAGGGTTCGCTCTGGATCCAGATCAGCCAGCACTGCCGCCAGCGCGTGGGCGTCTATGTTGGCGACAAAATGAACGCGCGGCTGCTGGTTCAGCGGTTGCGAGAGAGCTTCATAAACCAGTTCCGGACCCAGGTGAGAGCCGCCGATGCCGATGTGCACGATGTCGCTGATGGGTTTGCCGGTGGCTCCCCGCCAGCGGCCACTGCGGATCGCCGCGACGGTCTGTTCGAGCCGTTTGGTGACCTCGCCAACTCCTTGGGCGATGGCAGGCCGGTCATCGGGTGCTGCTCTCAGCGCCGTATGCCCGACCGCGCGACCTTCGGTGGTGTTGATTTTTTCGCCGTTAAACAGGGCGTCGCGGGCGGCTGGAAAACCGCTGGCTTGTGCCAGTTCCAGCAGCGCATTGACGATGTGGTTGTCCAGACGCTGTTTGGACAGATCCAGCAGCAGCCCGCCCGCAGAAAAAGTGAAATCGGTAAATCTGTCCGGATCCGTTGTTCGAGTGCTCAACGGGTTAGTGATTGCGTCTGCGGCGAGTCTGGTCAGCTGGCGCCATTCCTGAAGTTGCTCGGGATTCATAATCGGCTACAACAGAGTCGGATTTGGATTGAAGTACTGGCGGAATCCATCCATTGAGACGATCTGTTCGAGCAGGGCATCAAAATGCCGATGATTGCTCGCGAAATCGATTTCGGCGGCATTGACCACCAGAAGCGGTGCGTCGGAGTAGTAGTGGAAAAACTCCGTGTACTGGTCAATCAGCGCGTTCAGATAATCAGCGCTGATATCTCGCTCGTAGTTGATACCTCGACGGTAGATGCGTTGCAGCAGCACGTTCTGGGGAGCCTGGAGATAGATCACCAGATCCGGGCGGGGTGCTTCGATGGCGAGGTTGTCGCGTATCTGTCGATACAGCGCATACTCATTGTCATCGAGTGTCAGCTTCGCGAACAGATCGTCTTTTTCTATCAGGAAGTCGGCTACCAGTGTGTTACCGACCAGTCCGCTGCCGCCAATGTCTGCCATCTGTCGTGCCCGATGCAGCAGGAAAAACAGCTGCGTGGGCAGCGCGTGGCGCCTGCCTTCTCGGTAGTAACGATCCAGGAATGGGTTCTCGGCTGCAGGTTCGAACAGCGTTGGATACTCCAGGACTTCGGCGAGCTTTTTCGCCAGCGTCGTTTTACCGACCCCGATCGGTCCCTCGATCGCGATATAGCTGGGGACGTTGCGATCCTGCAGCTGCTGGCGATATAGCCCCAGAGTCTGGGCATCAGAATCTGTGTTCAGGCTGGTCTGGACCGGTGGGCTCATAGCGCTGTTACGGCTGTCGGTCCTGGGATGATCGCCAACGCATCACGGGCATTCAAGCGAATCTGGTGATTGTGGCGCGGTTTTCTTTTTCTGTCGTCGGCGCCGGGGCGTGCGACCGGTGAGGGCACCAACCATTTTCTCTCGTTCCTCAGGGTCAACCTGCTGATAGCGCGTCCACCATTCTCCCGGCTCCACCACATCTTCGCCGGTTTCACCTCGCAGCAGCAGGAAATCATAGCCGGCACGGAAGCGGGGGTTTTCTGCCAGACGGGTAATGTTGCGCGGGCGTCGCTCAACAAGTCGTTCCTGCAGGCTCCAGACATCGCGCACAAACTGGCTGAAGCGTCGCGGAACTGCGATCACCTGCTGTTGGGCTGCCAGTGTTTCAGCCGCGGCCAGAAACCGGGCTTCTGCTGGTTTAACCGTGCTTTCATGATCCCGCACCCTGGCCTGATAGTCTTTCCAGAGCAGCACCGCGATCATGAAACCGGGGGTGATGGGCTTGTCCTCGGCAATCCGCTCGTCGGTGTTCTGCATTGCCTGCCTTATGAGCGGATCATCGGGTGCTGTGTTGGGGAACAGAACCACGCTCAGCGGGCAGTCGGCGAGCAGTCTCCAGGCGCGTTCACCATAGCCGGACAGCAGCAGTTTGAGCATTTCGTCAAACAGTCTGGCGGGTGGGATCGCACTCATCGCGCTGGCAGCCTCCGGCAACAGGCGGGTGATTTCGGTATCCAGGGTGAAGCCGATTTTTGCCTGGAATCGAATAGCCCTCAGCGCGCGTACTGGATCCTCGCGCAATCGTGTTGCGGTATCTCCGATGAAGCGCAGACGGCGGTGTTTCAGATCTTCCAATCCGCCTACATAGTCGACAACTGTCTCACTGGTCGGATCGTAATAGAGGGCATTGATGGTGAAATCACGGCGGAAGGCGTCTTCTTCAAGCGTGCCATAGACATTGTCGCGCAGAATCATGCCTTCATCTGAATGGCTGCGGTCGTCACTCTGCTTGGCACTGGTGTTGCTTCGAAACGTCGAGACCTCAATCAGCTCCCGACCAACACGAACATGGGCTATGCGGAATCTTCTACCCACCAGTCGCGAGCGGCGGAACAGAGCTTTGACTTGTTCGGGCGTGGCGTTGGTGGCCACGTCGAAATCTTTCGGCTGGTGTTCGAGCAGCAGGTCACGCACACAACCACCCACCAGATAGGCGCTGAAGCCTTCCTGCTGCAGACGGCTGACCACTTCGACTCCGTGCTGATCAACAAGCATCGGATCAATGCCGTGCTCGGCCCTTTCCAGGCGTACCGGGTTGTTGGCGGCCGTGTTCAAGAAACGTCTCGGCGGGGGCCCCGCTTGCGGGTTTTCTTGCGTGGGATATTCAGCCGCTGGCGGCGCTCCCAGAGGCTTTTACGGCTGATTCCGAGTCGTTCTGCGAGTTCGGTTTCAGTCAACTGATCCTGATGGGCGGTGACAAAACTGACGAAGTAGTCCTCCATGGTCTGATCCGGCGTCTGGGCGGCCAGGTTGTCGATGACTGGTGCTGCAGTTTCGATTGCCAGCAGCGAAGTTGTGATGGCATCTTCGCCCAGAATAACCGCCCTTTCGATCGCATTCTCCAATTCTCTGACATTGCCAGGCCAATGGTAGCTGACCAGGCTGTCTTTCGCCTCGCTGCTGAAACCCGGCTTGGGTTTACCCAGGCGTCGGCTGGTGCGGGTGAGTATGTCTTCTGCCAGCTGCAGGATGTCTTCACCCCGGTCCCGCAGTGGTGGAATATCCAGCGATACGACTTTCAGTCGATAGTAGAGATCCTGACGGAACTGCTGGCTTTCGATCAGTCCGGCGAGATCTCGCTGGGTCGCAGCGATCAGTCTGACATTGGCGGTACTGCCGGCCAGCACCTGCAGAAGTCGGCCCTGGACGTCGAGTGGAAGTTCCCCGATCTCATCTAAAAACAGGGTGCCGCCCTCCGCAGCCTCCAGCAGGCCGCGATGGTCCTCCTGCTGGTCATGACCAAACAGTTCAGCTTCGATCAGGTGGGTGGGTATCGCCGCGCAGTTTACCGAGATCAGCGCGGCCAGGCGGCGCTGACTGCGGGCGTGCAGCGCTCGGGCGACAAGTTCTTTACCGGTGCCGGATTCTCCAGATATCAGAACCGTTGACTCAGTCGGAGCGACTTTGCCTATGTGCTCCAGCAGTGCTCGCATCGGTGGACTGTCGCCACCCAGAGAAAAATCGCCGGACCGATCAGCACCGGTTTCAGCTAGTGCTCCATGAACGGGTATCAACAGCTGGTCGGCCGTTTCCGGATAGGCCTGGTAGTGGCTGGCGCCGGTCTTCATGGCTTTCACTGCATCAGCAACCGTAGCCTGACGGGAGAGAATCAGGACCGGCGTTCCCTGAGCCTGCGCAGCCAGCCTGGCACCAAAAGATTCATCCCCGATAATGACGTCAGCGTTGCTGAGAGCGCCGAATTGCTCGGTAGCCGCGGATATCGACTCGGCGGTGAGCACAACATGTCCATCCGCCTCAAGCCACTTGGCAAGTTGCGCACGGCTGCCATCTGCGGGTATTAGGATCACAATACGACTCATGCGGCGCGATGTTACCAAAATCCGCCCGCGCCGGCCTTCATGTCTCGACCACGATATCCCGCCTGGGAATTTTTTCGAGCTGCCATCGTGCCGTTGCCCAGTCCAGCAGGCTGCTGCAGGTCGCTTCACGCATCTCTGGCGTCACCGGGAAACCCAATGCAGCCAGTACGGTGCTGATGTTTTTCGACGCGTGTCGACTCTCAATGGGCTGCGCGCCGTGCTGTTTGGACAACTTCTGGCCGTTGGCATGGATCAGGGTGGGCACATGGGCATACGCCGGTACGCTAAGACTCAGAGCGTCGATCAGGAATATCTGCCGGGCAGTGTTGTCCAGCAGATCCCTGCCGCGCACTACGTGTGAAATATCATCGTCGCCATCATCCACGGCGGTGGCCAGCTGGTAGGCGATCAGACCATCGCGCCTGCGGATGATGAAGTCGCCGAGAGTGTCGCTGAGCCTCACTGTTTGGGGGCCCATGACGCCGTCGTCGAAAGAAATGGGTTGCTCATTGACGCGAATGCGCACCGCACAGTCTGATCTTGGTTGTCGATGGTCTCGGCAGGTTCCCGGGTAGATCGACTGCCCCGCAAGCAGTCTTCGGGAACAGTTGCAGTAGAAAGACTGATCTGTCAGCTGTTGAAGAGCGTTTTCATAAACAGGCAGGCGCTCGCTCTGGCGTTGGACAGGGCCGTCCCAGATCAGGTCATGGGCTTCCAGGGCATGCAGAATCTCTGCTTCAGCGCCAGGCTGGTTGCGATGAACATCGAGGTCGTCGATGCGCAGGCGCCACTTATAGCTGCGGGCCCGGGCGTCCAGGAAGCTGGCGGTTGCAGCCAGCAGAGAACCAAGATGCAATGGGCCGGTTGGCGAGGGGGCAAACCGGCCAGCAGTCATCTCGCGACTAGCCGTGGAGCTGCTTTTCTTTGATTTCGTCGAGCGATTTGCAGTCGACGCACTGTGATGCGGTCGGACGGGCCTCAAGGCGCCGCAGACCGATTTCGACGCCGCAGGTATCGCAGTAACCGAAGTCGTTCTGATCCAGACGATCAATAGTTTGATCAATTTTCTTGATCAACTTGCGTTCCCGGTCCCGGGTGCGCAGTTCGATGCTGAACTCTTCTTCCTGGGTCGCGCGATCAGCCGGATCCGGAAAATTGGCGGCTTCGTCGCGCATGTGACCGACGGTCCGATCGACCTCTTCCATGAGTTCCTGACGCCATTTCATCAGGATGTCGCGAAAGTGGTCCATCTGGCTATCGCTCATATAAGCCTCGTTCTTCTTGGGCTTATAGGGCGTAAAATTCTTAAACGGAGAGTCAGATTTTGATGCGGACTTTTTCCGTGCTGTAGTTGCCATATCCCTGAAATTCCTGCTGCAGGTGAAAAAAACGGGTGTGGAATGTGGCCCGAAATTGAAGGGCGCGTACGCTACCAGAACATCGACACATTCGCCATATAATCGATGCAACATTTTTTCCGTTTTGAGGAGTCGCCAGTAGCAGCCATGTATGCAGATCGTTTGCAGGAGATCGCCCCCTTTCGGGTCATGGAACTCATGGAGCGGGCCAAAGAGCTCGAATCCCGAGGCAAGCGCGTGGTCCATTTCGAGGTTGGCGAGCCTGACTTCGCGACTGCGCCGTCGGTAATCGCCGCAGGCCAGCGAGCGCTGGCCGACGGCCATACCAAATACACCCAGGCTCTGGGGTTGCCGGAGCTGCGCGCGCGGATAGCCGACTACTACCTGGACAATGCGGGGATCCGGATCGCGTCGGAGCGGGTGGTGGTCACCTCCGGTGCCAGCGGTGGCCTGTTGCTGTTGTGCGGGTTGCTTCTCAACGCTGACGATGAACTTCTGATGTCTGATCCCGGTTATCCCTGTAACGAAGTGTTCGCACGGCTGACTGGGGCAAAACCGGTCAAGGTAGCCGCCGACGCCGCTTCCGGTTTCCAGATCAGCTGCGCCGCTGTGCAGGCTGCCTGGACCCCGCGCACCCGCGGTCTGCTGCTGGCCTCACCAGCGAATCCCACGGGGGTGATGATCAGTGCCGCTCACCTGCGCGATTTGCTGGCGCTCTGCCAGGGTAATCAGGGTGTGGTGATTCTCGATGAGATCTATCAGGGACTGGTTTATGACGACCAGCCTGATGGATCAGACCTGGCTGGCTATCGAACCGGGCTGCAACTCAGCAGTGAAATTTTCATCCTCAACAGCTTTTCGAAATACTTCGGGATGACAGGCTGGCGGCTTGGCTGGATGGTGATGCCTGAAGCCGCGGTCCGGGCGGTGACACCGCTGGCGCAGAATCTGTTCATCTCGCCATCCAGCATTGCCCAGCACGCAGCGCTTGCTGCGTTTGAGCCCGATGCAATGGCTGTTCATGAACAGCGTCGAAAAACCTTCCAGCAGCGTCGCGATCTGCTGGCCCGAGGGCTGCAGGCTCTGGGACTGCACATCCCGGTGCTGCCCGCGGGGGCTTTTTATCTGTATGTAGACGTCTCCAGTACCGGGCTTTCGTCTACGGAATTCTGCTGGCGTCTGATTGATGAGTACCATGTCGCGGCGACACCGGGCAGCGACTTCGGAGCTGCGGAGGCTGACAGGTACGTGCGTTTTGCCTATACGACGGGTGAAGACGACATTGCCCTTGGCCTGGAGCGGCTGGCAATGGCCCTGCAGCGCTGGGCTGACCGGTGCGACTGACTCCGCCGCTTGAGCCAGGCGTGCTGGTGCGCCGCTACAAACGGTTTCTTGCTGATGTAGAGCTGCCGTGCGGGGCGATCGAGACGATGCACTGTCCGAACACCGGTGCGATGACGGGGTGTGATCTGCCTGGCAGTGAGTGCTGGTATTCGCGATCAGACAATCCCAGACGCAAGTACTCGGGTACCCTGGAAGTTGTGATTACCGACGCCGGACGAATCGGCATCAATACCGCGCGAGCCAACGGGTTGGTCAAAGAGGCGCTATTAGAGCAGCGTCTGGTAGGCTTCGAAGAGGCAATCTGGGAACGCTCAGAAGTTGCGATTCCCGACGAAGCCGGGCGTTTTGACCTGCTTTTGAAGCATCAGGCGCAGGATTGTTTTGTCGAAGTGAAAAGCGTCACTTTGTGTGGTGACTCGGGACTGGGATTGTTTCCGGATGCGAAATCCGAACGCGCGCTCAAGCACGTGCTGGCTCTTCAGCGACAGGTCGACGCTGGAGCCGAGGCCGCGCTGATTTTCTGTGTTCAGCACAGCGGCATCAGGCGGGTGACAACGGCCGAGAAGATTCATCCGGAGTATGCACAGGCGGTCAGGGCAGCACAGACGGCGGGTGTCCGGGTGCTGGCCTTCGCCTGCTCAATTGAGCCTGAGGAGATCAGGCTCGCTACTCCGTTACCCGTTGTTTTGTAGTTGCGCGCTAGCTGGCGAGAAAACCCTTCAGAGTGTCCTGATAGTGATCGAGTTGCCGCAATCGTGCGCCAAAGTGTTTCACCAGCTCAGCCGCAGCATGATTGCCGAGCCCGGCAGCCTGTTCAGGACTCATGCCCGTCACCCAGCCATACAGGCAGCCGCCGGCATAAATGTCGCCAGCACCATTGGTATCCACGGCTTTGACCGGATTGCCGGGGACCAGGGTCTGGCTGGTTGCATCCACCACCAGGCTGCCTTTTGCGCCCAGGGTGATGTTGATATGCCGAGCGATATCGCGCAGTTCGCGGATTGCTGTTTCCAGGCTTTCGGTGCCAGCCCACGTCAACGCTTCCTCTTCGTTGCAGAACAGGTGATCGACTCCGTTGCCGAGTATCTGGGTGAGGTTGTCCCGGAAAAATTCCACCATGCTCGGATCGGAAAGTGATACCGCTGTTTTCACCCGATTGTCTTCGGCAATCTGACGGGCAGTTACCGCCGCCTGCAGAGCCTGTTCTGAAGACGAAAGATACCCTTCAACATAGAAGTAGCTGGATCGTGCCAGCGCCGCTTCGTCGACCTCGCCGGTGCTCAGATGGCTGGAAACGCCGAGGAACGTGTTCATTGACCGCTCTGCATCCGGGGTGATCAATACCAGGCAGTGGCCGGATTTTCCCTGCCCTGCCCCGGCGTTGTCGTTGACGACCACGCCGGCGTCAGCCAGGTCACCGAGGAAATGTTCACCGGTAGAATCTGCTGCCACCTTGCAGGAATAGAAGGTCCTGGCGCCGAAAGCCTGTGCCGCAATCAGTGTGTTAGCGGCAGATCCACCGCTCATCTGCTGCGGAGCATGGCCGTCTAAGTCACTGACCAGGGCGTCAATTTTGGCTTCATCTACCAGGGTCATGTGGCCCTTCGGAATATCGTGGCGATTCAGGAATTCGTCTTCGATGGCGAATTCCATGTCTACCAGTGCGTTACCAAGGCCGTATACGTCGTACATCA
>Ga0316191_10001108_pt1 | contig 18550 bp, 18 predicted proteins | sample Eddworburr2cm_MG_FD_204928 | JGI IMG/M metagenome (GOLD analysis project Ga0316191, IMG submission 204928) | Coastal sediment microbial communities from Maine, United States - Eddy worm burrow 2 cm | ecosystem: Environmental > Aquatic > Marine > Coastal > Sediment | place: USA: Maine...
CCACGCGGTGGTGACGAGGGTTCCGGCCGTCTCAGGGGCGAGGTCCATCCGACCCGCCGCCCACTCCTTCAACGACCGATGCCCGTCACGCAACGCGACCTGGCGCCGGTCGAGTTCGCGGAGCAGAGACATCTGTGCGGCTCGGGAACGGGCGATGATCGCCTCGTGGTCGAGCAACTGTTCCTCGATCGTTTCGGTGGTGAGATCGTGATGTCCCATACCCGCAACCTATCTCGCGGGTGTGACAGAAATCGTTGCTGGGGCAGAAGAATCTCGAGGATTCTTGGGACTTCCTTGGTCGCCGTTTGACGCATTCGAGAGACCCCATCCGCAATCTGCCCGAAGGGCACGCACAACCTCCCTTTGAGGGGGAGGAATCGGACTGGCGACCGGCGACCGGCGACTCGCTAGAACGCGGCGAGGGATCTGGCTTTTTCGACGATTCCTGCGACGTTGGGGATGATCTGGTCTTCGAGGGAGGCGGCGTAGGGGAAGGTAGGGACGTCCGGGGAGGCGTAGCGGCGGACCGGGGCGTCGAGCCAATCGAACGTCTTCTCGGAGATCTGGGCGGAGACCTCAGCGCCGTAGCCGAGAAACTCGTTGTCTTCGTAGACGATCAGCACCTTGCTGGTGCGCTTCACCGCGGCCTCAACCGTCGGCCAGTCGAGCGGGCGGAGGGAGCGGAGGTCGACGACCGTCGCGTCGATGCCCTCCGCTCTCAGGAGATCGGCAGCTTCGACGGAGAAGTGAGCCATCGAACCGTAGGAGATGATTGTCAGGTCGTTCCCGGTGCGGCGCAGGGCTGCTTTGCCGATCGGGACCCGGTGGTCGCCCTCGGGCATGGGTCCGACCGCCAGGCGGTACAGCTTCTTCGGTTCGAGGAACATCACCGGATCGGGATCGTCGATGGCAGACAGCAAGAGGCCCTTCGCATCGGCCGGCGTTGAGGGCGTGACGATCTTGAGGCCGGGCACGTGTGCGTAGAACGCTTCGATGGACTGCGAGTGATAGAGCGCCCCGTGTATGCCTCCGCCGTACGGTGTGCGGATCACCATCGGGCAGGCCCATCGGCCGTTGGTCCGATAGCGAATCCTGGCGACTTCGGAGACGATCTGGTCGAAGGCCGGGTGGATGAAGTCGGCGAATTGGATCTCTGCGATCGTCTTCGTCCCGGTGGCGGCGATGCCAACACCGAGACCGATGATCACCGATTCGGCGAGCGGCGCGTTGAACGAACGGTCGGCCCCGTAGGCGTCGGTGAGGCCGGCCGTCGCCTTGAACACGCCACCCTTCGGGTCGGCGACGTCCTCACCGAAGATGACGCTGTTCGGCTCTCGCCCCATGGCGTAGTGGAGCGTGCGATTGACGGCGGTGATGAGGTTGACCTCCTCGCCGTTCGGGGTTGGCTCTATGGTCTCGACCGGCACGGATGGGACAATCGGGTTTGCGTAGACGTTGCTGGTTGCGTCGGTCGGGTCGGCGGCGTCCTCCGCAGCGGCAGCAGCGTTGTTGACGAGCGCGGTCACCTCGAATTCAAGTTTCGCTTCGGCGGCAGCGGACAGGGTCCGCTGCTCAACGAGGTACTGCCGGAAGTTCGGGAGCGGATCCTTCCTGCGCCAGAGTTCGACCTCTTCCCTGGTCCGGTAGAGCTTGTCGTCGTCGTCTGAGGTGTGGGCGTAGTAGCGGTATGTCTTCGCTTCGATGAGCGTCGGACCTTCGCCAGCTCGGGCCCGCTCGACGGCTGCTGAAGCCGCTGCATACATGGCGATGATGTTGTTGCCGTCGACGACGACACCGTGCATTCCGTAGCCCTCAGCTCGATCGGCGACCTGGCCTGCAACTTCCTCTGCTGCCGGTACGGAGATGGCGTAGAGGTTGTTCTGGATGAGGAAGATCACCGGGAGCTTGTGGATCCCGGCGAAGTTCATCGCCTCGTGCCAGTCGCCCTCGGACGTCGAGCCTTCGCCACCGGACACATAGACGACCGAGTCGGTACCCCGTCGCTTCAACTCGTAGGCGATACCGACCGCGTGCGGGTACTGCGTTGCGATCACCGACGAGTGGGTGAAGAGGTTCAGGTCCGGTTCCGACCAGTGATTTGGCATCTGCCGGCCGCCGGACGAGGGGTCGTCGGCTTTGGCGAAGACACCGAGGAACACGTCGAGGGGGGTGACTCCGAGGCCGATGTTGAAGGCGATGTCGCGGTAGTAGGGAAGAGACCAGTCCCTGGTCGGGTCGAGGGCGGCTGCCATGCCGATCTGTGTCGCCTCGTGGCCAGAGACCGAGACAACGAATGGGACGCGTCCTTGCCGGTTGAGCGCCCACATCTTGTCGTCGAGGCGGCGCGAGATGAGCATCTTGCGGTAGAGGTCGACGAGGTCGTCGTCGGTCAACCCGAGGTCCTTGTGGCTGAAGTCCAGGGTCACGGCGCTCCTCTCACTTTCGGCCGCAGAGGTGTCGGAAACGGCGGCTGCCCGCTTCCTCGATCCTGCGCGCGGCGAAACGCAATCCGGCTTCGTTCGGGTTCACGCCTTCGCTATCAGCGGTTTCGAAGACGGCCGCTAGGTTGTCATAGATGCGGTCGACCATCACGGCGGAACGTTCGGGTGAGTACCCGTCGGCCTCCACGGCAATATTGATGACCCCACCGGCGTTCACCACGAAGTCGGGTGCGTACAGGATTCCGCGGTCGGTGATGGCGTCCATGTCCCAGTCGACGGCAAGTTGGTTGTTGGCCGAACCGGCGATCGCGGCGCACCGCAGGCGGGGGATGGTCTCCTCGTTGAGCGTCGCACCGAGCGCACAGGGAGAGAAGACGTCGCAATTGACGTCGTAGATATCGTCGAGCGCTACCGATGTTGAACCGTATGCCTCGGTAGCGAATTCGACGGCGGCGGTGTTCGGGTCGGCGACGATGGTTTCGGCTCCGACTTCGGTGAGGCGTCGGACCAGGTCCATCCCGACCTTGCCGATGCCCTGAACGGCGACGCGGCGTCCCTCGAGATCTCCGGTACCCCAGAGGCGCTCGCCGATGGCACGCAGGGCAGCCATCACTCCCCGGGCGGTTGCCGGAGACGGGTCACCGGATCCGCCAAGATCGAAGGGAAGTCCCGACACGTACGGAGTCTCCTTGGAAACGAGGACCATGTCCTCGACGGTGGTTCCGACGTCCTCGGCCGTCACGTAGCGGCCGCCAAGCGTGTTGACCTCGCGCCCGTAGGCAAGGATCAAGCCCTTGCTCCACAGCGTCGCCGGATCACCAACGATGACGGCCTTCCCGCCTCCGAAGTCGAGGCCGGCGGCAGCAGACTTCAACGTCATACCCTTCGCCAGGCGCAAGACGTCTCGGAGGGCGGCGTCTTCATTCGCATAGGGATAGAAGCGGGTCCCACCGAGGGCGGGACCGAGGGACGTGTCATGGATTGCGATGATCGTTCGGAGACCGCTTGCCAGGTCTGCACCGAACAGCACTTCTTCATGGGTTTCGGTACCGATCGCTTCGAATACTCCCAACGGGGCTCCTTTCGATGCAAACGTGAGATGCCGTTGCCCGAGGTGCACCAGGGATTCTAGTTGGGCGCTTCCGGGTCCGTACCCGGACCTGTCCCGGTACCATCGCCCGATGATCAGCACCGCCTATCTCCGGGTCTACATCGAGGACGACGGCACCGCCGCGGGGCGGCAAGCCGACGTGGCCACACTCGATGCTCCGATCCAATCCGATGGGCGGTTCATCTGGAACGAGCCAATTCGCGAAGACGCATTCGCGGCGGACTGGAATGGGCTGTCGTATGTGTGTCCCCGGAACGCGAGACTGCGGATGATCGAAGGTGCGCTCGCGTTCTCCGCGACCTACCCGAGGATTCCGCTGCTCGACGAGGATGAACGCGAGTCGTTCAAGGTCGAACTCGCCAGCCTCCGTGCACAGGAGCGAAAGAGCTACATCCTCACGTCGCCATGGCATGTTCCGCTGCGATGGTTCGGCGCATTCAACCCCTCCGAGCGAGAGCTGTTCGATCGGCCCGAGGGTCTCGGCATCCGGTACCGGACCGGACTCGGCGAAGCAGTTGATCGAATCGACTGGGCGGTGCGCGTCCTCGCCGGTGCCGGCTTCTCGGATCCGATTGTCGATCAGGTGCGAGACCTTGAGCGGTGGCTTGCGGAATTCGAAGCAGGTTCAATGCTCGAACTCGACTACGGCACCGTGGCATCACACTTCCCTGACGGAGCCCTGACGTTCGACGAGTCCGCACTCGATGTACGCGAGAGTCTCGAAGCGCTCGAGCGCGGCGACGGAGAAGCCTCGCGTTCCGCCTACGCCCGCGTGGCAACACGCTGGGCGAGTCGCCAGGCGCTCACGTTCTCGAACTAGCCGGGCGGGTGCGCAAGATCGGTATCCTGCGAATGCGCTCGAAAGGACTGCGATGACCAACGACTATCCGCCGGTGCCCGATCCCGTCCCCTCCGACTCCCGTGGCTGGGCGGCAGCGGCCCACCTGGGTACCTTCCTGGTCGGATTCATCGCCCCGCTTGTGATCTGGCTCATCAAGCGTGACGAAGATCCGTTTGTGGAGTATCACGCCAGGGAAGCGCTGAACTTCCAGTTCTCGCTGATGATCTACATGCTCGTGTCGTTCCTCGCGATCTTCATCATCATCGGACTCTTGCTGGTTCCGATCGTGGCAATCTTCGCCTTCGTGGTGATCATCGTCGCCGGCGTCAAGGCGGCTGGCGGCGAGTTCTATCGGTATCCGTTGAGCATCCGATTCATCAGCGGCCCGTGAAGCCCGACGCAGCCGGCTGGAAGCTTCTCCTCGGCTATCTCGCCTGGCTGTTCGCTGCGATCGCCATCGCGCTGATCCTCGCGCTGCTTGTCGGATCGATCGCATCGCTCGTGGGAATCGACGGACAGTCGACCGCTCACCAACGTGTCGTCGAGGTGGCCGGGATCGTGATATTCCTCGCCCTCGCTGCTGCACCGTTCATCATGCGAGCGAAGTCGAAGCAGGCTGAGCCGGACGTCAAAGCCTGAGGATTGCCGCCCCGAGCAATCCCGTGACCGTGGTTTCGCGGTGGGTCGACACAATCCGACCATCGCCCCACAGCAACTCCGGATCTACCGACTGGACCGGAACGGTCACGTCGAGTGGCTGCCCCGCTCGGCTGATGACGACCAGGAGGCGATCCGATCCGTTCGATCGGATGTAGGCGATGGCGTCGGCGCTTCGAGAGGTGATCTCGAGCCGACCCGACCGCAGAACTGGATACGAACGGCGGAGCGCCGCCAGCGATCGAACGAGATCGAGTTGGTCGGTGTCCCATGTCTCCGGCTGATGCCAGGGGAAGGCGCCGCGAGAAGCGGGCTCCTCGCCGCCGGTCATGCCGACTTCGTCTCCGTAGTAGAGACCGGGGGACCCGGGAAGGGTCATCTGGAGGATGGTGGCGAGGTGGAGTCGCTCCGGACGGTCGCCCGCCTCATGGAGGAATCGGGCGGTGTCGTGGCTGCCGAGAAGGTTCTGTGAGGCGTCGAGCGCGTCCGGTGCATACGCTGCAAACAGGCGGGCGATCCCGTCGGCGAGTTCGAACCCGTTGCTCGTCTGGGTGGCGAAGAAGTCGAGGGCGAGTTGACGGAACGTGTAGTTCATCGTCGCGTCGAAGGCGTTCCCCTGGAGCCAATCGGACGCGTCGCCCATGATCTCGGCGATGAGGTAGGCGTCAGAGTTCTCGGCCTTGACCGCCGACCGGAACTCAGGCCAGAAATCGAAATCGACATAGCGGGCGATATCCATTCGCCATCCGTCGATGTTGTACTCCCGAACCCAGTGGCGAGCAACATCAAGGAAGTGGGAGCGTGCATCAGGATTGGCCAGATTGATGCGAGGCAGCGACGGCACCCCGTACCAGGCCTCGTAGCTGAGGTCCACGGCCGGGCCGTCATCAGTTGCGGTCCGAACAGAGATTCCTGACTCTGGAGCGAAGCGCTGGAGATACGCGAGGTAGTGATCAGGGGACCGGAACGCTTCGGCTGCGAACTGGTCCGGCCGGACGACGACGCTCGGCGGCCAGTCTGCGACATTGAACCAGTCGGCATACTCGGAGGTCGGCCCGTTCTCGATGAGGTCTGCGAAGGCGAAGAATCTCGGATGGCAGTGGTTGAACGAGGCGTCCAGGATGACTCGGATGTCACGCGAATGGAGCATGTCGATGAGGGATCGCAACGCGTCGTTCCCTCCGAGTGCCGGGTCAGCGGCGTAGTAGTCGATGGCGTCGTAGCGGTGCGTCGACGGCGACTCGAAGATCGGATTCAGGTAGACACAGTCGATGCCGAGCGCTGAGAGGTGGTCGACCCGGTTGGTGATGCCCGCGAGATCGCCACCCTGGAAATCGAGCCAGCCCGGTTCGGATCCCCATGGGGCAACGGGGTCCGGGTTGAGTGATGGGTCGCCGTTCTCGAATCGCTCGGGGAAGATCTGATACATGACCATGCCGCGAGACCACGATGGAACGACGACGTTCCGGATGGTGGCGCGGTCGATCGTCCATCGATCAAGGCGTTCCACGGCGTTGCCGATGCCAGCGGGCAGTCGGTAGACGGGGCGATCGTCGGTCGTCCGGAGCGCGAACGTGTATTGCGTCCCGTTGTCGACCTCCAGCGTCGTCTCCCACACCTGGATCGTTCGCTCGTCGAACATGAGGTCCATGGCGTGGCCGACGCCATCGCCGGTGACGACGGCGGCATTGGTGAAGGACGGTTCGGTCACGATGCGAAAGCGGATTCGGCCGTCGGATGCGACCGACAGGTGAGCAGCATCGTCCGGGTCGAAGCGGACATCCCACGGGCTGAGATCTCCCGGGACGCCGTAGAACAGTTGATCGGCGAAGTAGGGCATCGCGCCATTCTGCCAGGGCTCTTCGGCCCGGATATCTGCCTCGGACTCACCGACCCCAGGCGCCTACGATATTGCGATGTCCGACAGCGAACTCCCCGGAATTGCCAACGCCGTATGGCGTCCGCTCTCGGCCGACGATGCCGAGGCAATGTCAGCCCTCCAGCAAGCGTGCTTCGCTGAGGATGGTGGGTACCGAATCACGGCCGTGGAGATGCGCGAGGAATTCGACCGCTTCGGCGACGACGCTCCGACCTGTTCGATCGGTGCGTTCACCCCCGCAGGACGATTGCTCGCATTCGGATGGGCACAGGTTCCCGACAGTGGCGTGACCGAGCATCGAGGATTCATCTGGATCGAAATCGATCCGGAGCATCGGGGCACGGTCGAGGACGGACTGCTCGCGTGGGTTGAGTACGCGGGCGGGCGCCGACTCCACCTATTCGACGACGGGATCCCGACGGCGATGTACCGATATGAGGTCTACGACTGGATGGCCGACACGATTGTTCTCATGGAACGCCACGACTACGAGATCGTGCGCTACTTCACCGAGAACATCCGGGATCTGTCGATGCCAATCGAGGATTGCCCGCTCCCCGAGGGCATGGTCGCTCGACCGTGGTCGTTGCATGCCGAGGCCGACGCGCTCGCCGTTCACAATGTCGCATTTGCCGACCACTGGGGCTCCCAACCGATCGAAGCCGACACGTGGAGGTCGTACAACGCCGGCGAGTTTTTCGAAGCAGACACGTCGTGGGTCGCGTACGACGGATCCACGCCGGTGGGATACGTCAAGTCGGCCAAGTACCCCCACGACTTCGAGGATCGTGGCCGAACGGAGTCGTGGATCGAGGGCGTCGGGACGCTGCGGAGCCACCGCGGCAAGGGGATCGCTTCGGCCCTCATCACGATGGCATTGCTTGGATTCCGCGAAGACGGCATGGAGTACGCCTGTCTCGGTGTGGACTCCGAAAACCCGACCGGCGCCAATCAGATTTATGAGCGGCTCGGTTTCACACCCGAGAAGCGCACGATGGCGTTCAGGAAGCCGAGAGGGACGAATTCCGGGGCCTGAGGCCGAACGCGCTGGCCTCCGATGCCGGTACCCTGTGGGACAGCGACTTTACCCGGGAGACCCAGTGGCTGAATACCCCAGTGAGTTCGAGTTTGACGTCCTTCTTCGCGATGGGCGAGCGATCCACCTCCGTCCCATCAAGCCGGAGGACGCCCCTCTCGAGCATGCCTTCTTCCAGAGGGTGGGCCCGGAGAGCGTCTATCGCCGGTTCTTCCAGGTCAAGACCGACCTGACGCCGGACGAACTGCGGCACTTCACCAACGTCGACTACGTCGATCGGATGGCCTTTGTGGCGATCCGGGACGACGAGATGGTCGCCGTCGGCCGCTACGACGTCCTCCTCGACAAGAGCGATGACGAGAACCGGGTTGCTGAGGTTGCGTTCCTCGTGCAGGACGATTTCCAGGGCCGGGGCATTGGCTCGCTGCTGCTCCAGCACCTCACGGTCTACGCACGGCTGCAGGGCATCACCGAGTTCGAGGCGTTCGTCCTCGACGAGAACCGCGGCATGATGCGCATCTTCCGTAACTCCGGCTACAAGCTCGTCCGCCAACTCGGCGAGGGCGTGTACCGGGTCGAATACCCGATCGAGTACTCCCTCGAGGCCCGCGAGGCCGAGTGGGAGCACGAGAAGCGTTCGGTCACGGCCTCCCTCATGCCGATTCTTGGGCCGAAGTCCATCGCCGTGATCGGAGCCAGCCGCAACGATCGCTCCATCGGTGGGCGCCTCTTCGGAAACCTCCTTGCCGGTGGGTTCACTGGTCCGGTGTTCCCGGTCAATCCGAACGCAGCGTTCGTGCACGCCGTCAAGGCCTACCCGTCGGTACTCGACATCGAAGACTCTGTCGACCTGGCAATCATCACCGTGCCGGCACCGCTCGTCCTCAACGCCGTTGAGGAGTGCGGGCGCAAGGGCGTCCGCGGCGTCGTCATCATCACCGCCGGGTTTGGCGAGGTGAGCGACACCGGGGACAGCGCTGAGCGCGTACTTGTCCAGACGGCACGCCGCTACGGCATGCGTCTCATCGGTCCGAATTGCATGGGCATCCTCAACACCGACGAAGCTGTACGCCTCGACGGCCAGTTCGGCCCCACGTTCCCGCCTCCGGGGAACGTCGCTATGGCCAGCCAGAGCGGGGCCCTCGGTCTCGCCATCCTGAAGCAGGCCACGCAGTTGAAGATCGGCCTGTCGTCTTTCGTCTCCCTGGGCAACCAGGCCGACATCAGCAACAACGACCTGATGCTGTACTGGGAGGACGATCCGATGACCGACGTGATCGTCATGTACACGGAGTCGTTCGGCAATCCGCGTCGCTTTGGCCGCATTGCCCGCCGCGTGGGCCGCGACAAGCCGATCGTCGTCGTGAAGTCGGGCCGTTCTCGTTCGGGTGCCCGGGCTGCGAGCAGCCACACCGGTTCGATGGCCAGCCTCGATGTCGCTGTCGACGCCCTCTTCGAACAATCGGGGACGATCCGAACCGACACCATGGTCGAACTCTTCAATGTCACCTCGCTGCTTGCCAATCAGCCGCTGCCAACCGGACCGAAGGTTGCGGTGATGACGAACGCCGGCGGTCCCGCGATCCTCGCGGCCGATGCCCTCGAGGCGAACGGCCTCGAACTTCCGGAGTTCTCGGCTGAGCTTCAGGCGGCCCTTCGCGAGCACCTGCCGGCCGAGGCGGCTGTTCAGAATCCGGTGGACATGATCGCAGCCGCGCAGCCGGGGAACTACGCGCAGACGATCGAGACGATCCTCGAATACAAGGAAGTCGATGCCCTGATGGTGATCCAGATCCCTACCGGGCCCGACACGTGCGAGGATGTCGCGAGAGCCGTTCACGCTGCGGTAGCTGACAGCGACGGTTCAATCCCGGTGATTGCCGTATTCATGGCTGCAGATCCCGCGTCGACTGATCCTCTCGCCACCGACGATCTGAGGATCCCGCTCTACGCCTACCCGGAATCGGCAGCCCGTGCTCTTGGTGCGGCCTATCAGTACACCGAGTGGCGTGACACGCCTCCTGGTGAGTACCCCAAGTTCGATGATATCGACCGGCCCACCGCCGAGCAGATCATTCGCCGTGCCGTTGCCCGTATGGGCTCCGACGGCGGATGGCTCGAGCCGGAGGAGATCGGAGACATCCTCTCAGCCTACGGGATCAGGAGCGCTCGCATGGCGGTCGCCGCCACAGAGGACGAAGCGGCAGCGATCGCAGCTGACTTCGGTGGTCCGGTTGCCATGAAGGTCATCGCTCCTTCGGTGCTTCACAAGAGCGATGTCGGTGGCGTTGCGCTCGACCTTTCGGGTGACGAAGAAGTCCGTGAGGCCTATCGCAGCGTGATGAGCGTGAGCGATGACTCCGAGGGTGTCCTTGTCCAGGACTTCGTGGGCGGTGGACGCGAGGTGCTCGTCGGCATGGTCGAAGATCCGCTCTTCGGACCCTTGGTCGTGTTCGGCCTCGGCGGTGTCTACGTGGAACTGATGAAGGACGTGGCCTTCCGGATCAATCCGCTCACCGACCTCGACGTCGACTCGATGATCGCGGATGTGAAGACCGCCAGGCTGCTTGAGGGCTACCGCGGTTCAGAGCCGGGTGACATCCCGGCGCTCAGGGATTTGCTGCTGCGGCTCTCGGTGCTGATCGACCACATCCCGGAGATCGCCGAGATGGACCTCAACCCGGTCAAGGTTCTCGCACCCGGCGATGGCGCAATCGTCGTCGACTCCCGGATCCGGGTCAGGAAGGTCGAGGGTGCCATGCTCCCGAGCCGGAAGGACGTTCCGGGGCGTCTCCTGTAGTCAGAGCCCGGTTTCCGGGATCCGCCGGTAGGTCTCGCCCCATGAACCGCAGGGTCCTCCTCGTTCCGATCCTGGCGCTCGCCATCGTGGCAAGTGCGTGCTCGGATGACAGCCCTCCGCCGTCGGTCGCCAGCCTTGAGACCGAGTCGACCAACATTTCGCCGGCGGAGGCCGATTCTGATCCGCTCGCCGATTGCATGCGCGGCAACGGTGTCGACATGCCGGACCCGGACTTCTCCTCAGGCATGATTGACCTTGGCGGTGCACGGACAGCAACGTCGAAGGCGCCGACGCCGCGTGCAGACACTATCTCGTAACCCTCGACCTCAGTGAAATCGAGACCCCATAGGAGTCCGCCGCCCGTGGCGATTCGCGGCTAGCGTTGCTGGATGCCCACCGATCTCACATCCGGCCACGTCGCCGTTTTCCTGTCGGACCATCCCGAATGGCGGCGGGACGGCGAATCGATCTCCCGCACCTTCGTCTTCGCCGACTTCAACGGCGCAATGGGATTCGTCACGCGAGCCGGCCTCGCCTCAGAGGTCGCAGACCACCACCCCGATATCGACATCCGTTGGAACAAGGTGACCCTCCGGTTGACGACCCACGACCAAGCCGCCCTCACCAGCAAAGACCTCGACCTGGCAGCCCAATTCGACACATTCGTCGGTGGCTGATAGGCGACGGAGACATGGAACCGTCTTCGTCTCTCCGACGGAGTGGGAGCGGTGCGAGCACCGGCCGCCAGGGCGGAGCGCAGCGGAGGGGGCTCTGGAAGCTCGAACCGCGAGGACGAGTCCTACTCCCGGGCCAGCACCTCGCAGTCGCGTTGGAGCCAGTTGAAGAACGCTTCGCACCTGCTGTCGATCGTGTAGGTGACGCGTGCAACCTCCGCGAACTGGAAGGCGGTTCCGTTGAGTTGTGCAAGGAGGGCCTCGCTTCCACAGGTCGTCGACGCGTTGTTGAGGTCGTTGCGGAAGTCTACGAAGTCGACGGTGAGGAGATCACCGTCGAGGGTTGCCGATGTGACGGATCCGGCCGTGGCCTCCGAGAAGAAGGACGACGCTCCGCCATTGACCTCGGCGGCGGTCGGACCGGCGACGAGGAGGTCGAAGGCGGCCCGTCTCGGACCGACGCTTGCCTCAATGAATCGGGGAACGGCCGCCACCTCGGAGCAGTCGGATCCATCACCTGCCGAGAAGGCAAGGAGAACCGTGACCCCGTCAGGCAACTCAGTGCTGGTGGTTGTTGCCTGGGTGGACGGTGACGTCGACGCCGGGGGGTCGGCGATCGTGGACGTTGTGGTGGAGGACTCCGAGGTGGTGCCGCAGGCGTTGGCCAGGAGACCGAGAGCCGCCATCGCTCCCGATGCAAGGAAGAGCCGGGTTCGTCCGGTGACCATGACGCCCCCAAGGTACTCCCGGTTCCCCGACGGTGTCGGGCCAGGAGCAAGCCCGGGAAGCGCTCGATTCCACGCAGGGTGTTTCAGGACCGAACGGTGAAGCTCGTCAGTGACTCATCGGGAGTGACGGATCGAACGCTGACGCTATCGACCCGGGCGGATCGCGGTCCCTGGTTCAGGAACACCACGAACTCGTCGAGCATGGATCCTCGACCCTGGGCCCTCGTCTCGACCGACCCGTCGGGAGCGTTGCGCACCCACCCGGTGAGGCCCAGCCTCCCGGCCATGCCCATCACGGAGTAGCGGTACCCGACCCCCTGAACGCGTCCGGTGATCGTGGCGGCGATGGCCGTCTGATCGGTCATGGGTTCGCCGGCATCATGGAACCACCGTTGTCCAGGTCCAGGCGTACCAGATGACCAGGCCGTTGAAGGCGAAGCCCGCGAAGATCAAGAAGTTGTCGTACCAGCCGTCGTAGGGGAGGCCGAAGAGGTTGAAGACCACGGCGAGTGCGGCAACAACAATGCTGACCCACCGGATGGCGGGATAGGGGAGCGTCAGCGAGAGGACGACCATCACGATCGGAACCAGCATGATCACGGCAGCGCCCAACCACATGGTCTGCGACGCCGGTTGGCCGTCGATCTCGCCGGGAGTCATATCGCCGGCGAACAGTCGCAGCACGTCCCCCAGGAGATAGACGAGCATCGTCGCCACCCACAATCCTGAAAGGATGATCCTGACATCCGCCATGGTCGATTCCCGCCTTTCGAATCTCGATGCTGTCGCCATCATGGCAAGTCTGGAAAGCTGTGCCCTCCGCGGTGCGGTTGGCCTCGGCTCTACCTGTTGGCGCTACGATCAGCACGCACTCCACACCACAGAGGACGCCGTGCCACACCCATCTTCAGACCGCTCTCGACGGCGCCCTTGAGTGGGAGGCTCTGAGATGCTCCCCTTCGGCTCAGACTGGTATCGGCGTCTTCTCGGCGTAGCCGTCATTCTCGGCATCGCCGGCGGTGTGTTGGGGTTGATCTATCTCAGCTCAACCGGGGCCGTCATCGACCTCTTCTTCGGCGATGCGGGCACGGCGTGGTGGTCCGGCGAGTGGTGGTGGATACCACTGATAGCGGCCGGTGGACTGATCGTCGCGACACTCCGCCAAATGTGGCACGTTCCGGAGAAGGTGCCGGGTGGCGTCGCCATCATTGAGTCGGGCGCAGTCGACCACACCACAGCGCCTCAGTGGGCGGCCATAGCGGCGGTCTCCGCGATCGCAGGCGCCAGCCTCGGGCCATCGTTCGCACTGGTCGTCATGGGCGGGGGACTCGGGTCGTGGATTGCGAACCGTCGATGGGTCGAGGGGCAGGCCGACCAGGACTACACCTTGACGGGTGTCTCCGGTGCGTTCGGCGCGGCGTTCACGTCTCCGATTCTCGGCGCCTTCCTCGTGTCCGAGATCGCACCCACGCGCAAGGAGCGCTATGTGACGGCAATCATCCCGCAACTCATCGCAGCGGTGATCGGCTTCGCCATCTTCTACACCGTGGTCGGGCGGACCTTCCTCGGTTCCTACGAGGTTCCCGCGTACGAGTACCAGAACTCGGACTTGCTGGTCGCGGTCGCGTTGGGCCTGCTGGCGGCCGTCGTGATGGCGGTCTTCGTCGTGGTTCTCCTCGCCGTGAAGTGGGTCTCCGACTTCGTGCCGAATCCGTACGTTCGAGGTGTCGGCGGTGGTGCGTTGGTCGGCCTCATCGCGGTGGCGCTCCCGCTGACGCTTGGCGCCGGACAGACCCAGCTTGGGACGGTGGTCGACGGGGCTTCGGGGCTCGGCATCGGTCTGTTGGTTGCGGCGCTGATCGGCAAGATGGTGGCTATGGCGTTGAGCCTGCGTGCCGGGTTCATGGGTGGCAACGTCTTCCCATTGATCTTCATCGGAGGGACGGCGGGTGCCCTCGTCTATCTCGTGTTCCCCGACATCCCATTTGGTCTCGCGTTGTCGTGCATGCTTGCTGCCGTCCCCGGCTCCTACCTGCGTGCTCCGGTCAGCCTCACCTTCATCGCCGCGATTGCTCTTGGCCTTGGAGCGGAGACCATCGCCCCCGTCACCGTTTCGGTGATCACGGCCTACGTGGTCGTGTCAATCGTCCGCTATCTCCTGACCGAGCGGAGAGCCGCTGCCGGCGAGCCAGAACCCGCCCCGGCAGCGTGACGGTCCATCAGGTCCAGATCTAGCCGGGGATCCGCGCCACGTCAGGGCGCGACGAACGGGCCGCCAGGACGAGACCGAAAACGATGAGGGCGATGCCGAACCAGGCAGCGACACTCGGCCGCTCCGCCAGCACCAGCACGCCCAGCAGCGTCGCGGTCACCGGTTCGGCGAGCGAGAGCGTTGCTGCGGTGCTCGAGTCCGTCGTTCGCAGACCGGACGTGAACAGCAGATAGGCCAGGGCGAGTGTTGCGAGACCCAGCCAGAGGACCATCACAGCGCCGTCAACGGTCGCAACAAACGACAGATCCTGGGCCGCCGCAACAGGAGCCAGCAGCACGGCGGCCAGGCTGAAGACGACGGCGGCCGAGTAGCGAACAGAACCGATCCGTGCCAGCCGCGCTGCGCTCACAACGTAGACCGCATACGAGAGCCCCGCCGCGAGCGAGAGGACCACGCCTGCGGCGTCCACATCGGTACTTCGGGTGGCGAACGCGAGGAGCGCAAGTCCAGCAATCGCTGGGACCGTCGCCCCGATCCACGCGAGGCTCGGCCACGAACGCGAGAGGAAGGCCTCGATCGCTCCGACGAACACCGCCGCCGATCCGAGAGCGAGGACCGTGCCGACGGCGACGCCTGTGCGGTCCACCCCGGAGAAGAAGAAGAGTTGGAACGCCGCGACCCCGAGAGCGGCGAACAACGTCGCCGGGCGACGCAGCGACTGCCAAGCATCGTCTCGTGTCCTGGAGATCGCCACGACCACCAGGACCGCGGCACCGACCAGCAGGCGCAACGACCCAACGGCGAGCGGACTGGCCGCCTCGGGTCCCAACTGCTGGGCCGTTCCCGTCGTACCCCACAACACCGCGGCGAAGAGGATCAACCAGGTGCCACGCATCATCGGATCGTACAGCGGCATCGCAGAGCGACCGCCTTCGTCTGCCGGTCGACACCGGCGCTTCACAGATCGCGCTGCCTGTGACGAGCCGGATGGCCCCTGGCAGTCGGTGACGGAGGGCCCTACCGCTACCGAGGGGCGCAGCTACTGTTGATGGCAGCCGATACCGGCCTTCCCGTGCATCCTTCAAGGAGATGATCATGCCTGAGATCGAGCGAGTCTCAACCACCGTGCCGTTGGATTGGTCGGAGGTGTGGTTTACCAACTGCCCGATGGTGTCGGCGAACAACGTCGATCAGGAGTTGGGCTGGTGTCGTGAGGAGTTCAAGAAGATCGGTGTGGAGTACGCCTATTTCCGTCACGCGTCGGAGAACAATTGGTATCCGCACTACATCCACAATCTGGACAACCTGATCCGCTTCGGCGGGTTGTATCCGCCGATCCACGTTCAGGCAGATGTGCGCCGTACGCGCCTGCTTGGCGCCACATGGGTTCACGAGGGTGGCTGCATGGCGGTGCGCGCCGAAGAACCGCTGATGAAGATGGCGGATCTGAGGGGCAAGAAGGTCGGTATCTCGAAGAGCTTGAACACCATCAAGAACGACTGGTGGCGCATCCAGGAGCACATGGGCATCTTGAACATGCTCGAACTCAACGACATGACCATGGATGACATCGAGTTGGTCGAGTATCCGTATGCGGATGACTGGTACGACAAGCCCGAGATGCTCGTCAATCAGATGAACAACCCGTCGGAGCTGTGGATGCGTCGTGATCACAAGCATGATCTGGCGTTCCGGCCGTTGGAGAGCGCGCTGCTCGGCGGCGAGGTCGATGCGATCTATACGCAGAGCAAGGTCTTCCAGCATCTCCAGGAGGCGACGGGCAGGATCAAGATGATCGAAGACCTGTCGAAGCGGTCGGACTGGACGATCCAGGTCGCCAACACGCCCGCCGTCATCACCTGTTCTGATGTGATGGTCGACGAGCATCCTGAGTTGGTCATTGCCTACATGAAGGCGATGATCAAGGTCGGTCTCTGGTCGAATGAGCACAAGCGGGCCGCCGGGGCGATCCTCAATCGGCAGACGTTCTACCTCGATGCCGAGGACACGTACCAGGGCATCAAGGACGTTGACATGGTGCCGAGCCTGGATGCAATGAACATGGCCACCATCAAGATCGGCAAGGACTTCATGTTCGAGCACGGCTACATCAAGAACGACTTCGATGTCGATGAGTGGGCGGCCCCCGAGTTCCTCGAGCAAGCAGCCAAGGAAGTGCTTGAAGAGGAATGGGAGCGACGGAGTTGGACGAAGCTCCCCGAGGGCGGCACCCTCGAGGTCAGCGACACCCGGCTCGGCTAGACGGGAGATGTGATTGGCGATGGATACATCAAAGGTGGAGTACGCCGTCCCGGAAGGCTGCCGCACCAAGCTTGGTCTCTACGTGACACCAAGAGAGGCATACGAGCAGTGGGCGGCCGACAGCGACCACGTGAAGGTCCTCGACGTGCGAACACCCGAGGAGTACGCCTTCGTTGGGCACCCGGAGATGGCGATGAACATCCCGTTCGTGATGCATACCTACGAGTGGGAACCGGAGAAGGGGCGGGTCGCGATCGTCGGGAACCCGCGCTTCATCCCCGATGTGACGCGCTGGGCCGATCCGGCCGACACGATCCTGGTCATGTGCCGTTCGGGCGGCCGGGCCGCCCTCGCGGTCAACATCCTCGCAGAGGCTGGGTACCAGAATGTCTTCAACATCCTGGAGGGCATGGAAGGCGAGCGGGTCAACGACCCGAGAAGCGTCTACCACCGCAAGCGGATGGTGAACGGCTGGAAGAACGCCGGCTTGCCATGGACCTACGACCTGGAACCGTCGCAGATGCGATTCCCGGAACGCCCGTAGACCGGTCGACCGACACACCAACCCGAGGAGTAGATGATGATTCGATTGATCGATGGTCTGCCGGACAACGTCATTGGCTTTGAAGCCGTCGGCGAGGTCCGGGCCGGTGACTACAAGTCGGTCCTCGATCCAGCCGTCGACGCGGCCCTCGAGAAGCAGGACAAGATCCGACTTCTCTACGTCCTCGGCGACGACTTCGACGGATACTCCGGTGGCGCGATGTGGGAGGACACCAAGGTCGGCGTCGCCCACTGGTCCAAGTACGAGAAGATTGCCCTCGTCACCGACCACAAGCACTACGAAGAGGGCGTCAAGGCCTTCGCATGGATGATGCCGTGTGAGATGAAGGTCTACGCGGTGGCGGATCGGGGCGATGCTGAGACGTGGGTGGCTGAGTAGCCAGCCCCGTCACTCGATGACGTAGACCCGTCCCTCACCGGGTTCGAGATTCTCGATTCGGTGGAAGAACCCGTTCGAGACCACGGTGGACTCGTCGAGTCGTTCAGCGCCGAGCGTCGTGAAGAGCGGCTTCAGCGTTGCATCCTCCGGCAGACCGGGAACCCCGAAGTATCCCGAGTCTCGTTCGAGGTCGTAGTTGGCCAGGCACACGTACCTCCGTGCACCCGGTGCGAGTGACGACGGCTCCTGCGTCCATATCGCGATCCCGCGCAGCGTCGTCGCGTCGGGCGGCACCAGCCATCGGGTGGTTGAATCGGCGATGTCCGGCAACACCGCCTCGGCGAACACGCGCAGATCGGTGAGGCGTGCGAAGAGTTCATCGTTGGTGCCCCAGATGAAGTCGTCGGAGAACCGGGCTTTCGACGGGTAGATGTTGGAATCGCCCTCTTCGTGGAATACGAAGAGCTTGGTGTATCGCTCGTTCTCGACCGGCTCCAAATGCACGTCGCGGATCTCGAAGCCGAGTCCCGTGTAGGACGGCATGTCGGGCAGGAGGAGGGCCGTGAAGAGCCTCACCTCGTTCCCTGCTCGGTAGAAGAGGTCGAAGCGGGGGTCGTCCTTGTCTGCCGTCATTACGGTGAACGCCGGTGCCGTGGATCGTGTGGCGAGGTCGTCGAGGTAGCGCCGGAACCGGCGAAGGAACTCGTGGTCTCCGACCACGGTCGACTGAAGATCACCGAGGGTGACATCGGCGAGGGAGGCCTCGAGGTGATCGAGTTCCTCGCCGAACTGGAAGACGTCCCTCGCCGGCAGGAACGTCTCAGCGAAGTAGGCAAACCACGGAACAGCAGCCGTGTCCTGGATGGAGGTCTTCACCGCACGGAGGATGTCGTAGTACCCGTCGATCTTGTTGGGGACGCCCTCGGGCCGCATCTGGACGTGGGACATGTCGCCGCGCATGAAGTC